>Ga0310690_10001414_pt1 | contig 42523 bp, 29 predicted proteins | sample AusTroGonzalo_MG_2_FD_207661 | JGI IMG/M metagenome (GOLD analysis project Ga0310690, IMG submission 207661) | Bovine rumen microbial communities from tropical cattle in Woodstock, Queensland, Australia - Gonzalo_04 (v2) (version 2) | ecosystem: Host-associated > Mammals > Digestive system >... | reverse complement strand
AGTAGGTTCCCATATAAGAATATCGAGCATTGCCCTTTCTACCTTTCCGGAATAATCGATTATAGAATATGCTGCTTATCAATGAATAATATCATATTATACCGGAATCATCTTCTAAGGAAACAAACAAAAGTAATCCACAAAAAAGCATATAGCGGAGCTAAATATCAATTCTTTTTACAAAAATTGATGATACGCTGAAGTTATTTTGAAGAGAATCAAGGGGCGTAGCCATACACTTGTTCATTAGGCAAAATATATATTAAGTATAAAATTTAGTTGCTTAAATATGGTGTAAAAAAAGGAGTGGTCCTGTTCAATTAACCACTCCAAAGAACTTTCAGATTAGAATCTCTTCATCCTATCATCAAGTTACCACATTTCTCAACAAACGATTTAACCGTTGAAATATCCTGCACAGTCATCCACACGGATGTTCTTCCAATTGATAACCGTTTCTCAAGTTCGATGTCCACTTGCTTGATGAACTCGTCCCGGAGCGCATCGAAGGCGGTCTTGTTCATCCAGACGGCTGCGGCTTCCCGGATCTTCTCACTGATGGCCTCGATCATTTCCGCGAAGGGGCCGGTCTCTGTGGCGGTGACGAAATATTCGCCGAACACCTGTTGCGCTTCGACGGTGTCGCGCTTTCGAAACTCCCAGACCAGGTTTTTCCAGCAGTCGAGCTTTTTCACCGAGACCGTTGCCTTCCCCGCCACTTCGTCAACGTTGACGAAGAAGCTGTCCTGCAAACCGGGCAGCTGCAGCCGTTCGACTACCGACCGGATCATAGCCTCAGCCTCTTCCACGGGGAAGCACGGCTCGAACTTGATACCGTCATCCTTCAGCATCCGCAGCGCGAAATCCCGGAAAGACTCGTGGACGTACTTGCATGTTGTAGGTGGCGTTTGAATCCCCTGACTGGGTTATGACCTGCATATATTCCCATGCGATATCGTGGCCGACATCCGCAACAAGCTGCCTCTTCGGATACTGGCGGCCTATCCAGGCGAGGAACGCTTCGAAAGCACTTTTGTACTTGCCGAGGGTCGACTCCCCGCTATCGGGGCGATCTGGCTGTTTAAGGTAGACTTCCCAGGCCCGCGCCAGAAGAAGCCCGGACTGACGCTTGAGCCGCTTCGCTTCCTGTACGAAATGAGCGGTCTCCTCCAGGGTGTCGGCGAACAGGATTTTTCTCATTCCGTCCGCAGCCCTGTCCGCTTCTTTCCTGGTTGTGCAGGGCGAGCCGTCCTCATTGCGGAGCATTGTCGTTTTCGTCTTGCCGTTGATGATGATTTTCAGATAGAACCGTTTTTTTTCCTTGTAGACGGTTCCGGTTCCTTTTTCACGGGTTCTCAACGCTGTTTTACTTGGCATCGGTCGTTCCTTCTGATTTAGAGTCCTGCTGTTGGTTGAAAAACCGGGAAACCATGCTATATTATTCCATAGTTTCCGATTGTTCACCTTTACAGTAACATCAGGAGACAATCGTCAAGTAATCGTCAAGTAGACCGACTAAAAAAACACTGTAACAAACTCAATATTAACAATGGGCAACAAATAAACCTTACACCTCGTAATGAACAGGTCCTCGGTTCGATTCCGAGCGTTGGCTCCATTTTTTTGCCCTGATTCTGAGTGAGTTGGGTTCAAATTCTATCGCCCCGCAGCTTCCTCTATTTACCCCATTTCCCCTGCTTTCCCTGACCGCATTTCCGGCTCGTAAAGTTAAATAGAAGTATAAGTTTTTCTGAAGCGGAACAGGTTCAACTGAAAACAAACTGGCCTCCGGCTCTTTGAGGAACCGGAGACCAGTATGAGTTTTTGTTCGAGCTCAAGCGAGCTTTCAGCTTACGCCAGCTGTCCGATGTTCTGCCAGGCGGACTTGTCGTCCAGTCCGGCGAGTCCGGTGGCGAAGCCGGAAGCGGCGAGCGCGCTGTCGAGCTGGGCATCCGCGACGGCGGATGTGAAGCTGGCGGTGACGTTGTAGAGCGCGCTGCCCTTTTCGTTGGCGGTCGCTTTCTTCGCGGTCACGGAGACGTAGTATTCGCCCGCATCGAGCGAGAGCGCCACAGTCGTCGCAGAGGCTCCGACGGCGTAGTCCTTGACCTTGACGTCCGTCTTCTTCTGGAGCGAGCTGAGGGTGGCGTTGCCTTTCTTGTCCGTCCCCTTCTGCCAGATCTCGAACGACACGTCCGCCAGCGCCGTGACCTGGAAGCTCAGCAGGCCTTTCTCCGTCAGCACGATCTTCGCATAGTCCGCGGCGTCCTGGTACCCGACGAAGTTGTTGAACGCCGGGTCGCCGATCGCGTTGTTGTCCAGGATGATCGCCTTCTCGCCCGAGCCGGAGATCGTGTTCGTCCTCAGGTTCGCGTCGTCGTTGTAGCTCTTGGACTTCTTGTCGTACAGCCAGTTGTTCTCGCCGCCGTCCGCGCTGTCAAAGAACCGCGTCGCCACGGTGTTCACGTTCACGTTGTAGTAGGCGCTTCCGCCCTTCGCCGCGTCCGAGCTCTCCATGGAGATGAAGTATTCGTACTTGTCGCTGACTTCAAGCAGCTGCGCCTTGGTCGACTTGGCGGCGAGTTCGCCGTTCTTCGACTTCAGGGACACGACCCCGCCGACCTTCGTCATCTTGCCGGAATTCGTGTCGCGCTTCCAGAGCGTGAACTTCGCGTTGCCGTTGGTGCCGATGTCGAAGCTCAGGTACGTGGTCGAGGCGAGATTGAGCTTGGCGTAGTCGATGCCGTCGCTGAATCCGACGAAGTTCTGGTACCCGCCGCCGTCGATCATGGCTGTGTTGTCCAGCTTCACCTGCTTCACGCCGCGTTCGACGGCGACCGGATTGTCCACGACCGCCTTGTTCGTGGCGATGTTGTTCCAGCCGTCGTCCGCGTCGACGAAGAGCCTGCTGTCGACCACCAGCACGTTGTAAACGCCCTGGGTGCCGGCTTTCTTCACGTTCTTCGCGGTCATCGCGGCGTAGTACTTGCCGGTGGTCGTGAGGCAGACGTCCTTGAGCTGGGCGACCTTGCCTTTCTTCACCGCCACCTTGCCGACCTGGATCTGCGCGCGGTTGCCCTTCTTGTCGACGCCGTCCTCATAGATGTAGAACGTGCCGTCGGCGGTGGACTTGACCGAGAACGACAGCTTCGCGGCGGCCGTGACCGAAATCTTCCCGACGTCGCCGGTGTCGATGTTGGTCGCATCGTTGCCGAACATGTTGTGCATGTCTTCGAAGTCGATCGTGCCGGGGACGTCCAGGTAGATCTCGCAGTTGCCCGCGATCGTGTTCGTCGCGAAGTTGGCGATGTTCTCGTCGGAGTTCCACGCTTTCGATTTCTTGTCGTACAGGTAATCGTTCCAGCCGGTGTCCGGTTCGTTGTCCGGGGTGACCGCGATGATGTTCGTGACCTCGTAGCTGCTGACGGCGGATTCGTTCCCGGCGGCGTCCGCAGCGCGGAAATACGCCTTGCCGTTCTTGCTGAACACGAGGGGCGAGGTGTAATCCTGCCACACCAGGCCGTCCAGCGAGTACTCCCTGACAGTGGAATCGCCGCTGAAGACAGCGGTCACGGTGACCTTGCCGCTGGTCTCGGTCGTGATGTCGGCGGAAGCCGTCGGCTTCGCGGGCGGCACCTTGTCGATGTTCGTCACGGCGTAGCTGGTGACTTCGGACACGTTCCCGACCGCGTCGGTGGCGCGGAAATACACCGAGCCATTGTCATCGAACTTGACCGCGCCCGGATAGGCGCCCCAGTTCACGCCGTCCAGCGAATATTCCTTGATGGCGGAATCGTCGCTGAACGTGGCGGTCACGGTCACGCTGCCGCTGGTGGGCGCGGTGACGTTTGCAACCGCGACCGGCTTGGTCGGCGGCACCTTGTCGATGTTGTCGACCGTGATGCTGGCGACGTCGGACTCGTTGCCCGACGTGTCGACCGCCTTGAAGAAGACCGTGGCGTTCTCGGTCACGACCACGCCGCCGGTGTAATCCTGCCATGCGCCGTCGTCGATCTTGTACAGCGACTGAGCCAGCGCCACGTCGTCCGAGAAGTCCGCGGTCACGGTCACGTCCAGGTTGGTCGGCGCCGTGATGTCCGCTTTCACGTTGGAGACGACCGGATTCGTGGTGTCCGGAGCGCCGCCGCTGATGTTCGTCACGACGTAGCTGGCGTTCGCCTCGTTCCCGGCGGTGTCGACCGCCTTGAAGTAGACCGTGGTGTTCGTCGTGACGGTCACGCCGGTGGTGTAGTCGGCCCAGTCGCCCAGGCCGACCTTGTACTGCTTGGACGCGAGCGCCACGTTGTCGTCGAACACCGCGGTGACGGTCACGGATGTCGCCGGCTCCGTCGTGCTCGGCGTGATGGCGGTGATGGTCGGTTCGACCTTGTCGATATTCGAGATCGTGATGGACGCGATGTCGGATTCGTTGCCCGAGGTGTCGACCGCCTTGAAGTAGACCGTGGTGTTTTCGGCCACGACCACGCCGCCGTCGTAATCGAGCCACGGGCCGTCGCCGATGCTGTAGAGGCTGGACGCGAGCGCCACGTTGTCCGTGAAGTCCGCGGTCACGGTCACGTTGCCCTTGGTCGGCGCGGTGATGTCCGCCTGCACATTGGTGACGACCGGCTTCGTGGTGTCCGGCGTGCCGCCGCTGATGTTCGTGACGGCATAGCTGGCGGTCGTTTCGTTTCCGGCGGTGTCGATCGCCTTGAACGTGATGGTCGCGTTTTCGGTCACGGTCACGCCGGTGGTGTATGCCTGCCACGGATCGCTGCCGATCTGGTACAGCGATTCCGCCAGCGCCACGTTGTCATCGAACACGGCGGTGACGGTCACGGATGTCGCCGGATCCGTCGTGCTCGGCGTGATGGCGGTGATGGTCGGATCCACCTTGTCGATGTTGCCGACCGTGATGCTGACGATATCGGATTCGTTGCTCGACGTGTCGACCGCCTTGAAGGAGACGGTCGCATTTTCCTCGACGACCACGCCGGTGGTGTAGTCCTGCCACGCGCCGTCGCCGATCTTGTACTGTTTGGACGCCACCGCCACGTTGTCCGTGAAGTCCGCGGTCACGGTCACGTTGCCCTTGGTCGGCGCGGTGATGTCCGCCTTCACGTTGGAGACGACCGGCTTCGTGGTGTCCGGCGTGCCGCCGCTGATGTTCGTCACCGCATAGCTGGCGGTCGTTTCGTTTCCGGCGGTGTCGATCGCCTTGAACGTGATGGTCGTGTTTTCGGTCACGGTCACGCCGGTGGTGTATGCCTGCCACGGATCGCTGCCGATCTGGTACAGCGATTCCGCCAGCGCCACGTTGTCGTCGAACACGGCGGTGACGGTCACGGAGGTTGCCGGCTCCGTGGTGCTCGGCGTGATGGCGGAGATCGTCGGATCCACCTTGTCAATGTTGCTGACCGTGTAGGAGTATTCCGCGGAGCTGTTGCCCGAGGTGTCGGTCGCCATGAAGTAGACGGTCGCATTTTCGGTCATGACCACGCCGGTGTCGGGATAAGCGGTCCACGCGCCGTCGCCGATCCTGTACTGCTTGGACGCCACAGCCACATCGTCCGTGAAGTCCGCGGTAACGGTCACATCCAGGTTGGTCGGCGCCGTGATGTTCGGCGTGATGTTCGTGACTTCCGGCGGCGTGGTGTCGCTCGAGGCCGCGTCGAGCGTGATGCCGAGGAGCCCGGAGCCGTCCAGCGTGAGCGTGTAGTCTCTGCCGCCGATGGTCTTCGTGCTTTCCGCGACGGTGATGGTGCCGAGCGTGCTGCCGGAGGTGTTCACGACCGTGATGGTCTCTTCGAATCCGTCCGCGCCCTCCGCGAGCTTGTAGTCGCCCGCCGCCACGGTCCCGTCGACCGTGAGCGTGTAGCCAATCGGCGTACTCAGGAAGAACGACAGTCTGTTCACGAGCGCGGGATCGCCCGCCGTGGTCTTCGTGAGGTCGAAATCGAGGGTCGAGCCATCTTGGTTGAAGACGGTCGCGCCCGTTTCGATCGTGATCTTTCCGGTGAGTTTGCCGCCGGGCCCGGCTGAGAGCTTGCCGCCGGCCGCGACGGTGGTGTCGGTGGCGGTGCCGCCCGAGGAGACATAGAGCTTGCCGCCGTCCGCGACGGTGGTGCCGGCGGCGATGCCGCCGCTCACGACGCCGAGCATGCCGCCGTTTTGGACGGTATAGCCGGTGGCGGTCGATCCGATCTCGAACGCGCTGCCGTCGTACGTGCCCTGTGCATAGGTGTTCGAAGCGGCCACGAAGGAGAGCTTCGCGCCGGCTTCCGCGACGATCCCGGACATGTACCCGCCTCTGGCACCGCCTGCGCTGCCGCCGGCGGCGACATTGACGCCGGTGGCGGTGCCGCCCGAGGAAACATGGAGCTTGCCGCCGTCCGCGACAGAGGTGTCGGTGGCGATGCCGCCGCTCTCGATGTTGAGCTTGCCGTTGTTTTGGACGGTATAGCCGGTGACGGTCGATCCGATCTCGAACGCGCTGCCGTCGTATGTGCCCTGCTCGTAGGTATCCGAAGCGACCACGAATTGGAGTTTTGCACCGGCATCCGCGACGATCCCGGACACGTACGTGCCACTGTTCATGACGTAAAGGCCGCCGCCGGCGGCGACATTGGCGCCGCTGACGCTGCCGCCCTCGTAGATCGTGAGGCCGCCGGAGAGATTGACCGTGACGTTGCTGGCCGTGCCGCCGTTCGAAACATGAACCGCTCCGGAATTAAGCGTGACGCCTTCGGCGATGCCGCCCTCGGAGACGTAGACCATGCCGCCGAAAAGATTGACTGTCGTGTTGATTGCCACACCGCCGTTGGAGATGTGGAGGTAGGCGGCTCCGACAGTGGTTTCGCTGGCGAGGCCGTCCTTTTCGACGTGGAGATCGCCGCCGTATATGACGTTCACGCTGCTGCCGACCTTGCCCGCCGTGAGATGATATTCGCTGTCCAGGTCGCCGGTCAGGTCGGGTGTGACGCCGCCGGTTCCGAGCGTGAGTCCGAGGAGCCCGGAGCCGTCCAGCGTGAGCGTGTAGTCCCTGCCGTCGATCGTCTTCGTGCCTTCGGCGACAGAGATGGTGCCGAGCGTCGCGCCAAGCGTGTTCACGACCGAGATGGTCTTGTTGAATCCGGTCGCGCCTTCCGCGAGCTTGTAGTCGCCTTCCGAATCGGTCCCGGAGACCGTGAGCGTGTAGGAGAACGCCTGGCTCAGGGCGAGCGACAGGCCGTTCACGAGGGCGTCCGCGCCCGGCGTGGTGGCCGTGAGGTCGAAGTCGAGGATCGCGCCGGGATCGGCGAGGATGGTCGCGCCCGTATCGAACTTGGTCTTTCCGGTGACCTTGCCGCCGTTGAGGACGTAAAGATTGCCGAGAGAACCGATGGTGGTGTCGATCGCGATGCCGCCATTGTAGACATCGATGCCCCCTTCATTGGCGGCGGTGAGTTTGGTCCCGGTGGTCCCGGAGTGGAGCGTGGCCCACTGGTCAATCGTGTTGTAAAAATATCCGGTGAACGAAGTCGGCACGAACTCCACGGTCGCGCCGTCGTACACAGACACTGAACCGCCGTTTTCCGTGAGCTTCGTGACCGTGGCGCCGGTATAGACGAAGAGATCGGCGCCGAAATTGGCGGTGACGTCGTCCGCGGAGGCGCCGGCGGAAATGCGGAGATCGCCGCCGGAATTGACGGTGGTCTGGTCGGCGGAGGCGCCGTTCTTGAGATGGAGATCGCCGCCGGCCATGATGTTCACGCTGCTGCCATACATGCCGTCTTCGAGGTTGTAGAAAGTGTACAGGTTGCCGGTCAGGTCGACCGTCTTGCCGCCCGCGAGCGTGAGGCCGAGGGTGTCGCCGGTCAGCGTCAGCGTGTAGTCGCGGTCGCCGATGGTCTTCGTGCTTTCGCCGACCGAGATCGTGCCGAGTGTCGTGCCGGAGGTGTTCACGACCGTGATGGTCTTGTCGAAGCCGGCCGCATTCTCCGCGAGCTTGTAGTCGCCCGCCGTCTCGGTCCCGTCGACCGTGAGCGTGTAGGAGAAATCCCCATCGCCCATGATGAACGACAGGTCGTTCACGAGGGCGTCCGCGCCCGGCGCGGTCTGCGTGAGATCGAAGTCGAGGATCGCGCCGGGATCGGCGTTCACGTTCGCGCCGGTTTCGAACGTCATCTTCCCGGTGAGCTTGCCGGAGACGGAAATCCAGCCGTTGTTCGCGACCGTGACGCCGTTGAGCGTGCCGTAGATGTCGACAACGCCGTCTTCGTTGACGATTGCGCCGTTGAGCAGACCGCCCTCGGAAACATAGACCGCGCCGTCCTTGTTGACGGTGACGTTGCCGGCGATGCCGCCCTTGGAGACGATGACCGTGCCGTATTGATAGGCGATGACGTTGCTGGCGACGCCGCCGGAGGAAACCTGGACCTGGCCGAGGTCGCCGACGTTGATGACTTCGGCGATGCCCTTGTCTTCGACAAGGAGACTGCCGCCGGAAACGTACGCGATCCGGGCGGTGCCGCCGGAGTAGACGCACATTTTGCCGTTCGCGTTGACCGTGGTGTTGCTGGCGAGGCCGGTGGATTCGACATAGAGCCATTTGTCTTTGTTGACGGTGGTGTTGACGGCGGTGCCGCCGGTCGTGACGATCAGTGAGTCGATGACCGAGAAGCCGTTGGTGGTCTCCTTGACCTCGAAGGCGGTTCCCGCATACTTGCCGGCCGCGTATGTCTTGGACGCCACTGTGAGCAGAAGCCTGGCGCCTTCCTCCGCGAAGATGTCCTTTGCCGTGGCGCCTGCGTAGGCATAGAAGAAGCCGCCGGCCAGGACCTTGATGTCTTCCGCGGCCCCGTTCGAGTCGATCGAGAAATGCCCGTTGGCGGCGACGGTGGCGCTGCTCGCGGAGCCGCCATCCTCAATGTACGCATAACCCTTGTTGTTGACATTGGTTTCGTACGCGATGCCGCCGGCAAGGACAGTGAGGTTACCGTCTGCGTAGACGTTGGTTTTGCTCGCGACGCCGCCTGTGTAGATTTGGAGGATGCCGTTCGCGTTGACGTTCACGTTGAGCGCGGTCCAGTCGCCGGAGATCTTCTTGGTCTCGTCGGCCACGTCGCCGGTGAAGACGTGGCCCGCGCCGACGGTGACGTAGAGCCCGGTGGTGTCGATGCCGAGCGTGTAGGAGGACATGCCGCTGACGAGGGGATCGCCGCCAACGGTGAGCGTGCCGAGCACGTTGCCGAGCGTGTCCTGCACGGTGACGGTCTTGTCGAAGCTCGTTACGCCCCCGATGAGGCTGTAGGTGCCGTTCGTCTGGCCGGAGGAGTTCACCGTGAGCGTGCAGGAGTACGTGCCCGCGGAGATGTAGTTGAACGCATCGGAGTTGACGCGGGTCGCGTCGCTCGGGTACATGTCCGCGATGTTGAGGTCGAGCGTGCCGCCGTCGAAGCTGAGGCCGAGGATGTTGTTCAGGACGCCGGTCAGGACCGCGCCCGTGCTGACGGTGAGATCGATGAGATTTGCGCCGTCTTCGGCATTCACGACCGTACCGGCATTCATGGTCGCGTTGGAGAGCATGGCGCCGTTTTTGACCTCGACAGTCGCGGCGTCCAGCACGACATTTTCGATCTTGCCCATGCTGTGGACCGTTGCAAAGCCTTCGGTGATCGTGCCGTTGTAGGCGCTCCCGCAGCCGCTGACGGTCAGCGACCCGCCGGAATCGACGGTGTAGCCCATGAGCCAGCCGTCGGCATTGTTCATCGTGTCGCCCTTCAGGGTTGCCTTTCCGCCGTGGACGGCGACATCCTGGTGGAGCCAGCCCCATTCGAGGGTGAGGGAGCCGCCCGAGTTCACGGTCGTCGAGCCTCCGGTCATCCCGTCCGCCCAGACGGTCATCGAGCCGGCTTCATTGATTGTGGTATCGCTGGCGATGCCGCCGGAGTTGATCAGGAAGTTGCCGCCTTCCACAGTGGTGTTGCTCGCGACGCCGTCCTCCCCCACGACGAAATAGCCGCCTGTATTGATTTGCGTATCGCTGGCGACGCCCGCCAGATCGACCTCGCCGCCGTCGCCATTGATGATGGTGGTGTTGATCGTGCCGCCTTTGTAGACGGTCAGGATGGAGTCCTTGTCGACGAGGGTGTTGTTCGCGATGCCGTCGCTGAAGACGTTCATGTTCTCGTTGAATAGCCATGCGTCGTTGACGGTTTCGCCTGCGTTTACGTCGATGCTCATGTGGATAGCCTTTCGTGTTGGTTTTTTATGTGTGAATTACGTTTTTTGAGTTCGAATTTAAAAGAAAAAGTTGTATCGCCTGCGTGCGCGATAATAAATGTTGCGGGAAATATACCACGCAGGACGCGGAAATGCAAACATATTATTTCCCTTTTTTCAGATATTCGGCGCGGACCGCGTCCGAAGCCATGAAAAACGGGGCATCCTTTCCGGTTTGTTATTCCGGGCGGCGGGCTTGACTTTTCGCCGGACGGGAAGTATATTACGCATCGAAACGGCTCAATTATTGCAGAGCCGCGCAGGCATCCCCGCCCCTGACGTGAAACCTTAACGAAAGAGTGAACGATGAAAGCAATTCAAACCGCATTGTGCGCCGCATTGTTGTTCGGTGCCGGCATCCCGGGATTCGCGCAAGGCGGGTTCGGCGGCGGGCAGGGCGGCTTCGGCAGGGGCGGCGGCTTCGGCGGCGGGCAGGGCGGCTTCGGCTTCAACGGCGGCGCACAGGACCGTCCGCCCGCGGCAGAGGCGGCGGCGCACCCGGAAACCGGGTCGAAACGTCCTTTCGGCGCGGGGCCTTACGATACCTCCGCATTCATGGCGGGCGAAATCTACGTCAACGTCGTTCTGTTCGAATCGAACGGCAAAATCGACGCCAAGTCCGAAAGCTGGAAGAAAGACGAGATCGACAGGGTCGTCGGCCACGTCAAAAAGGCGTGCGGCTGGTGGGAAGAGATGTGGAAAAAACAGAACTACGTCGGCGACCTGAAATTCACGATAGACCTGACATTTGCGGACACGCCGTTCCAGACCTCATATGAACCGATCACGCATGGAGCGTTCCGCGACGACCGCTTGTGGATCGGCGAGTTTCTGAACGCGCAGGGGTACTCCGGCGACAAAAACCGGATGCTGTACCAGTTTACGCACGACACGATCGAGAAGCACAATGCCGATTTCGCGTTCAACATCTTCATCGTGAAAGCCGACAACGATCCCGACCACTACTTCCGGGACAATTACCGGTCCTACACCCTGGGGCGGCAGTACGACGGCGTTTCCGACACCTACATCCTGACGGCGTATTCCAGGCCATACGACTGGTATTCCTCCCAGTCGTTCGCACACGAAATGGCGCACATTTTCGGCGCCGCCGACGAATACCCGGGGCAGGGGAACTACAACGAACGCGCCGGATATTACGGCGTCCAGAACACGAACGCCCCGGACGGCAACCCGAACCGGAACGGCATCGTGCCCAGCCTGATGAACAGCTCGATCTCGACGGCGTTCGAACGGCATGTCACATCGCCGCAATCGCTGGAAATGGTCGGCTGGCGGGATTCCGACGGCGACCGGATCATCGATGTGCTGGACGCGCCGATCGCGGTCACGGACTTTTCCTCGAAACTGAAGCTTTCCGATTCGACCTATGACTTCCGCGGCACGTTCACGGTGCAGAAAGTCCCGAACTACAACAACACGAAATCGATCACGATCAATTCCGTCGACAGGCTGGCTTACCGTTACGGCGAATCCGGGGAATGGAAATTTGACAATCCGAAAGACTGGGGAGAAGAAAGCAGAACCGTTTCCCACCAATTTAAAATACCTGGTGGATCCGTGCTGCAATGGAAAGTCGTGGATTCGAGCGGTACCACGGAATCAAAGACTTACACGATTGGAAATGTAAAGAATCCGAAAGCTAGGATCAATCAGGAAACGCGTTCCGCAAATTTCAGTTTCACCCCTGCGACAGTTGACACCGGGATCGTCCGGTACAAGGTGCGTGTAGATGAAAAAGTCTACGACCTTGCCGAACAGAAAAACACGTTCAACCTGTCCGGAGTCCCGTCCGGCAGGCACACGTGGGCGATCCAGGGCGTCTACGCCGATTCGTCCGTCACCGACTGGCTTCCCTGCGGCTCGTTTGCGGTGTCTTCCGCGGCGTCGCGGCCATGACGGGGAAACGGCAATGCTGATCCTGCGCCATGGGACCCGCGCCGAACTGGTGGTGCGGAAATCGCGTTTCCTCGCCGAAGCGACTCCGGTCGACTCGCCGGAGGCGGCGCGCGAACTCTGGCGCGAACGCAAACGCATCTATGCCGGTTGCAACCACGTCGTCTTCGCTTTCGTCTGCGGACCGCAGGGCGGCGTGATGGGCTGCTCGGACGACGGCGAACCCTCCGGGACGTCCGGGCGCCCGACGCTCGAGGTGCTCAAAGGCCGCGGGATCACCAACGTGATCCTCACGGTGACCCGCTGGTTCGGCGGGATCAAGCTCGGCACGGGCGGACTGGTCCGGGCCTATACCGAGAGCGCCCAGCTGGCGCTCGCCGATGCGCCGACTGCCGAACTGGTCCCGCTCACCCGTTTCACGCTGGCGTTGTCCTATTTTCATTACGAAACGGTGCGCCGCAGGTTCCCGGAATTCGCGGCTGAGATCAGCGGCGAGGAGTTCGCCGCCGGCGTGACGATTTCCGGCGTGATCCCGAGCGCAAACTATGACGCTTTTGCCGAAGCGGTCCGTGACCTCACCGGCGGCGCGGCGATGCCCCGCAAAGACTCATCCGACGCATGATGCTTCCCTTTGCGATGCGAAATCTTGAATCTGATTCAGGATTTCTCATGCTTGCCGCCGGACTCACCCAAAAAAAGTTACCGGATCAGCTTCAGCTGAAGGAAAGCCGTCGGGGAAAGAACTGGAATGCTGTCCTGGGGAAAATCTTTTGCGTTGCGCGTGATGATATAGTCGGCTTCCATGTAAACGGCAGAGTAAAACTGCACGGCATCTTCGAAGTCGGCGATTGTGGACGCAATGGCTTTGTCCAGCATGGACGCTGTAAGGTCGATCGGCGGCAGAGTGTTCCGCAGGTCGCGGATTTGACGCCTCAGCGTATCCGCTGTCGAGAATTTGCGCAGCACATAGGAAACAGTGCAGAATGTAATGGCGGACACGAAACCGTTTGCCTTGCCTTTTTCGCAGAGGGAAAGCACTTCGCAAGAGTCCTCAAAGAATGGCTCGCGCCGGGCAATCACGTCAATGACGACATTGGTGTCAAGAAAAAGTTTGAGTTTCATTTCAGTCCGTACTTTTCCATGAAAACCTGGGACATGAACTCCTTTTCGTCAAAATCATCCGGAAGCCGGACAATGCCGGTCAAGGATCTTGTCAGCGGTCCGATTTTTGATTTTGAGCGTGTCCGCTTGTGCCGTCTGCTCATTTTTTCTTTTGCCATGATGAAATTGGCAAACATCGCGGAGATGCTTGTCCCCTCGTTTTTCGCCTGTTCTTCCGCAAGGGCTATGACTTCCGGCGTAGCCGTCAGGGTAAGTTTTCTCGCTTTCGGCATCCTATACCTCCGTTTGCTATACGTGTTTCCAAAAAACAATATACGTGCTGTTGCCGAAAAGTCAAGCGATTTTGGATCATTTTTTTGTTTTGGGGGCATTTATTCCGCTTCATTCATGTCCCGCTGAAAAAAAACAGTTTGTTTTGGCGGCAGGGGGCTTGAAAAATGCGATCCGGCTGGTATTGTATAACAATGAAAGGATCGCATCCGGCGGTCCTTTCCCGATAACAACCGAACCGTCTGTCTCAAGCGAATGGATGGAGGTCCCCCGTGTTTCGGGGGGACAAAAACAGAAAGGATGAGCGCCCGCCATGAAGATCGGATGCGTCAAAGAGATCAAGAACAATGAATTTCGTGTCGGACTCACTCCGGACAATGTCCGGGATTATGTCGCCGCCGGGCATCATGTCTACATGGAAAAAGGCGCCGGCGTGGGCTCCGGTTTCTCCGATAACGAATATGTGGACGCCGGGGCAAGCCTGATCGACAACGCGGCCGACGTCTGGCATCTGGTCGATATGATGATCAAGGTCAAGGAGCCGCTCCCCGGCGAATATAAACTGTTCCATGAGGGGTTGATCCTGTATACCTACCTCCACCTCGCCGCCGACAAGGAGCAGACCGATGCGCTGCTGGCGGGGAAAGTCAAAGCCGTCGCGTACGAGACGATCCAGGAAGCCGACCGCTCTCTGCCCTGCCTGGCTCCGATGTCCCAGATCGCGGGACGCCTCTCCATTCAGGAAGGCGCGAAGTACCTGGAGAAGAAGTTCGGCGGCGAAGGCATCCTGCTCGCCGGCGTCCCGGGCACGCCGAAAGCCAACGTGGTGATCCTCGGCGGCGGCACGGTCGGCATGAACGCCTGCAAGATCGCCGTCGGCATGGGCGCGAACGTGACGATCCTCGACATCAACCTGAAGCGGCTGGAAGAGCTCGACAACATGTTCGGCGCACACATCCAGACGCTGGTGAGTTCCGACAGCAACATCGAGCGCGTGCTGAAGGACGCCGACCTGGTGATCGGCTCCGTGCTGATCCCCGGCGGCTCCACGCCCAAACTCTTCAAGAAGCGTTATCTGCCCGAGATGAAAGACGGCGCGGTGTTCGTGGACGTGGCGATCGACCAGGGCGGCTGCGGGGAATCTTCCCGCGTGACCACGCACGACGATCCCGTGTATATCGAAGACGGCGTCGTGCACTACTGCGTGGGCAACATGCCCGGCGCGGTGCCCCGGACGAGCACCATTGCGCTGACGAACGCGACCCTGCGCTATGGCCTGCAAATCGCAAAAAACGGCCTGGAAGAAGCCTGCAGGCAGAGCAAAGCCGTTTCTTCCGGCGTCAACTGCTATCTGGGCAAGCTCACGAACAAAAACGTGGCTCTCGCGCACGGATACGAGTTCACCGACCTGTCCGGCCTGATTTGAGGCGACTTCCGGCGAACTGTATCTGTATTGTCCGGTCTTGAAGAATCCCTGACAGACCGCGGCCCGGACGAGGGGGAGATCATGGTCTTCTCCCGTCGGGCCGCTTTTTCTTTCCTGTTCGGCGGCTCACTTGTCGGATGAAGCCTGATTCCTGAGCTCATCCCAGAAAGAATCGTACAGCTTCATGTAGTCGGTGGTGCGGCCGCTGCGATCGAAAAGATTGCCCCAGTCCGGGCTGGTTGCCTCCCAGATGAACGTCCCGATCCCAAGCCCGTCCGGGAGTCGATGCACGATCTCGTTGACCTCCTTGCGGAAGTCCTGGTACTCCACGACCACGATCGGCTTGCCGTAACGCTTCGCAAGGTCGTTCAGGTTGGACTCCAGCGCCTCCAGCGTGCCGTGATGCTTCGGGTAGTAGGACTGCCCGATCACGTCGAACTTCACGTCCCGCGAGATGATCTTGTCCAGGAAATAGACCGATTTGTCGTTCTGTCCGCCGTACGCGAGGTGGACCATGACGGGGATCTCCGGGTCGGCGGCGCGGACTCCGGCGGTCGCGCAGCGCAGCATCACGCAGAACGATTCGTAGCTGCCGTCCGCGATCCGACCCTGAGGCCACACGAATCCGGCGTTCAGCTCGTTTCCGGTCTGCACCATGTCCGGGCGCGCGCCGGCTTCGATGAACTGGCGGACCGTGTCGCACGTGTAGGTGTAGAGATGGCCCTCCAGCCCGGAGCCCGTATGGATCGCCCAGGAAGCGGGCTTGGTCTGGTGCGCGGGGTCCGCCCAGGTGTCGGAGTAGTGGAAGTCGAGCAGGAACTTCATCCCCGCGGCCTTGACGCGCTTCGCGAATGCGATGGTCGAATCCAGCCCGCAATACCCCGCGGCGGAATAGCCGCCCCTTGCCCTCGGGTCGACGAAGAGGCGCAGACGGACCCAGTTGAAGTGGTGGTCCTTCATGATCTCCAGCACGTCTTTCTGCACGCCGCCGTCCGAGAAACGCAGTCCGCCGGCCTCCTGCTGCGGCACGAACGAGATGTCCGCGCCGATGATCGGTTTCTCGAAGTGGAATTCGTATTGTTTCGGTCCGGCAGCAAGTTCAGGGGGCAGGGGGGCAGCGTAGTCCTGCTTCATCTTCGCGTAGATGCCGAAAAGCTCGTGGTTCGGTTGGCCGCCGCGCCGGAAAAGCTCGCGCGTGGGCGCCCAGGACATCGTGCCGAATCCGAGGCCGTCCGGCACGGTGCGGACCAGGTCGTTGATGATCCGGGTGTTCGCGGCGCTGGACTCGTATTCGCAGATGCAGATGGGCTTGCCGTAGCGTTTGGCGAGGTCGAAGATGTTCGTCTGCATGTCATTGTACGTCTCATGCCATTTTTCGTAGTAGGAGAGGCCGACGATGTCGAACTCCGCGCCGTAATGAAGCATTTTGTCGAGGAATTCGCGGCTGAGATTGTTCTCGCCGCCGAGCGCCAGATGGACCTGGAGCTTTGCTTCCGGCAGGACCTCGCGCACCGCGCGCTGTCCGGCCTTGTACAAGCCCATGCACGCCGCCCAGTTTTCCTCCGTCGCGTTGTCCAGCAGTTTCCCCTCGGGCCATACGAATCCGTGGTTGATCTCGTTGCCGACCTGCACGATCTCGGGCGCGGCATCGGCAACCTTGAACGCCTCCAGCGTCTCTTTCGTGTAGGCGTACAGCTTATCCTCGAGGTCCTTCCCGGTCAGGCCGTTCCACGCGGACGGCTTGTACTGCTTGTCCGGGTCCGCCCAGGTGTCGCTGTAGTGGAAATTCAGCGCGAACTTCATCCCGGCTGCCTTGATGCGCTTCGCAAATGCGATGGTGGACGCCGTGCCGCAGAATCCCTCGCGGGAATAGCCGCCCGGGGCCTCGGGATTCACGAAAAGCCGCAGGCGGATGGTGTTGAACCCGTTGCGTGCCATGATCTTCAGCGGATCGTCCTGCGTGCCGTCCAAGTCGTAGTACCTGCCGCCCCACGCCTCGTTGGCGGGGATCTCCGAGACATCGCCGCCGATGCAGAAGAAGTACGGGTTGACAGCCTTGTCCTGCGCCATGGCGGAGCCGACGGCAAGCAGGACCGCGAGGATAAAGACGAAGCGGATGTGTTTCATGGTGCGGACCTTTCCCGGATTCGGGCAGTTGAGGTGGGGAACGTTGTTTTTGCGCTATTATTATATCACGTTTCAGGCGAAAAGCCAAGATGAAAAAGGGGAAAAAGGAGAGAAAAACCGCCGGACGATGCGTTAGAAACTCCGTTAATTTTTAAGGGAGGCTTGACATATGCTCAAAACATGTTATAATGTTTTCGGTATTTTCCTATTTCAACAGCCCCGTCACGAACAAGGAGCAAAAAATGAAACCGTTTCGTCTTGCCTGCATGACGCTCTGCGCCGCCGCGCTTTGCACCTCCACCGCCGTTTCCGCTTTCCCGGAGTACGATCCGGGCACGGAACAGATCCTCGTTTACACACGGGAAGCCCAGCGCGACAGCTATCCCGACGGCCTGGCGCGGTCCATTCACTTCGCCCGCAGCACAGACGGGAAGAACTTCACGCCGATGAACGAGAATTACGGCATCCTCTTCGCGAAAGGCACGCTCTCGCCCGAAAACACCATCCGCCCGAAATGCGTGAAGAACCCGATCATCTTCCCGATGAAGGACGGCGAGTACGGCATCATGGCGGTCCGCACGAACGAAAACGGGACTCCGGACGAGGAAAGCAAGGGAAAGGCCCTGCTCTGGACCACGAAAGACCTGATCCATTTCTCCGATGCCGTCCTGTTCGACCTGAACACGCAGGAAGAGGTCGTGGCGTTCCTCAGCGTCTCGCCCACGTCGGACGGGAGCAATTACCGCATCTTCTGGAAGACCGCATCCGGGAAATTCTACAGCACGGACACCCCGGATTTCAAGTCCCCGGGCAAGACCGATGGTCCGATCATGTTCCGGCTGGCTCCGAAACCGGAGATCAATGCGCCGGAAGGCATGATCCCGAACAATGATACCTGGTACAGCACGGTCTCCGTGCCGCGTTCCCTCGCCGACCGCGCGGCGCTGCACTGGGGGCATCTCGTCTCCGTCGCGGCAAACGTCCCTGTGACCGTCACGGCGGCTTCCGCGGACGAACTCGCGAAGGTGAAAGCCGAGATCGTTTATTCCGACGGTTCCACGACCGTGAAGCCCGTGAAATGGGACGCCTCGAATGTGAACTTCTCCGCGCCGGGCAAGTATGAGGTCACCGGGACCGTGCAGAACGAATCCTACGGCTTCCCGCTCGCCCGCGCATGGGGCGACCCCGTCATCTTCAAGTGGGACGGCAAATTCTACTTCATCGCCACGACCGACGCCCGGAACAACATCGGGCTGTACGTGCGCGAGGCGGACGATCCGCACGGCCTTTTCGCCGACGGCGTGAAAGAGCATCTGATCCTCGACAGGGACGAAAGCCGCCAGCTGATCCAGACGTTCTGGGCGCCCGAGTTCCACGTGATCGGCGACGATCTCTACATCCTCTTCGCGGTCGGCCCCAGGTCGTGGGGGCCGCAGTGCCACTACATGAAGCTCAAGAAGGGCGCGAGCATCATCGACCCGGCTTCGTGGGAAGACCCGGTGAAGATCCTGAAGAAAGACGGCAAGGGCGTCGGCGACGGCGGCATCTCGCTGGACATGACCTACATCAAGGCGGGCGGCAAGTCCTACTACGTGTGGTCCTACCGCGTCGGCATCGGTTCCCCGCGCGACACCGGCTCCATGCTGTACATCGCCACGGTCGACGAGAAGAACCCCGGCGTGCTGAACTCGGATCCCGTGCTGCTGTCCCGTCCGCTCTACGGCTGGGAGAATGTCCGAGGCACGATCAACAACGAAGGTCCGTATGCGTTCAAAGCGAACGGGAAGGTCTACCTGACGTACTCCGGCGGCGACGCGGGCGGCTACACCTACGCTGTCGGACTGCTGACCGCGGACGAAAACGACGACCTGCTCGACCTGAGCTCCTGGACGAAGAGCAATGCCCCGGTCCTGTCGTTCTACTCCGTGCCGAACAAGTGGGGCCCCGGCCACAACGCGTTCTTCATGGACGATTACGGCAACCTCATGATCTCCTATCACGGGGAGACGTCGCTCCGGGGCCGCGAACGCTGCGTCGCGATCCACCGCGTCCACTTCAACATCGATGGCGAACCGGTATTCAACATGTCAGCGGAACGCGATCTCGATCCCTCGCTCGCGCAGGTGAAGACGACAGTCATCGTCCCGGGACAATAATCATTCCGGGGATTGACGGCAGTTCCCCGGAAACAATACAGCGGTCTGCGTTGTTATTTGCGGACTCATGAACAAAAAAAGATGGCGGTCTATCGCAGGATAGACCGCCGATACTGTTTAATCTTATGCTGACGCTGATCGGGAGCTCCGGTTAGCGTTCTTGCTTTAACCCGGTCAATCAGTTGGCCGCGTTGAGCTTGGTCTGGAGTTCGCGCATTTTCTCGCGGTAGGCCGTGGGATCGCTCTGGCGAAGCTTCTGGACCTCTTCATATTCTTCCGGGAACTTTTCCTGGATCTGGCGGATGATGCTGGTGTTGGCGCCGCCCTGGACACCGCGGGCGCCCGGCTGCTGGCCGCCCATGCCGCCCATGCCGCCCATGCCGCCGCGTCCGCCTGCAGGCGTGATCGTGATATTGTTCTTCTGCGCGAGCTCGTTGAAGGAGCGCATCGCAGTGGCGGAGTCGGTCTTGTCGGTCTCGAGGAGCTTTTCGATGGCTTCCTTTTCCTTGTCGAGGAATTCGAGCGCCTTGGCTTTCTGCTGTTCGGCAGTTTCGGGAAGTTCGACTTCAGCCTTCTTCGCAAGTTCCATGAGCTTGGCGTTTGCTTCCGCGAGGTCTTTCTGGATCTTGGCGTAGGCTTCTTTGTCTTTCTCTTCGATCTTCTTCAGAGCCTGTTCGCGCGGAGTCTCGGCTTTGAGACGGTCGATGGTCTGCTGGAGCTGGCCGTTGCGGGCACCGCCCATGCCGCCCATACCGCTCATACCACCCATGCCGCCGCCGAAGCCGCCCTGGCCGCCGGGCATCATGCCGCCGCCCATGCCACCCATGCCACCGCCGAAGCCACCCTGGCCGCCGCCGAAGCCGCCCTGGCCACCGCCGAAGCCGCCCATGCCGCCCTGGCCGCCGCCGAAGCCACCCTGGCCGCCGAAGCCGCCCTGGCCGCCGCCAAAGCCACCCTGGCCGCCGCCAAAGCCACCCTGGCCGCCCATGCCGCCCTGGCCGCCACGACCGCCACGGCCACCCTGACCGCCTGCGCCGCCCTGGCCGCCGCGACCGCCACGGCCGCCGCCCTGGCCGCCCATGCCGCCCATCATGCCGCCTGCGGCAGCGCCGCCGCCTTGACCGCCCATGCCGCCCATCATGCCGCCTGCGGCTGCGCCGCCTGCACCACCGGGCTGGACCTGCTGGCCTGCGGCCGCGCCGCGATTGCCGCCGCGGTTTCCGCCGCGGTTTCCGCCGCGACCTGCGCCGCCGTTACCTTGTCCCTGCGCGAAAGCGACACTGCCGGTGAGGGCGAGCGCCAGGATTGCAACTGTCATTTTGTTCATGGTTTCGTTCCTTTCAAGTTGGATTGGTTTTGATAGGTTGTGATGCTGTGCATCGTTTGTCTTGTCATAATCGTAAAGAACGCATTGTTCGCGAAGAATCAACACGAAAAACGTTTTTTTTCGAAAAAAATGCGCGCGGTCGATCCCGTGCAGAGGATCGCATTCGTTTTCGGCTGTGAAAATATGGAAAAGGCTCTTGCAAATGCGGGGAACCGCATGTAAATTAAGCGGAAAAGCATTTCGAATTGACGGAACCGAACTGGATTTCCCCCCGAATGAAACCTCAGACAGACACGACGAAACCGGGACCCACCTCAGAACATCCCCGCGAGCCAGAACTTGCCATCCAGAAGCAATGGGCGGACGTGCGGCGCGGCGCGGAGTTCAAACTCGCGAACGGCGGCACGGTGCGCGTGCTTTCGACGGGGACCTGGAACCGGATGCCCGGCCCTGATTTCCGGAACGCCAAGCTGGAACTGAACGGCGTGCGGCGGAGCGGGGACGTGGAGATCCACGGGAAGACCAGCGACTGGATTTCGCACGGGCATGGCGGCGACCCGATGTATGGCAACGTGATCCTGCACGTGGTGCGGATGGACGATACTTCGCCGGGCAACGTGGCGTTCCTGCCGTCCGCCGCGGTCCTGGTCCTGCCGGAAAACACGAAATATGACGCTGGATTTCCGCCGGACATGCCGTCCGCCGCGTGCGCCGGTTATTTCGCGAAAATGTCTGCGGACGAGCTGGAACAATTCCTGTGCGACGCCGGAGCGGACCGCCTGAGGCTTCGCGCCGCGGAACGTCTCCGCGTCATGATCGCCAACGGCACGACGAAAGCGTTTCTCTCCGCCGCAGCCGAACAGCTCGGCGTGCCGGACAACCGCGAAACGTTCCGTACGCTCGCCGAACACCTGCGCGAATATGGAGAAGACGAGCTGACGGCACATTTCGAGGCTCTGGCGTGGGGCGAATCCGGGCTTCTGCCGGACCCCGCTGCCGACAGGCGCCTTGCCGGAGACGGCCGCGCGCTCGTGTCCGCACTGTGGGACGAATGGTGGCCGCTCCGCAAAAACGGCGGGGCAGGGCTCATCTTCAAACGCACCTGCCGCCCGCTGAACAGCCCGGAACGCCGCATGGCGATGCTTGGCGCGATCGGGCGGACGTTCCTGCCAGACCCGTGCGGCCAGCTCGCGGGGATCCTGAGACGCGGGAGCGCGGATTTTGTCCTGGAAACGTTTGGGGAACGCCTTGCCGAAAGCGAGGCGTTCTGGAGCGCGCACACGTCGTTCCGTTCCGCCGAGCTGAAACACCATGCCGCGCTGTTCGGGCGTCCTCGCGTGGAGTCGTTGTTCGCCGACGTGGTCCTGCCCGTGATGGCTTCCTACGCCAAGCTCATGCGGGACGAGGCGCTGGAAAACCGGATCTTCGAGCTGTTCCGTGCCCTGCCGCCGCTTCAGAGCAACCAGGTGGAACGCCGGATGCGGTCGCTGTGCCTGCCGGGGCGGAAGAACGCCGTGAAGAGCGCCGCCGCCCAGCAGGGGCTGATCCACCTGTACAAGACTCATTGCGCGGCGCAGTCGTTCGACTGCGGCGCATGCAGGCTCCGGCATTCGTTCGCGCCGGAAGCGTGAGGAGAGGAAAGGATATCTGCCATGCCCTTGAAGAAACTCAAAATAGGCGTCAGCGCATGCCTGCTGGGAATGAAGTACCGTTACGACGGCACGGACAAGCTCGACAGCCGCATTGTCGAACGGCTTTTGAACAAGGTCGATTTCGTGCCCGTCTGCCCGGAAGTCGAGTGCGGTCTGGAGATCCCGCGTCCGGCGATGCGCCTGGAGCGTGGGCAGGGCGGCACGCGCCTGAAAGTCATCGCGACCGAAGAGGACATGACGCGGAAGATGGAGGAATGGGCGGGCGTCAAGATCGAACAGCTCCTGCGGCGCGGCGTCGGCGCGTTTCTCTTCAAGGCGCGTTCGCCGAGCTGCGGATGCGGGAACACGTCCGTCTTCGATTCGCAGGGGCGCTGCATCGTGAAGACCGCCGACGGGCTTTTCGTGCGGATGCTGCGCCTGAAATGCCCGAAGATGGTGGTCGGCACGGAAGACCGCCTGGACGAGTTCATCGACAAGCTCAATCTGGACATTTTCCGCGACTGACCCGTTCCTGTCGCAAACCACATTCCTATTCGCGGATTATAACAAAAAAGACTGTTTTTCGGCTTGAAATCCAGATTTGCCCATGTATATTTAGGAAAAAACAACTGGCAACCATGTTTCCCGAAAGGAGTTTCCGAATGAAAAAATGCTTTCTGCCGCTGACTGCCCTTGCCTGCCTCATCCTTGCCGCATGCGCGAGCGTCGAGTACCAGGGGGATTCCCTGCCCCCGCTCTCTTCGGACTCCCAGGTGAAATTCTATCTGGCGACGGAACTTGAGAAGATGGCGGATGTCCGGGTGCTCGGCACCGCGGAATACACCGCCCGTCCGTCGCTCACCGCCAAGGACATCCGCGACGAACTCCGGTCGGCGGCGCGGAGAAAGGGCGCGAACGGCATCCGCATCGTGTACATGGAGAAGATCCCGGACGGCGAAGCGCGCAGGGACCAGATCAACAATACCGGCGCGCCCCAGTGGAACGTATCCGACAACAGCGACACCTCGCTGGCGTACATGAAGAACTCGATCAACTATTCCGACCTCCGCGACAAGGAAAAGACAATCTACAAGACGTTCGTGAAGGCGGAATTCCTGTCCGTCCCCGAGATGGAACAGTCTGTTGAAACCAGACCCTGACCCCTGCCTGCCAATCCCCCCGGCGCAAACCCGGTAAAACAGCTGCCCATCCCCGGAAATGAGGATGGGTGCGCCTCTGCCGGAAACGGCCGGCATCTCCTTTCCCGACCGGAGTATCCCATGAAGATGTCCCGAATGTTCCTCGCGCTCGTCCTGAGCGCAATCGCCCTGGCGGCGGTCCCCGGCTGTGCCGTCGGATCTGCCGCTTCCGCCGGAAACGACGTCCCGAAACGCCTCCAGCTCCCCGACCTGCTCAGCGACCATGCCGTGCTCCAGCGGTCGGAATCCACGCATGTCTGGGGCAGGGGGACGCCCCATGCCAAAGTGAAAGTCCGCATCGGCGGCGACGGCTGGTTCGCGCGTTCCGCCACGGCTGAGACGACCGCCGGGGACGACGGCGCCTGGCTGGCGGAAGTGAACGTGAGCAAGCTCGGCGACGGTCCGTACACGATGACCGTGACCAGCGGAGGCGAGACGCTCACGCGGTCGGACATCCTGATCGGGGAAGTCTTCCTGGCGTCCGGCCAGTCCAACATGGAAAAGCCGCTCGGCCCGCGCGCCAACCAGCAGCCGATCCCGGACTATATGGAAATCGCGAAAGCGTCCGCGCTTCAGCCGAACGCCGTCCGCATGGCGACGATCAAGGAGAAGCAAGTCCCGTCCCCCGCCGACACGTTCACCGGGCCGTGGGAACTCCCCGGCGAGACCACCACGCCGAAGTATTCCGCCGTGGCGTATTTCGCGGCGGAGGCGCTGCACAAGGAACTCGGCGTGCCGATCGGCATCATCCACTCCTCGCTCGGCGGAAGCAAGGTGCAGGTGTGGACCGCCCGCGAGGAACTTGTCGCCGCCGGCGAAGACCCGAACGAGACGTTCCGCGGCAAGACCAGCACGTACCTGTACAACGGCATGGTGTATCCGCTCCGCAACGCGTCGTTCCGCAGCGTCTTGTGGTTCCAGGGCGAACAGAACATGGACGACGCCGAGAAATACGACAAGCTGTACGCGCTTATGACCAAATCCTGGAGGAAGCTTTTCCAGCGCGACGATCTCCAGTTCTATTTCGTCACGCTCAACGGCTACAAGCCGCCGGACCCCGATCCGAACGCCGTCGCCGTCCAGCCGCGCATCCGCGCTTCCCAGCAGCGCACCGAACTCGCCGACCCGCTTTCCCACATGGCAGTCGGCGCGGACACGGGCGAGGCGCTTGACGTCCATGCCCGCGACAAACGCCCCATCGGCGAACGCCTCGCGAAGCTCGTGCTGAAATACGATTTCGGGCTCGACATCGTGGCGGACAGCCCGATTTTCAAGAGCGCGTCCCGCAACGGCTCCGAAGTCACGGTCGTCTTCGACCGCGTCGGCTCCGGCCTGACCGCGCATCCAGTGAAGACCGAATACGTCACGCAGGGGCGCCGCGCTAACGCTCCGTACACGCGGAACAGCCCGGACAGCCAGCTCGAGGATTTCGCGCTGCGGGACGCCGACGGCAACTGGCATTGGGCGGACGACGCCCGCATCGTCGGCAAGGATTCCGTAGCGGTCTCCTGCAAGGCCGTTCCCGCCCCGACCGCGATCCGCTACGCTTACCGGGGGTTCCCGATGGGCAACCTGTACAGCGAGGAGGGTTTTCCTGCTGCTCAGTTTGAGGCGGAACTCAAGTGAATAACGTTAAAAAAACGCGTTTTGTCCGAAAAAATCCTGAATTCCTCAGAAAATTACTTGACAAAAACATTTTATGCGTCTAAATTAAGGAAAAACCGGAAATCACTATCCTAATTTTGAACTGAAACTACCTCTTCATCCCTAAACCATAAAACAAGGAAAAGGCTGAAAACATGAACAAAAAAACATTCCTTCTCGCCGGAGCGCTCGCTTCTCTGGCTCTGTTCGGCGCCCTCCAGGCTGCTGACAGCAAAGTCTACCCGGGCACCGATCTGGAGCCCAGCGGCAACCCGATCTTCACGGATGCCTGGACTTGCGACCCCGCCCCGCTGGTGGTCGGCGACCGCCTGTACGTCTACACGGGCGAAGACATCTACAAGGACGGCGAGCAGAACGGCCTGCCCGGCAACTACAACATCGCCGCATGGCGCTGCTACTCCACGGACGACATGGTCCACTGGCGCAGCCACGGCGTGCTCCTGAAGCCGGAACAGTTCCCGAACGGCCGTGCCGGCGTGGCATGGGCTGCTCAGGTCGTGGAAAAGGACGGCAAGTTCTACTGGTACGTGACCTACGGCAACAAGAACGGCCAGGGCAACTCCATTGGCGTTGCCATCGCGGATTCCCCCGTCGGCCCGTTCAAGCCTGTTGAAAAACCGGTCATCACCGACGATATGACCACCGGCAACGACATCGACCCGACCGTCCTGATCGACGACGACGGCACCGCCTGGCTCGCGTGGGGGCAGACCTCCTACCTCGCCAAGCTGAAAGACAACATGTGCGAGATCGACGGCGAGATCATCAACCTCGGTCTCCAGAGCTATATCGAAGGTCCGTGGCTCTATAAGCGCAACGGCCTCTATTACAACATCTATGCCGGTTTCGGCGGCTTCGGCGGCGGCATGGGCGGCTTCGGCGGCGGCAATCGTCCTGCCGGCGCAGGCGGCCCCGGTGCGGGCGGCAATCGTCCTGCCGGCGCAGGCGGCCCCGGTGCTGGCGGTAATCGTCCTGCCGGCGCCGGCGGCGCTCCCGCTGGCGGCGCTCCTGCCGGTGGCATGGGCGGCTTCGGCGGCTTCGGCGGCGGCGCACCTGGCGCTGGCGCGGCTCCTGCTGGCGGCGCTCCCGCTGGCGGCGCTCCTGCCGGTGGCATGGGCGGCTTCGGTGGTGGCATGGGCGGCTTCGGCGGCTTCGGCGGCGGCGCACCTGGCGCTGGCGCGGCTCCTGCCGGTGGCGCTCCTGGCGCTGGCGGCGCTCCCGGTAACCTTCCTGCCGGTGCGGCTCCTGCCGGTGGCGCACCTGCCGGCGGCATGGGCGGCTTCGGCGGCTTCGGCGGCGGCATGGGTGGCTTTGGCGGCATGGGCGGCTTCGGCGGCGGCGCACCCGCTGGTGGCGCACCTGCCGGTGGTCCCGGCGCGGGCGGCAATCGTCCTGCCGGCGCTGGCGCGGCTCCTGCCGGTGGCGCTCCTGCCGGTGGCATGGGCGGCTTCGGCGGCTTCGGCGGCGGCATGGGTGGCTTCGGCGGCATGGGCGGCTTCGGCGGCGGCGCACCCGCTGGCGGCGCTCCTGCCGGTGGTCCCGGCGCGGGCGGCAATCGTCCTGCCGGCGCTGGCGCGGCTCCTGCCGGTGGCGCTCCTGCCGGTGGCATGGGCGGCTTCGGCGGTGGCATGGGCGGCTTCGGCGGTTTCGGCGGCGGCGCACCTGGCGCTGGCGCGGCTCCTGCCGGCGGTCCCGGCGCGGGCGGCAATCGTCCTGCCGGCGCTGGCGCGGCTCCTGCGGGCGGCAATCGTCCTGCCGGCGGCGGCAACCGTCCTGCGGGCGGCAATCGTCCTGCCGGCGGCGGTGGCGGTGGCTTCGGCGAATCCATCAACTACTCCACTGCTGAAAAGATCACCGGCCCCTGGACGTTCCGCGGACAGGTCACCGGTTCTGCTGAAAACAGCTTCACGATTCACCCCGGCGTGGTTGATTTCAAGGGCCACACCTATCTCTTCTACCACAACGGCAAGCTTGACCGCGACGGCCAGACCGGCCAGAGCCTCCGCCGTTCCGTCTGCGTTGACGAGCTCTTCTTCAACGAAGACGGCACGATCAAGGCCGTTGTCCAGACCAAGGATGCCATCAAGGAACCCGTGAAGTAACATCTCCCGGTTTTCCCCCGGATTCGCCTGAATCCGGCATTCTCCCGCCGTACATCATCCAGCATGGTGTACGGCGTTTTAACTTTCAGGCGATTTTTTTATACGTTATGTAACGCCGAAAAAACGTCGGAACGGGCAAAAGAGGCGTTTCTGCACGTTTTTTTGCTTGAAAAACGTTTCCCTGCGCGTTACATTATGGGAGAAACGGATTCCGTTCCGCCTGAATCCGCCTCAAAACAACGCATCTTTCATCGAACCGGATTCCCATCCATAAACCACACAACAAAGGTGAACTTATGAAATCCAAACACCTGCTCCTCGGCTGCCTCGCGGCTCTCTCGCTCGCGGCGTGCCAGTCCTCCTCCAAGGATGTCGTTTACGAAGGCATCGACCTGGAACCCAGCGGCAACCCGATCTTCACGGACGCCTGGACCTGCGACCCGGCCCCGCTCGTGGTCGGCGACCGCCTGTACGTCTACACCGGCGAAGACATTTACAAGGACGGCGAGAACATCGGTCTCCCCGGCAACTACAACATCGCCGACTGGCGCGTCTACTCCACGACCGACATGGTCCACTGGCGCAGCCACGGCATCAAGCTCCGTCCTGAAGATTTCCCGAACGGCAAGAAGGGCATTGCCTGGGCGGCCCAGTGCATCCAGAAGGGCGACAAGTTCTACTGGTACGTGACCTACAACACGCCGGAAGGCGGCCAGTGCATCGGCGTCGCCATCGGCGACACCCCGGTCGGCCCCTTCGTGCCGCATCCGAAGCCGCTGGTCGTCGACAGCGATACGCAGGGCCGCGGCTGGAACGACATCGACCCGACCGTCCTGATCGACGATGACGGCACCGCCTGGCTCGCCTGGGGACAGAATTCCTACATCGCGAAGCTGAAAGACAGCATGACCGAGATCGACGGCGAGATCACCGACCTGCGCCTCCAGCGCTACATCGAGGGTCCGTGGCTCTATAAGCGCAACGGCCTCTATTACAACATCTATGCCGGTTCCGGCGGACGCGGCGGCGAGTGCATCAACTATTCCACCGCCGAAAACCTGCTCGGCCCCTGGACGTTCCGCGGACAGGTCACCGGCGCCGCCGAGAACAGCTTCACGATTCACCCCGGCGTGGTCGACTACAAGGGTCACACCTACCTCTTCTACCACAACGGCAAGCTTGACCGCGACGGACAGAAAGGCCAGAGCCTCCGCCGTTCCGTCTGCGTCGATGAACTCTTCTTCAACGAAGACGGCACGATCAAGGAAGTGAAGCAGACCAAGGAAGCCATCACGGAGCCTCTGAAGTAAGGAGGACAAGTCCTCCACTGCAAGTAGTGCCGGGCTTCGCTCCGGTACGAAAGATAATTCAGCCGTGCACCGCAGCGTTTGCGATGCACGGCTTTTCCGTTTTCCGCCAGGCGTTTTTCAGCGGGGGAAAGGACTGGCGTTTGCGATGCCGTTGCGGGAGCATTCCTCGCCGTATTCGAGCAGGCCGTCCACGTACAGCTGGCCGTCGGATTCCCGGCGATGGATGAGGCGTTCCGGGACCTCCTCGACCTGATAGTCGCGGTACAGCGATTCGATGAGCGCGGCGTGGTTGCGCGCCATCGCGAGCGAACAGGTGAAGACGGACGGGGCGGAGAGCTTCGCGACCACGTCGTCGAACATCGTGCCGTAGCAGTCGCCATCCGGGCCGCCCGCGATCTCGTTGCCGTCAGCGTCGCGGATCGACCAGGCGCCGTTCAGCTCCCAGTCGGCACGCCCGTCGGAACACTGCACCACGATGTGCGGCTCGGTGGTCTCCAGGCAGGTGTGCGTAAGGAACGCCGAGACCGGGACGCCGCCCGCGGTGAAGTCGATGGCGCAGGTGTCGAACGTTTCGATGGAGCGCCTGGCGCGGAGAAGCCGGGCGGCTGTGACGACCGGTTCCGCTGTGGCCCGCATCGTGTCAGCGGCGAAGAAGAGCGCCATGTTCAGGTAATGCGCGAACGCGTTGTTTGCAGGGGAGTCGAGGATGAGCGCGCCTGTGGCGGGCGAGGCGATCCTGCCCGCCCAGTCGTTGCGTCCGTAGTAGGCGTCTCCGCGCGGCCAGAACCCGTGGAAGCGGATGGACCGGATCTTGCCGATTCTGCCGGAAAGGATGGTCTCCTTGATGAAGCGGACGTTGCGGTCCGCCATGTGCTGGAATCCGACGGTCACGGAGAGGTCCGGGCGGGCGTTGGCGGCGGCGATCATGCGGTCGACGGACGCGGTGGTGGTCGAGGCGGGTTTTTCCACCAGCACATTCACGCCGTGCGAAAGCGCCTCGCAGGCCATGGATTCGTGGAATTCGATCCCGACCGGGAGGCCGACGAGGGCGAGACCGGGGACGGCGGCGTACATGGACGCCGTGTCCGGGAAGATGCGGACGCCGCGCTTTTCGAGCATGGCGATCTCCTCCGGTGCCTTGTCCGGCGAACGGACCACGGCGGCGGCCCAGTCGATCTTTCCCGCGTCCTGAAGCCGTGCGTAGTGGCGAAGATACATGCTGGCGAACCCGCGGACGCCGACGACGGCGGTTTTTGGCAGTGACATGGCGGAAACTCCTTTTGAGGTTGTGATGATCAGCAGTTGAACTCAGAAGCGGATGATCGCGCCGTCGTCCGCCGCCTGGCGCGTCAGCAGGCAGGCCCGCGTCAGGTCGAGCGACTGGCGCGTGTCGACGAGGCATTCCCGGCGGCCCTCCAGCCCGAAGACGAAGTCGGAGAAGATCTTCCGGTCGGGTGCGTCGGGCTCGATGGTGCGTTGCCCCTCGGCGTCGATGAGGATGATCTGTCCGTCGCGCACCTCGATTACGCCGGAGGTCCCGGCGATGCGGACGCGGTCGTCGCCGTGGGTGGGCGCGGCGGCGGGGCGCAGGTATTCGATGCTGGCTTCGGCTAGCACGCCGGACTTCATCGTGAAGATCGCCTGCGCGGCGATCTCCATGCTGCCGTTGCCGAAATTGTCTTCGCTGGTCTGCGTGGCGGCGACGGCGGCGAATCCGCTGCCCGCGAACCACATGATCCAGTCGAGCGCGTGGCTGCCGACCCACGGGATGGTGCCGCCGTAGGTCTCGCGCTTTTTGTAGAAATCCGGGCGCGTCCCGAGGCGGTAGGATTTCTGGGCGTAGATGAGCTTGACTTTGCCGATTGCGCCGCCGGAGACGAGCCTGTGCGCGTGGTACATGGCAGGATCGTAGCGGAGCCCGACCATGGAAACGAGCTTGCTCGAACTGGTCTTGAGCGCGTTTTCGATGCCGTCGAGCGATTCGAGCGTGAGCGCGATGGGCTTTTCGCAGAAGATATGGATGTTCCGGCGGGCGGCTTCCACGCACATTTCCGCGTGCAGGTCGTATTTCCCGTCGATGCTGAGCACGTCCGGGCGCTCGCGGTCGAGCATTTCCCGCCAGTCGTCGTACACGCGCGGGGCGAATCCGCACTTCGCGGCGTTTTCGAGCAGGGGCGCGGGCGAATCCTCCGGGCATCCGGCGGAGACGGCGGGCAGTTCGATCCCGGGTATTTCGTTCAGGCTTTCAAAGACGTAGCAGGAATGCCCCCGCATCCCGATCATGCATAATTTCATGGTGTCGCCTCGGTTTCCGTGCGTGTTCAGGGTTGATGCGGTAACAAATTAGCATGCGGGAGGGAAAAAGTCAACCCGGATTCAGGGATGAGGCGGCTTTTTTTGCGGAAAAGCGCTTGACAAGGACGGAAATCCGTGTTATAGTATTGGCATTATGACTAAGAACACGTTCAAAAGCTTTTTCGATTGGCGCTGGTGCTGGCGGTGAATCCGTCCGGACCGGGTATTTTGACGTCGTTTTTTCATAAAAACAATCGCAGGTCAGGGCGGATCAAACGGAGTGTTTGATTCGTCCTTTTTTTAACAACGGCAGCCCGGAAGCAAAAGAGGCTGCCATTTTTTCAGGAGTAACGAAACATGCAACACGAAACCGCAGCAGGCAGTGACCACATCCCGTACAAGATCTATCTTTCGGAGGACGAACTGCCGAAAGCGTGGTACAACGTCCGCGCCGACATGAAGAACAAACCCGCGCCGCTGCTGAACCCGGCGACATGCCAGCCGGTGACAGCCGAGGAACTCGGGCACGTGTTCTGCGAGGAGCTGGTGAAGCAGGAGCTGGACAACACGACTGCTGAGATCCCCATCCCGGACGAAGTGTTCGATTTCTACAAGATGTACCGCCCGTCGCCGCTGGTCCGCGCGTACTTCCTGGAAAAGGCGCTGAAGACGCCCGCGAAAATTTATTATAAATTTGAGGGCAACAATACGTCCGGCAGCCACAAGCTGAACTCCGCGATCGCGCAAGCGTATTACGCGAAGAAGCAGGGGCTGAAAGGCGTGACCACCGAGACCGGGGCGGGCCAGTGGGGCACCGCGCTCTCCATGGCGTGCGCGTTCTTCGGACTCGACTGCCAGGTCTTCATGGTGAAATGCTCCTATGAGCAGAAGCCGTTCCGCCGCGAAGTCATGCGCACCTACGGCGCGTCCGTCACGCCCTCGCCATCCACCACGACCGAAACCGGGCGGCGCATCCTGGAGCAGTTCCCCGGCACCACGGGCAGCCTGGGCTGCGCGATCTCCGAGGCCGTGGAGGCCGCTGTCACGCAGGAAGGCTACCGCTACGTGCTCGGATCCGTCCTTTCCCAGGTGCTGCTCCACCAGAGCATCATCGGCCTGGAAACGCAGGCCGCGCTCAAAAAGTTCGGCATCAAGCCGGATGTCATCATCGGCTGCGCGGGCGGCGGATCCAACCTCGGCGGCCTGATCTCCCCGTTCATGGGCGAAAAGCTCCGCGGCGAGGCCGACTACCGCATCGTCGCGGTCGAGCCGGCTTCCTGCCCGAGCTTCACCCGCGGCCGTTTCGCGTACGATTTCTGCGATACCGGCAGGATCTGCCCGCTGGCGAAGATGTACACGCTCGGCTGCAGCTTCATCCCGTCCGCCAACCACGCCGGCGGCCTGCGCTACCACGGCATGAGCTCCATCCTGTCCCAGCTCTACCACGACGGACTCATGGAGGCGGTCTCCGTGGAGCAGACCTCGGTGTTCGCCGCGGCGGAGATGTTCGCCCGCACCGAAGGCATCCTGCCCGCGCCGGAGAGCAGCCACGCCATCCGCGCCGCCATCGACGAGGCGGAGAAGTGCCGCGAGACCGGCAAGGCGGAGACCATCGTGTTCGGCCTGACCGGGACCGGATATTTCGATATGGTCGCGTACCAGAAGTTCAACGACGGCGAAATGGGCGATTACATCCCGACCGACGCCGAGCTGGAGAAGAGCTTCGCCACCCTGCCGGTCGTGAAGTAAGGCGCGTTCCTGATCCCGCCACGGCGTGACGCCGGCGGGATTTCACGATTCAGCACAAAACCAAGCCTGCGGAAGTCCCGAAGACGCCGCAGGCTTTTCCGCGCCTTTTTTCAGGCGATTACTCGGGAAGCTTACTGGAGTCGTCGGCAGACGGGAGACCGTCGGAGAACAGCCAGTACTGTTCGCCTGCGGAGGCGGTGAACGGGATGCGTGGCGAACGGTAGATTTCCGTGAACGTGCGGCGACGGTCCTTGCTCAGCAGCTTGACGGGATTATTCCACAGCGCCTGCAGAAACCGCATGCTGCATACGAAGTAATGCGGGCCGGGCCCGGCGACGGCAGGGTCCCAAATCTCCGAAAACATGAAGCCGTTCTGGTCGATGAGGGAGACATATTCATCGTTCTTTTCCCTGATCCAGTCCGGTACGATCAGGAGACTTCTGCGTTTCACTTCCTCCAGCGACCAGTCGAGCGGGCAGAACGTGATGTATTTGCCGGATTCCACGCAATAGAACTTGAGGCCGGGCGCGTACGCCGAGACCACGGCGTCCGTGATGCCGTAGAACGGGAGAACGACAGTCGAGCCGGGCGGAAGGGTCTTCGTGAGATATTCGCCCATGTTCTTCGCGCCGGAGAACGGATGCCGGAAATCCTGGACGGCGAACGAAACGCACGCCGGAATGGAGAAGCAGACGTAGATGGCGAGGATTTCCGCGAGCCGGAGCGAGCAGGGCGGCGGCTTCGGACCGTCCCAGAGCCGGAAGAAAGCGCCAGGGGCGGCGGCTTCCAGTTCGGACGGGTTCTCCAGCAGGACCCAGTGGCAGAAAAGGAACGTCAGGAAAACGAGGAACGCCCTCTGCGGCAGGAAGTAGAAAAGATACATGGCGAAAAGGACCATCCACAGGAACGAGACAAGGAAGACTGCGCCCATGCGGCGGGACGCGCGGAACATCGCCAGCATCGCGACCGCGAAGAACGGCAGGAAGAGGAAGTCGAGGATGAGCTGGAACCCGGCATGGAACGGGTGGTCCTGCGGGGGCAGGGCGAAGTAAAACGCGCAGAAGAAAGCGGCGGCAAGCACGAGGTACAGTACGAATGTCCTGCGGCGGCGGATGAACCATGCGATCAGGAGAAACAAAAGGGCGATCCAGAGGTATTCCAGCACGGGGATCGTTACGTTCGCGACTTCCTTCGAACACCCCGCGAAGTCGACGAATGAGGTCGCGACGCGTTCATAAAAACTCATCTTCATCGGCCAGAACCGCTGATTGCCGACCGAGCGCGCCTCGAACACGCCCGGGGCGACCTGTATGAATCCGAACAGCGCGCCAGCGGCTGCGATGCAAAGCCCGGCGATGATGCGGCGGATTTCACGGCGCGGCAGTTCCGCCCGGAGCTTCCACGCATCCCATGCCCAAAGGACGAACACGACCCCGCAGAACCCCTCGAAATACGCGTGGGTGTTGGTCAGGCACGCGATCAGGGCCCCGTAGAGCAGGGGGCGTTTCAGTCGGGCGGGGTAGCATGCCGCAAGCCCGAAGAGCAGGACCGGGATCGGCGCATAGCAGCGCGCGACGACGGGGTACCAGAAGAGCATCCCTGCTGAACATAGCACCAGGGCTTTCAGCGGGAGCGAAAACGGCGCGCGGAAGATGAAGAAGCCCCCCGCGGCGACCATGAACGCCCATGAAAGCAGGTTCATGCAGAGCACGGGCGCGCTGTTCGCCGCGAACACGTGAAGCATGAGATACCACGGCACGAAATGGCCTTCCCAGCGCATGGCGAGGAAGATTTCCCGGACGGTGCTGTCCCGGGCGATGAGCCACGCCTGGAGCTCGTCCGCCCATGGTTCATGGCGGAGCGTCAGCACGAACGAGACCGCGGCGTAGGCGGCGAAGAGCGCCCAGCGGAGCGCGAGGTCTGTCTTGCGGTTTCCGGCGAGCGGCATGGTGGATCATTCCTCCGGCGGGGCAGGGGGCTGCGGCGGCTGTTTTTTGCGCGGATTGTCGAACAGGAAGAAGAATCCGCCGAAGAGCCCGCCCGCGATGATGACGCCGGTCATGACGAGCGTCGGGGCGAGCGCGGCGATGTCGCAGTCGGGGAGTTCCGCGAGTGCGGCGCCGAGGATCGCCGCCACGAAATAGTCGCGCAGTCCGATGCCGGACATGGTGAGCGGGATGAGCCCTGCGATGTTGCCGACCGTGATCGCCGCCATGATCGGGGCGAAAAGCGGCGCGAGCGACGTTGAGAACGCGAGGCAGACGCAGTAGAAGCACAGCCCGAGCACGAAATTCACGCCGAGGATGCTGGCGAGCACGCACCAGACGATCTCGCGTCCCGCCCCGCGGTAGGAATCCAGCGCCTCGAGCAGTTTGGTCGAGAATCCACGGGAAATCTTCGCGGCGAGGTCCTCGCCCCAGCGGAAAAACGCGATCTTTTCGAGCTGCCTGTGCAGGAAGATCACGGCGGCGGCGAGGAGTCCGGCGGCGGATGCCCCCAGCAAGGCGAACGTCAGGAGTTTCGCCCGCGGGTCGGTCCCGTCCAGATACCGCCACGCGAACGGCAGCGCCAGGAACACGGTCAGGAAGATGCCGATCATGCCGGTGAACCGGTCCATCAGGATCGTGAAGACGCCGTCGAATTTCTGCCCTTTCGGCACGCGGTAGGCGAGGAATCCTGCGCGGATCACGTCGCCGCCGATTGCCCCGCCCGGCATCACCAGAGAGAAGAAAAACGACTGTGTAGTGAGGGAGAACGCGGACAGGAGCGAACACGGGATGCGCCGGTACGCCAGAAGCAGCCGCCATCGCCACGCGTTCACGAAGAGGTGGACGAGGTACAGCAGGAAAGCGGCGGCGAGCCAGAACCAGTTCAGCCCGGAAAGATCGAAGCCGTCGAACGTGCCGTGTTTTTTCGAAGTATAAACGAGGATGGCGACGATTCCGGCGGTGACCAGTATTTTGATCGCGTATTTCAAAAAAACGACCGCATTGCTTCCCGCGTTTTCGTCCGGCGCGGAGGCGCTGCCGCAGCCCGGTTCGCTGGGCGACGCCTGGTTCGGGGCGTTCTTCATGAATTTCGGCATTTTTTCCGTTTCCGGGGTTGCAGTTTCCCGATTCCGGGACTATATTTTTTCTTCAACTGAAAAATATACTGCTTCCCGCGGATTTTTCAAATCGAAACCGGAAAACTGTCATGATTTTAAGGAGTGCGGATTTGAACGGACCAGCGCTTAATTTGTTGTTCATCGGAGATATCGTCGGCAAGGGCGGCCGCAAAGCCGTGCAGGCGCTAGTGCCGAAGCTGAAGCAGCAGTACATGTGTACCTTTGTGATCGCAAACGGCGAGAACTGCGCCGCGGGTGCGGGGATGAACCAGTCGTGCCTGCGGGAAATGGACACCGTGGACGTCTTCACGTCCGGCGACCACACGTGGGACCGCAAGGAGTTCGAGGACGAGATCCGCGGCATGAAGAACGTGGTGCGCCCGGCGAACATGAGCAAGCTCCAGCCCGGCCGGGGCTGGCTTTACACGCGGAATCCGGCGGGCGGCGAAGTGGCGGTGATCTCCCTGATGGGCAAGGTGTTCATGAAAGACAGCGCGTACTGCCCGTTTGAGACCGCCGAACAGATCCTGACGCAGATCCCGATCACCTGCAAGTGCATCATCGTCGACATCCACGCCGAGGCCACCAGCGAAAAGGCAGCCCTCGCGTGGTTCCTGGACGGACGCGTGACCGCCGTGCTCGGCACGCATACCCACGTGCAGACCGCCGATGCCCGCATCCTGCCCGGCGGGACGGCGTTCCTGAGCGACGTCGGCATGGTCGGCGCCGCGGATTCCATCCTCGGTCGCGCCGTGCCGGACGTGATCGCGAAATTCCGCACCGGGATGCCGCATAAGTTCCCGGTCGTGGAGAGCGGGATCCGCCTGGACGCCGCCGTGGTCCGCTACGACATGATGAGCGGCAGGGCGCTGGAGATCAAGCCCATATCCGTGATGTGCGACACCGCTGGCGGCGCGGAAGCAGCGTTCGGCTGACGTCCGCGCACACTGCAGGCGGAGCCGAGGCTGAATGAACGGAACCGTATTGAACAGAATCAACTTTTTTGAATGAGACAGGAGACACTACCATGCATACCCCCGAAATCGACTGGAAACGCACCGACATCCTGATTCAGCTGGCGTTGGAGGAAGACCTCGGCGACCTTGGCGATACCACCACGAATTCCGTCATCCCCGCCGACCTGAAAGCCACTGCGGTCCTGATCGCCAAGGAGGACCTGATCTGCGCCGGTCTGCCCGTCGCGGAACGCCTTTTCCACACGCTCGACCTGGAGATCGTGTTCACTGCGAAAGTGAAGGAGGGCGAAGCGTGTCCGCGCGGGACGGTCATGGCGGAGATATCCGGTCCCGCCCGCGCGCTGCTGACCGGGGAGCGCACCGCGTTGAATTTCCTTCAGCGCCTGTGCGGCGTCGCGACCGCCTCGCACAAATACCAGGAACTCGCCGGGGAACGCGCGAAGATACTGGACACCCGCAAGACCACGCCCGGCTGGCGCAACCTCGAAAAATATGCCGTGGCAGTCGGCGGAGCGTTCAACCACCGCATCGGCCTGTATGACCGGATCATGATCAAGGACAACCACCGCGAGCTCGCCGGCATGGAGGGCAAGGGCGGCATCCTGCGGTCCGTCCGCCGCGCCCGCGAAATGTATCCGCAGCTTGAGATCGAGGTCGAGGTCGACTCCCTCGACGAACTCGACGAGGCGCTGCTGTCCGGCGCGGAATACATCCTGCTCGACAATATGGACAACGAACAGGTCGTGCAGGCAGTCGGGATCGCCCGCAACAAGGCGCGCCTGGAGGCAAGCGGCAACGTCACGCTCGGGCGCATCCCGTCGCTGTCCGAGACCGGCGTGGACTTCATTTCCTCCGGCGCGCTGACGCATTCCGTGAAAGCCTGCGACATCTCCATGAACATCAAAATCTGAGGCAAGACTCCATCACCCTGCGCGGCATTGATGATGCCGGCTCGGATGCCCGCTCTTTCAATGTGCGCAGGCCGTTACTTCTTCTTCGGCAGATTCTCCAGCACGATTGCCGGCGGTTCGGAGTTTTTCATTTCCAGCTCTTCGACGACCGGGCTCCATTTTTCCGGGAACGGCCGCTTGTAGAACGAGCAGTATCTGTACAGGGCATAGAGGAAAGCCAGGCATTTGTCCGGGGTGTCGCTCCGGAATCTTTCCATTGCCTTGTCGAGCGTCTCCATGATTTCCTTGTGCATGCCGGCATTCGCCAGGACCAGCATGTAGGTTTCCCAGACGCCGTAATCTTCCGGGGCGATCTCAAGTGCCATTTGGATGATGGGGAGCACGAGCGGGATGTCGTTCTGCTTGAGGAAGACAGCTGCGCCCGTCAATGCGAGGATGAGCTGCCTGTTCTCCGCGGTGATCTTCGGGAATTTGTTTGAGACGATGCCCTGATAGAGATCGGAATACTGCTTGGTCATGTAGTCCGCCATCCAGAAGAACGGCTTCTGGTCCTCGTGGTGGAAGAGGCGGGAATTCTGGTCGTTGTGAATGCGGTACAGGACTCTTGGCTTTTCCGCATCATAATGGTAGCGGCAGTCTGCGCCGAGGCGGATCATGAGGAATACGTCGTCGTTGATGGCGCTGTTCGGGACAGGGCGGAAATATTCGTGCGCGGCAAGGGCGTCCGCCCGGATGACCATGGCGTTGATATTGAGTTTCGGCGCGAAGAAAGCGTTGAAGTCGGAGGGGGAAGCGCCGTGGACCTGGCCGGTGAGACCTTTGTCGTTGAAGAGGTATTTTCTCGAGTAGCTGGCGGCGTACTGGGGGTTGGCATCCATCATGGCGATCACGCCGCCGAGGTCGAACGGAAGCATAATGTCATCCTGGTCGAACGACAGGATGTAGCGTCCGGCGGCCGCCTTGCACATTTCCGTGCGGGCGTTTCCGACGCCGAGGTTGTGTTCGGATTTCATCTTGCGGATGACATCCGGGTAGCGGACGGCGTATTCGTCGATGATCTTCTGCGAATCGTCAGGCGAACAGTCGTTGAAGAGGATGACCTCGGTATTGCCCTGTGTTTTTGCGACGCGGATGACGGAATCGAGCGTGATCCGGAGATAGTCCGGATTCGCCCGGTAAACGGGGAGCAGGATCGTGGCGTCGCGGCCCTTATCGGATTTTATCCGAGCTTTTTTTTTTGCGTTTTCGGGGGCAGGGCGGTGAGCGTGCTGACTTCGCCCGGCTTGCGCGCCATTTCCTTAAACTTCTGGAGGGTCTCTTCTTCCGCGAGTTCGAGGATGTGTTTCTGGAACGCCGGGATCCTCATGATGGTCTCCTGGACCATTTTCGGCGTGATGGTCTTGGTGCATTCGATTTCACGCGGCGTGCCGACGTGGCGCGGGCACCAGACCGGAGCCTTGGAGTCGAAGAAGAAGTTCGTGTCGTTCCAGCAGCCGTGGCAGAAGAGGAAGTTCGTGACGCGGTAGGGCGTGGGGAATTCGCAGTTCGGCATGGTGAAGCCGGAGATCATGACGACCGGGATGTTGCAGTTCCATGCGAGCCAGCTGAGTCCGCTCGGGAGCCCGACGAAGAAATCCGCATGTTCAAGGTAGTGGATGCGTTCGGAGATCGGGATCCGCCCCGTGAGGTCTTCCGCCTCGGTCGGGGTGCGGTAGCTGTGGTTGTTCGAGAAGAAAAGCTCTTTGTCGCGGTCGAGGACGAAAACGCGGTATCCGTAGGACTTGAGCCAGCGGATGAGGATGTTCCACCCGTCCGGGTCTTTCAGTTTCTCGTCGGAGCGGAAGTTCCAGTATTTTGTCGGGTTCGTCGCCATCGTGGAGATGCAGACGTAAGGCTCCTGGACCGGACGCTCGGATCCGAGCGGGATGCGGCAATGGAGATGTTCGAGCGGGAGGCCGAGGATCGACGCCACGGATTTCTGCATGCCGAGATGCTGGTGGTCGATGGGGCGCCACGCCCTGCGGTCGGCTTCGAAGACGCCGCAGAAATAAATCGCGTAGGCGAACCGGAGAGCGGGCTTCGTCCCGAGCGGGATGAACTTGAGTCCGGGATAGAAAGGCTTGCTGAGGCGGATCATCCATTCGCCGATCACCGCGGTGACTTTCGCCTTGCGGAGCACGCGGAACTGTTCGAGGTAGGGAAGCCAGGCGAGGTTGTCGCCGAGTCCGCCGTCGGGGATGATGATGCAGACTTCGCGGTTCTCGCAATTGTAATCGTGTTCGAAGACGAGCTTGTCGTCCACGTAGACCTCGATGCGGTACCGCACGAAGAACTTGTTCTGGCCGATGACGAAATCGCCGCCCTTGTGCATGTGCTCCTCAAGGGGCATGCCGCTGTCCAGATCGTAGATGCGCAGTTTGTACTGCTTGTCCCCCTCGGGGAACTTGATGCGGTACCCGTATGCGAAGTCGAAATAGATCCCGGTGGCAGGGTGCTTCATGAGCGGCTGTTCGGACATCGACACGCTGGCGCCGATGGAGCTGCGGGGGTCGGGTCCGATCTCCGGCCCGATCGGCGGCGGCGCCTGGCGTTTCCTGGGGGGCGGAACGATCGGGTTATTGAAAGTATAGCTGACCGCTTTCTTCTTGGGAGCGGACGTCTGGGACGTTTTTTCGTTCATGACAAATATCCATGTTGGGCGGCGCCAATCCGGCACGCGCCTTTTCTCTGCGGTGGAAAAGCCGTTTCGAGGGTTGTTGTTTTGTACTTTTTTCTACTTTAGCATCATATCCGCGTTTTTTCAAGTCCGGGCAAGGAAAAAACGGCAAAATAAGTCGGCTTATGTGAACAGGAGACGCGTACGGACTCGGGCGCTGCGGAGCATTTCCCGCCCGGGGGATTGCCGTATGAAATCGAGGAAAAACGTGCGGAACGATTGATTTTTGTACGAAAAATGCTACATTATAAGGTCAAAATCGCAATCGGACCGAGGCGGATGCCGCAATCGTCCGCCTCGCTCCCGCAGGAATCGAAAAAAACGGCACGTCCCCGCCCGCATGAATCGGAATCGCCCCCGTTATGGAACAATGGCAGAAAAGTTTGGAAAACGCCCTGACAGACGCCTCGGAACTGGCTGAGATGTTCCGGCTGTCCGAGGAGACGGTCCGCCGCGTGGCATCGGTGTTTCCGTTCCGCATCACGCGGTACTACCTCTCCCTGATCCGGGCGAAAGGCGATCCGATCTACCGCCAGTGCGTACCGGACGAACGGGAATTGCAGGAAAGCGGCGACCTGATGGACGATCCGCTCGGCGAGGAGGACCTGACGCCCGCTCCCTGCGTGGTCCATCGCTACCCCGACCACTGCCTTCTGCTGGTCTCGAACTGCTGCGCCTGTTATTGCCGGTTCTGCACGCGGAAACGCAAATTCCGCACACCGATGTGCGTCGACGATTCCAGTGTGAGGCGCGGGATCGAATACATCGCCTCGAACCCGGCGATCCATGACGTGCTGGTTTCCGGCGGCGATCCTCTCCTGCTGGAGACGGACCACCTGGAGGACATCCTGCGCCGGCTCCGGGCGATCGGCCATGTGGATTTCATCCGCATCGGCACCCGGACCCCGTGCGTCCTGCCGGAACGCATCAACCGCCGCCTCGTCTCCATGCTGAAAAAGTACCATCCGCTGTACATCAACGTGCATTTCAACCACCCGGACGAGATCACGCCCGAGTCCGCGGCCGCCCTGACACGCCTTGCCGACGCCGGGATCCCGCTCGGAAGCCAGACCGTGCTGCTCCGTGGCGTGAACGACGACCCGGAAGTGATCCGCAGCCTGATGCGGAAACTCCTGTCCGTGCGCGTGAAGCCGTACTACCTGTTCCAGTCCGACCTGATCTACGGCACGGAGCATTTCCGGACGCCGCTGTCCGTCGGGCTCGATATCATGAAGCGGCTGAGAGGATGGACTTCCGGGATGGCGGTGCCTCATTTTGCGATCGACCTGCCGTGCGGCGGGGGAAAGGTCCCGCTGGTCCCCGATTACCTGGAGAAGGTCGAGGGGCGCGTTTACACGTTCCGGAATTTCCGGGGCGTGCCGTACCGTTATCCCGACATCGAGGAGTGAACGTCCTCCGCGCTTTTTTTGCGCTGACGGATGTCCGGCACAATACGTCCGGTTCGTCGTCCGGGAGGGAAAAACGGCGTGTTTCCCGGCTTGAATTCCGTTTCTTTGCGTGCTACATTGTAATCAGCCGCCAGCCGCGTTCCACGGGGAGCGCGATACTTGGCGGAACATTCCAAAACAAAGGGGGATATCATGAAACGGACCATCATCACCACGATCGCGGCGGTCGCGGCGGTCCTTGCGGCCGCATACCTGACCGGAGCAGACGGAACAGCCGGCGGGACGCCTCAGGCGGGAACGCCCGGCACGCAGACGCCGACGCCGCTCCAGCAGTTCATGCAGGCGCCGTCTGTCGTAACGGAGGAGTGCGACGGATACATTCTGCTGCTGCCGTGCCCGGTCTGCCATACCTGTCCGGTCTGCCAGGCGAATTGCGGCACCGCGCATGCGCTGAGATGCTGCGTCGGGAACAAGAAGCCGGCATCAGGCATGCAGACCGGCACCATGCCCGGAACGACGGGCCAGCAGCACATCATGACGAATAAGGCGGAGGCCGTGAAACATGCCGCGGGGAAGACCACAACTCCGCAACAGGCGGAAGTGGGCGAGATCAGCGTGCTCACCATCGAGTCCAACTGAGCATGTCATGACTCCGGCACGCCCGGAAAATGTCGGAAAAAGCGCCGGTTCCCTGTCACAGGGAGCCGGCGCGATTTTCTTGTATACCTTTAGGTCAAAAAAACTACCGGCTCAGCCGGTAAGTAGCCGAGAAATCTTTAGATTCAAGTTGCGCAGAAAAGCCTCTTGGAGTACATTAAGCTAGACTGCCAGTCAAAGCCCAAAGC
>Ga0310690_10001413_pt1 | contig 42524 bp, 34 predicted proteins | sample AusTroGonzalo_MG_2_FD_207661 | JGI IMG/M metagenome (GOLD analysis project Ga0310690, IMG submission 207661) | Bovine rumen microbial communities from tropical cattle in Woodstock, Queensland, Australia - Gonzalo_04 (v2) (version 2) | ecosystem: Host-associated > Mammals > Digestive system >... | reverse complement strand
ATGAGGTAGTTGCAATCAACGACTTGACCAGCCCGAAGATGTTGGCTCACCTTCTGAAATACGACACCGCTCAAGGTGGTTTCGCAGGCAAGTTCGGTGAGGGCAAGCACACTGTAGCTTATAAGGACGCTGTTCTCGCAGAGGACGGTAAGACTGTTGCTGTTCCGGGTTCTATCACCGTTGACGGCAAGGAGATCACTATCTACGCTAAGCCGAATGCAGCTGAGCTGCCTTGGGGCGAACTCGGTATCGATGTAGTTCTCGAGTGCACCGGTTTCTATACCAGCAAAGCTAAAGCTGAGGCTCATATCCAGGCTGGCGCAAAGAAAGTTGTTATCTCCGCTCCGGCAGGTAACGACCTCCCGACCATCGTTTACAACGTTAACCACAAGACGCTGACTCCGGCTGACACCGTTATCTCGGCTGCTTCTTGTACGACCAACTGTCTCGCTCCGATGGCAGCTGCTCTGCACAAATACGCTCCGATTCAGAGCGGTATTATGAGCACAATCCACGCTTACACCGGTGACCAGATGATTCTCGACGGTCCGCAACGTAAGGGTGACCTCCGTCGTAGCCGTGCAGGTGCACAGAACATCGTTCCGAACAGCACCGGTGCTGCAAAGGCTATCGGTTTGGTAATTCCTGAGCTGAACGGTAAGTTGATCGGTAGCGCACAACGCGTTCCGACTCCGACCGGCTCGACCACTATCCTGGTTGCAGTTGTTAAGGGTAAAGACATCACCAAAGAGGGTATCAACGCTGCTATGAAGGCTGCTCAGACCGAGAGCTTCGGTTACACCGAGGATGAGATCGTTTCGAGCGATGTTATCGGTATGAAGTTCGGTTCGCTCTTCGATGCTACCCAGACGATGGTTGCTAAGATCGACGACGACACCTTCCAGGTACAGGTTGTTAGCTGGTACGACAATGAGAACAGCTACACCAGCCAGATGGTTCGCACGATTAAGTACTTGGCTGAACTCAAGTAATATTGAGAGAAGCGAATACAAAAAGAAGCATCATTTCGATGCTTCTTTTTTTGCTTCTTTAGGTTGCGCTTGCTCCTTTACAGTTGCCGGTTTTTTGATTTTCTCGAAGGCTTTTAATAAAGTCGGCACATCGGTTTTATTGGCATCGTAGGTGACAGTGACCGTCTTGGCTGGAAGGTAACAAACGATATCTTTAACACCTTTCTCGAAAGCGATATTCTTCATGATTTTATCGCAACACGCCTGACAATGCAGGTCACAAGAGAGCACAACAACTTGCTTATCCGCTTTCGCGGCAAAAAGCGCTACGGAAAATAGAGCAAAGAACAAAGATAACAGATACTTTCTCATAATAAACTACCTATTTGATAAACTATAAAGGATATAAACCATGCCAAGAAGAGGCTGTGGAATACGGTGAACCATGCCCATTTACGACCAGCCTCACGATGGAGTGTAGCGATAGTGGCTACGCAGGGGAAGTACAGCAGTACAAAGAGCATAAAACTAAATGCTGTGAGCGGTGTAAAGCCTGCCGCACTGATGTCGCCGCCGTAGAGGATAGCGAGCGTAGAGACAATAGCCTCCTTTGCAGGCAGACCGGTCAGCAGACATACGGACATCTTCCAATCAAAACCTAATGGCTCCAATAACGGTGATACAAATTTACCGATAGAGGCTAAATAGCTGTTCTCCAAATCGTTCAAATCTTGTCCCGGGAAGTATTCCAATGCCCAAATAATGATCGAAGCCCATAAGATAACGGTACAAATCTTCTGCAAATAGTCGGCTACACGCTCCCAAATATGGGAAATTGTGTTGCGGACTTTCGGCAAACGGAACTCCGGCAATTCGTTAACGGTGTCGTCATCATCCTGTCTGAACCATTTGGTTCGCTTCATAATAACGGCAAAAATCACCGACAGGCATATGCCAATCGCATAGAGCGAGATCATTACCATCGCTTTGTGGCTCTTAAAGAAAGTATCCACAAACAGCATATATACCGGCAGACGCGCCGAGCAGGACATAAACGGAACCATCAGCATAGTCAGTACACGATCCTTCGGGTTCTGGATGTCGCGTGCTGCCATAATAGCCGGTACGTTGCAACCGAAACCCATCAGCATCGGAACAAAACTACGGCCGTGAAGACCGACCCGGTGCATAATTCTATCCATGATAAACGCCTCACGCGCCATGTACCCCGAGTCTTCCATTAAGGAGATAAAGAAGAAAAGGATGATGATATTCGGTAGAAATGCCACCACCGCTCCTACGCCTTGTAATATACCGTCTATCAGCAATGCCGAGAACCAGCCTTCTGCCAGAGTAGCGTGCAAGGTATCGCACAACCAATCCACACCGGCGGCGATCCAATCCTGCGGATAAGCTCCCAGCGTGAAGGTACACCAGAACACAAAATACAGCAACACCATCATAATCGGGAAACCCAGCCACGGGTTTGTCAGCACTTTATCAATGCGCTCCAACGGCGTCTGTTGCTGGTCATCTTTGGCGTGGGTAAGTGTCTCCGTCAAGATACCATGCACATACGCGCGATAGGTGTCCTCATCGCCCTCCTGATCACGTATGTGATAGATAGGGTGCGCTTTGGAAGCAGGACGGGCGGCTACTTCGTGTAAGATAGACAGACAGTTAGGCAACCCATAGTTCAGCCGTACGGATACACGGCAGGTCGGTACACCGATGAGTTGCTCCAACTTGGGGATATTGAGCGAATGACCTGTTTCAAGCAACAGATCATAGCGCCCGATGGCGATAACAATTTTCTCGTGCTCGTCAATGATATGCGGCGTGAGCATCAGCGATTCCTCCAAACGCGTGGAATCAACTACTTGCAACACCACATCATAAATATGTCCGTGCAACTCGTCGGGGTTATATACCTCAACGAATTGCACGTCTTGCTTGCTCTCATCTGCCAGTTTCTGTAAGGCCAGACTAAGCGAACTTTTACCGCTTTGCGGCAGTCCTATAACCGCTATTCGAATCACGCTGCAAAATTACTGCTTTTTTGCGACGTGTACAATACCTATTTATAGGGATTTTAAGGTCTGGCAGAGCCATTGATAGCAGCGTTCGGTCGAAGGAATAGAGAGGCGTTCTTGCGGAGAATGTACACCGTACATTTGCGGACCGATGGACACCATATCCAGGTAGGGATATTTCTCAAGGAAGAGACCGCACTCCAAGCCAGCGTGGATAGCCAATACTTTCGGTTCGGACTTGAAGAGATCCGTATATGCTTTCTTTACTACTTCCAGTAGTTGAGAACTCGGATTAGGTGCCCAGCCCGGGTATCCGTCTCCATGCGTTACCTCGTCGCAAGCGAGCGAAAGCGCTTGTTCTACCGCCCATTTGAGATGATGCTTGGACGCTTCGATAGACGAACGTTGGGATGTGTTTACTTCTATATAGCCGTCTCTCATTTTGATAGAAGCGAGGTTGGTAGAGGTTTCCACAAGTCCCGGCATTTCCTTGCTCATAGCGATCATGCCGTGCGGGCATTCGCATAGTGCCATCACAAGGCGGTATGCTTTGTCGGTCGGGATGCAACTGTCCGGCATATCGCAAGTCTCCAAATCAAGACGCATGTCTTTCTCTACTTCTCCGAACACACCTTCCATTTGCGCTACGTAATGATTCCACTCAATACGAATCTGCTCTTTGAACGCCATCGGAATGGTAATGACAGCCTCCGCTTCGCGGGCGATAGCATTTCGTAAGTTACCGCCGTTGATAGCAGCTAATTGCACTTCTGTCTGCGGCCATATGCGCGCAAGGAACCATACAATTAACTGGTTCGCGTTTGCTCTTCCCTTGTTGATGTCATCGCCCGAGTGACCACCGGTTAATCCGCTGACAGACAAACGGATTGCTATTGAAGATTGGAGATTGGAAATTGGAGATTTTTCATAGTGCATTTTGGCTAAGGTATCAATACCTCCGGCACAGCCGATAAAAATCTGTCCGTCATCTTCGGAGTCAAGATTGATAAGGCGTTTGGCTTTAAGCATGCCGTCTTGCAGCTTCATCGCACCGGTAAGACCTGTCTCTTCATCTACCGTAAAAAGACATTCGATAGCGGGGTGTTGCAGTTCTTTGTCTGTGATAGCAGCGAGTGCCATACTGATACCGATACCGTTGTCTGCTCCCAGCGTTGTGCCTTTCGCCTTAAGCCATTCGCCATCTACCCACGTTTGGATGGGATCGGTCATAAAATCGTGTTGCACATCTCCGTTCTTCTCGCAGACCATATCCATATGTGCTTGAAGAATGACACCTTCATGCGTTTCATAGCCTGGCGTTGCCGGTACGCGCATAATAACGTTCATTGCCTCGTCGGCAATACACTCAATACCGTGCTCGGCTGCAAAATCCTGCAACCACTTGCTGATACGTTCCTCGTGTTTCGAAGGACGGGGTACTTTGCAGATCTCTGCAAAAATGTCAAAAACTCTGTTGCTCATAGTATAATATATTGTACGTGCGCGCGTATAGGGCTACAATGAACCCGTACGACGCACAAATTTTGCGCAAAGGTACAAAAAAATTTGCATATTTGCAAAAAAAGCAGTAACTTTGCGGCATAAAACGATATATCCTATGCAAAAAAGTGTATTTTTATTGCTTGTCTTGGTTGTTTTGTGTGCTTGTGGACATCAATCCCAGCGCGTAACCGGTTGCACAACAGAGGCTATCCGGATTGATGCCTCCTTGGATGGTATTCAAGACGCGGCGTACATAGCGCAGTTGACTCCCGTTAAAGCGGTTTTAGAGCGTGAAATGAACGTTCAGATCGGTTATGCACCGGAAAATATGTGGGTTAGAGACCCCGAATGCCCTATGTTGAACTGGGCAAGTGATGCACTATGGGAAGCCGCGAAGAAGGTATATTCCGGCAAAGTGGATATTGCAATCGTTAACATGGGAGGAATGCGTTGCAGTTGGCAGGCAGGCCCCATAACGCGTTGCGACGTATTCGAACTGATGCCGTTTGATAATAGGCTGGTAGTTCTTACGCTCAAAGGTTCAGATATAAAAGCTTTGTGCGAATCGTTTGCTACTTATGGCGGACAAGGAGTGGCAGGAATGCGCGTGAAGACCAAAGGCGGCAAGTTGGTGGAGGTGAAAGTAGGCGGAAAGCCTTTGGATCTCTATAAGAATTATACCGTTGCCACCAGCGATTATTTGTCCGGTGGTACAGATCATATGGAAGCGCTGACGCGCTATACCGATTATTGGAATAGCGATTTGCTGATTCGGGAATTGTATTTAGAGGCTGTTCGTGAGCAGGACACCGTCCGTGCTGCAGTGGATGGTCGTATGACCATGCTCCCATAATGGCAAGTTATGCTCAACGTGTCCGACGGGGGCGTTGAAAATCAAGGGGTAGTTGTAATCCGCAACTGCCTCTTTTATTGTTTCATAGACCGTTTGTTGCATAAGAGGATCATCTTCGCAATCGCTGAACTGCCCTACAATCAGTCCGCTTAAGTGCGCCAGCACACCGCTCATCTGCAAGTTGCGAATCATTCGGTCGATATGATAGTGTCGCTCGCCGATATCCTCAATCAGCAGGATGGGGAAGAGGTAACTCAATTTGCTGAGGCTGAAGGGTGTGCCTTGCAAGCCATATAGAACCGACAAGTTTCCGCCCACAATCGGTCCGCACGCTTTCCCTTCGCGGTTAAGAGGATGTGAATCCCAACGGTATTCAAGCGTTTCTCCAGACAAAGCTTTGCGGAGCATTCGGATAGGCTCGCTGTCTTCGGGAAGAGTAGCTATATGCTTGCACATGATGCCATGCAAGGAAGGTTGATGACAGATACCGGCTTTTTGATGCAAGGCTGTGATGTCGCTGAAACCGAGAACGGGTTTGTTGATTTCCGAAACACGGTCAATAATCCGCTGCAAGCCATACCCGCCTCTGGAACACAAAATCAAATCCACATCGGGGTCGTTGAGTGCTTCTATGATATCCGCTAAGCGGTCTTCGTCTTTGCCGGCAAACCGTCCCCACGTTTCGCGCGCGTGCGTACCCACGCTCACCTTATAACCCCACGCGCGCAAGCGCGCACATGCGCCGTCGATGTACGCGGGGTCTATCGCGCCGGAAGGAGATATGATACGAATATGTTTCATTAGCTGTACATCTTGCCTTCAATCCAGTTGATGAAGCGTTTGGGCAGAAGACAATCAAGGAAACAGAATACACGATAAATGAACCCACCGACATACTGCGGACGCGGGTTGCGGCATGTAGCGATATGATAGAACAGTTTCGCCATTTGGATGGGTTTCATACCTCCTCGTTCGTCCTTCTCCATCGAATTGACGGCTTTTGCGGCGTGCGTGTACACTTGTTCTCCGGCATTGCTCTTCGCTCGTGCGTCCGTGAAACCGGTGGACACATCGCCCGGCATCAGCACACTTACCGAGATACCGAACTCCCGTACTTCATTCGCTAATGCCAAAGCCAGTGCGTTTATCGCTGCTTTGCTGGCAGAATAGAAAGCCTGGTATGGCACGGCTAATATGGCGGCTACGGACGAAGTATAGATGATTCGACCGCCATGTTGCTTGCGTAACTGCGGTAAGACAGCTTGCGTGAAACGAACTGCGCCCATGAAATTGACGTCCATTTGTCTCTCTGCTTCCGCTATATCGGTAAACTCAACCGCTCCGGAAATGCCGAATCCGGCATTCGAGATAACAACATCTATTCTATCCGTTTCTTTCAGCACTTGTGCTACTGCTTCCCGGCAACTCGCTTCGTCGCACACATTGCAGGTGATATGCGTGATACCATCTTGTGATACACCGTGGCGACTCAACTCAAAAACACGCCAGCCCCGCTCTGCGAAGAGCGAGGCTGTTGCTTTTCCTATTCCGCTACTACCTCCAGATATAATAAGTGTAGGCATAATAACTAACGAATAACTAAGGTATAACCAACGAATAACTAACGGTACTCAGTATGCGAGGTGGTTGCGTGCGGTGTGCGGGTTACATCTTCGGAGCACCTTCGCGGAGTACGCGTGCGATGATTTCCACAGCTTCGTCGATGACCGGTTCCGTATGGGTAGCCATGAGCGTGGTACGGAGGAGGCATTCGCCTTCTACACATGCCGGGGCAATAACCGGGTTAACATAGACACCTTCGTCGAACATCTTCTTACCGAAGTAGAGCGTATCCAGCGTTTTGTAGGTGAAGATGGGCACGATAGGTGTCGGCGCCTCGATGATTCTTACACCTGCAGCGATGAGTTGTTTCTGGAAATACTTCGCGATATGCATCAATCGTTCGGGCCGTTGCGGGTCTAAAATCAGTTGATGCAAGGCTTCCAGCGCTGTAGCTGCCGAGCATGGCGTGATAGAGGCGCTGAAGATGAACGGCCGGCTTACGTGGCGCAACCAATCAGCAACGCGATGACTTGACAACATACATCCTCCGATGGAAGCCAACGACTTCGAGAAAGTGAGCATTGTGATGTCCACTTTGTCTGTCAATCCGAAGTAAGCCGCAGTACCGCGACCGCCCGGGCCTAACACACCGAAACCGTGCGCATCGTCCACCATTACGCGGGCACCGTAGATTTCTGCCAAAGCACATATCTCCGGCAGTTTACATATATCGCCGCGCATGGAGAATACGCCATCGGTGATGATGAGTTTACCGGCATTCTCAGGAATAGATTTCAACTGACGCTCCAAGTCCTGCATGTCCGAGTGACGGTAACGCAGTACTTTCGCGTAACTCAACCGGCAAGCGTCATAAATGGAAGCGTGGTTTTCACGGTCGTTGAGGATGTAATCATCCTTTCCGCATATAGCGGATATGATAGCGAGGTTAGTCTGGAATCCCGTTGAAACGGTCATACACTCCTCGTATCCGGTAAACTCCGCTATTTCCCGTTCGAGCTGGAGGTGCAGGTCCAGCGTACCGTTCAAGAAACGGCTACCGCTCACACCTGTACCGTATTTGTCCAGCGCCTCATGTCCTGCAGCGATGACCGCCTCGTTCTCCGTAAAGCCCAGATAGTTATTGCTACCGAGCATGATAACGCGGTGGTTCTCCATCTGCACGATCGGTGCCTGGCGGCTCTCCAACTCGTGGAAATATGGATAAATACCTAATTTGCGAACCTGTTTAAGGGTCTCAAAATGGTCACATTTTTCAAAGAGGTCCATAATTAGAGGACTTTGAGTTCTTTAAGAATAGCTGTTGTTTTGCGAACGGCGGCTTCGCTCTCATGCAGTTTTGCGCGCTCTGCTTCGCTGATGTTCAACTCCAAAATCTTCTCAATACCGTTCTTGCCGATGATACACGGAACACCGATTGTGATGTCCTTCATACCGTACTCACCTTCGAGGGCAGCGGAGCAAGGAATCATCTTCTTTTGGTCCTTGATGATCGCCTCAGCCACCGAAGCAGCAGCAGCACCCGGAGCCATCCAAGCGGAAGTACCGAGCAGACCGGTGAGCGTTGCGCCGCCTACCATGGTCGATTTAACGACGTTCTCCAACTCCTCAGGGCTCAGGAACTCGCTAACGTTGATGCCTTTGTACGTGGTGTAGCTGGTCAACGGAATCATCGTTGTATCACCGTGACCGCCGATAACGAAACCGTCCACGTCGTTTGCGTTGCACTTGAGAGCCTGGCTCAGGAAGTATTTCAGACGTGCGCTGTCGAGAGCACCGCCCATACCGATGACGCGGTTACGGGGCAGACCCAAAGCGTGGAGCGTCAGATAAGCCATCGTATCCATCGGGTTCGACACAACAACGAGGATAGCGTTCGGGCTGTAGGTCAGTACCTGCTGAGCTACGCTCTTTACGATACCAGCGTTCACACCGATCAACTCCTCACGAGTCATACCCGGCTTACGCGGCAGACCGGAAGTGATGATAACGACATCCGAACCAGCGGTTTTGCTGTAGTCGTTCGTTACACCCTCAACCACGGTGTCAAAGCCCATCAACTGAGCTGTTTGCATGATATCCATCGCTTTGCCTTCTGCAAAACCCTCTTTGATGTCAATCAGACATACTTCGTTGGCAACCTCGTTAACGGCCAACACATTTGCGCACGTAGCACCTACGTTTCCTGCGCCTACAACAGTTACTTTGCTCATAATTGTATATATTTTTATGTTTTTCGCTTTTGTTTTTCGCATTCTTTTTCAAAAAAGCCTGCAAAGATACGAATATTTTTGCATTTATGCAAGTTTTTTAGAAAAAAATGTATTTTATTCTTTATTTTGTTGCGTATTTAAATTTTTTTTTGTACCTTTGCGACCAAAATAGTTTTAACAAAACTCAATTTACTATCCTGAAAAAGTTACTTATATTTTTAGCATATGAAATTCGATTGGCGCACATATTGGAATAGAATCAAAGAGGTCAGTAAGCCGCTGCTACATCGGCTCAAAACGTGGGGAGCTGTTATTTGGCGGCAGGTGATGCGTCTGTATAACATGTACGCGGATTGGTACATGGCGCAGCAGGAGGTGATCAAGAAGCAAAGTGAGGTGTCGCATGAACGAATCACGATGAAGCGTGCGGTTCTTGCTTTTATGGAGACGTGGGGTCTGGGTTCACGTAATATTTTCTATACCATGTGGCATCTGATTTGGCGCCCCGGATATATGATGAGCGATTATCTCAACGGCCATCGCAAACGGTATCTTCAGCCGTTCTTTATGTTCTTCGTTTTGACGCTTATTCTTGTGCAAATGGCATGGGCGATCGATGTGCAGTTGCCCAAGAACCGCGACATGACTCTCATGGCGTTCGATCTGCTGACCGCGCACAGTGATTGGTTCAGCGTTGAGCAGATGACGAAGATTCTAAAGACCGCTCAATGGATTGATTCTGTACACGATTGGCGTAACGAGAATCGCAGTTGGGATATTATTATCCACTCGATCGGTATCTGTCTCATCGCTTGGCTTCTTTGGCGCAAGACGCCGCGGATCGGTGTGGGCGAATGGGTAGTAGGCAGCGGAACGTACGTAGAAGGGTATAACTTCGCGGAGATTGTGACCGTCATCGCTTATATCCTCTGCCAGTTGCAAATGGTCAGCATGGTTGCGATGATCTTCTTCCACAAATTGCCTTTCGATCACATACGAGGATTCGCCATTATGCCCGTACTGATTATCTTCGGCATTTTGTTGATAGACTTCAAGCAGCTCTTTCAGCGTAAATGGTGGGATACCATATGGCGCACGGCAGTGATTGTGCTATTTATTTAAACGGTATATATAACAAAAATTCCCGCGGTACTCCACGGGAATTTTGTTTTGTCTGCGTCGTATTAACGTACGCGCTCGCAGTAACTGCCGTCGCGGGTGTCGATACGAATAATCTCGCCTTCGTTGATAAAGAGCGGCACGCGTACCTCAGCGCCGGTCTCTACGGTTGCCGGTTTGAGGGTGTTGGTAGCGGTATCGCCTTTGAGACCCGGCTCGGTGTAGGTTACTTGCAACTCTACCTTGGTCGGCAATTCGGCGAAGAGAACAGTGTCCGTTGAAGCGTCAGATACAACTTCTACAACCATACCTTCCTTGAGGAAGTCCACACCGGTGATCAAGTCGTGTGCGATGGGCACTTGCTCGAAAGTCTCGTTGTTCATGAAGATATAGTCCTCACCCTCTTTGTAGAGGAATTGGTACGGACGACGCTCAACGCGTACATCTTCGAGTTTCTCACCGATGTTGAAGCGGCGCTCCAATACGCGGCCATCGACAACATCTTTGAATTTAACACGCATAATCGTGTTGCCTTTTCCCGGTTTTACATGCAGGAACTCAATTACGAAATACAGACGGCCGTCCATGCGGATACATACGCCGTTCTTGATGTCTTGACTATTAATCATACTGCTATAAATTATTATTTTCTCGAAAAACGCTGCAAAATTACAAAATTTCTTGCACATATGCAAATTTTTTAGTAATTTTGTGCCCTAATTTGAAAAAATATGGAATCTATACGTGCTTTTTTTGGTGAGTTTGACATTTGGCAAGTCCTTTCGTCGTTCATCTTTATGATCGCGATCATTGATCCGTTCGGCAATATACCGGTGACGATTTCCATGGAGAAAAAGGGCATCAAAATCCATGCGGGCAAAGTGTGTATCGCCAGTTTGATTATCCTTATGTCGTTCCTTTTTATGGGCGAATGGATTCTCAAACTATTCGGTGTTCAGATTGAGTATTTCGCCATCGCCGGCGGTTTCATCATCTTCCTCATGGCGCTGGAAATGATTTTGGACATTACGATCTTCCAGAATGACAAGCTGGAGGGTGAATTGAGCGAAGCCAGTACGATTGTGCCGCTGGCGTTCCCGATGTATGCAGGTCCTGGAGCCTTCACTGCCCTCCTCGCCATCACTGCGGAGTACTCGATCGGAAACCTCTGTGTGTCGTTGTTGCTCTGTATATTAGTGCTGTATCTGGTACTGATTGGCACGAACTGGCTGACCAAATATATGGGCCCGACGGTGCTCTATATCACGCGTAAGTTCTTCGGAATCATCGTTTTGGCGATTGCCTGCAAACTGATGTTCGGTAACTTGGCTGCCATCTTCTGATGGTGTTAAATCGTTAAACTGTTAAATTGTTAAAACGTTAAATATGAAAAGTTTTTCTGAGATGACCATTGCGGTGGCGAGTGACCACGCGGGTTTTGCTTTGAAGCAGAAAGTGCAGTTGTTCCTGGAGGACAACGGTGCGAAAGTGAAAGATTTCGGTTGCTTTAGCTCCGAGAGTTGTGACTACCCGGATTTCGCACATCCGCTGGCTGAGGCTGTGGAGAAGAAAGAGTATGATTTCGGAATCGTGATCTGCTCGACGGGTAACGGAATCTGCATGACGGCGAATAAGCATCAGGGTATCCGTGCAGCTTTGTGTTGGGAGCCCAAGTTGGCGGAGTTGGCGCGTGCGCATAACAATGCAAATGTCCTCGGTCTGCCTGCTAATTTCATCTCGGCCGTACAAGCGTTGGATATCGTTCGTACGTTCTTCCAGACGGATTTTGAAGGCGAACGCCATGAGCGTCGTATTAACAAAATCCCGTGCGCTTAATGCGTTGCGAGCCTATGCGAATTATGCACTGAGCCGTTGCGGTTCAGTGCATTTCCGTTCGCCGTTTGCCATTCGCCATTCGCCTTTATTCGTCAGCGTTGAACCGGCGAATGTGTGTCAACTGCGGTGTCCGGAGTGCCCGGTAGGGAAAGGTTACGGGTTACAGGTTACGGGTTACAAGACGATGCCGATGGATGTGTGGGAGCGGGTGCTTGCAGAGGTGCGAGAGACAGCGTGGGTGATGCAGTTCTATTTTCAGGGCGAACCGTTGCTGAACAAGAACTTGCCGCAGATGATAGCCGAAGCACACGCAGCAGGGCTTTATACCATCGTCAGCACGAACGCACAAGCGCTCACAAAACCGATGGCGGAGGCTCTGGTTAACAGCGGATTGGATCGAATTATCGTTTCCATGGACGGTCTGACCGAAGCGAGTTACGGAGCCTATCGGATAGGTGGTAGTCTGGAGAAATGCAAAGAAGCCTTACGCCATCTTCGCAAAGCGAAAGAACAATCACCAATCACCAATCACCAATCACCAATTATCGAACTCCAGTGCTTGCGTTTGAAGACGAACGAGCACGAGTGGGCGACGTTCAAGAAGCAATATAAAGCCTTAGGCGCGGATCGATTGGTGTTCAAGACCGCACAGCTATACGATTATACGAATGGTCATCCGATGATGCCGTCGGACAAGAAATACAGCCGTTATATCAAAGGGAACGACGGGCTATACCACCGCCGCGCGTTAGGTAAGGGCTGTTTTCGTGTGTGGAGCGGAGTAGTGGTGACCACGAACGGAGAGGTCTTGCCATGCTGTTACGACAAAGCGCATGCACACGCGTATGGTAATATAATGAGAGCCCCGATGCGCGAACTGTTCACAAACGAACGGGCGATGACTTTCCGCCGCGCGGCTTACAAAGAGCAACCGCAGATTTGCAAAGAATGTTACAAATAAAGGAACGATGAAAGTAAAAAAGTTCATATTCGGTCTGTTTGAGACGAACACGTACGTTGCGAGTGACGAAAAGGGCAACGCGTTGCTCATAGACCCTGCCTGCATGAGAGAGTTTGAGCAGCAGGCGCTACTCCGCTATATCGAGACGGAAGGGCTGAACGTGTGCGCTATCGTGGCAACGCATGGTCATCTGGATCATCTGTGGGGAGCCAAATGGGCTACAGAACGATGGGCATTGCCGGTGTTGATGCACGAAGCGGATTTCCCGATGGCTGAGGCTATGCAGCAGCAATACGCGATGTTCGGCATTCGCAAAACAGCCGAGTCTTTCCCGATAGAACCGCTTAATTCTCAATCTTCAATTTTCAATCTTCCATCTTCAATCATAGAAACCCCCGGCCATACCCCCGGTTCAATCTGTCTCTATTTTCCCGAAGAGAAAACGCTCTTTTCCGGAGATACGCTCTTCCAAAACGGCTTTGGTCGGACGGACTTACCCGGAGGCAACATGGGACAATTGATATGCTCGTTGGAGCACCTTTTTACCCTGCCTAATAACGTGTTGGTCTATCCCGGACACGGCGAAAAGACAACAATCGGAGCAGAAAAGCGATAAAAAATGCAGAATTATTTGCGTATGTCAAAAAAAAGCAGTACCTTTGCACCCGCTTTTGAAAAATAAAGCAGGAAAGATGGCAGAGTGGTCTATTGCGTCGGTCTTGAAAACCGAAGTACTGAAAGGTACCGGGGGTTCGAATCCCTCTCTTTCCGCCACAAAAGGAGCCATTAACGGCTCCTTTGTCAGTAATGAACAATACAGTACAATTTTCGATGCTCGCCAAGACGTTCAAGGGCTTGGAGCAGGTTTTGGCACAAGAGTTGATTGAATTGGGCGCTAACGACGTGCAGTTGGAGCGACGGGCTGTCTCGTTCAAGGGAGACAAAGCCTTGCTATATCGTGCGAACTTGTGTCTGCGTACAGCTTCGCGTGTGCTCTTGCCGGTATTGGTCACAACGCGAAAGGCGAAAGACAAACACAAGCCTGAGGATTGGCTGTATGAGCAGGTCAAAGCGGTGGATTGGAGCCGTTATATGTCGGTCAATACCACTTTTGCCATCGATGCAACGGTCTATAGTGAGACCTTCCGCAACAGTCGCTTCGTAACCTACCGTGCCAAAGATGCCGTTGCCGATTATTGGCAGGAGCGTGAAGGCAAGCGGCCGAATGTGAAGGTGACAGACCCGGATCTGTTCATCAATGTGCATATAGCGAACGAACAATTGACCGTTTCTCTGGATAGCAGCGGTGAGAGTCTTCATAAGCGCGGGTATCGTGTAGCAAACACCGAAGCACCGATCAATGAGGCTCTGGCGGCAGGTATGTTGTTGCTCGCAGGCTGGCGTGGACAGAGCGATTTCTATGATCCAATGTGCGGTTCAGGTACACTGCCTATCGAGGCGGCGCTCATCGCACGCAACATAGCGCCGGGTGTTTTCCGGCAGTCTTTCGCCTTCGAGAAATGGGCAGACTTCGATGCAGATTTATGGAGCGAGATATACAATGATGACTCCAACGAGCGGGAGTTCACGCACACGATCTACGGGTCAGACGCTTCGTACTACGCCATCCAACAGGCTGCGAAGAACATCAAGTCTGCCGGTGTACAGAAAGATGTTGTGCTCAAGCAAATCCGCATGGAGGAAATTAAAATGGTAAATGACTCAATGGTAAATGCCTTGGTGATGATCAACCCGCCCTACGGCGAACGATTGGCAAGCAACAAAGATATGGAGGAGCTGTATGGCAAGATCGGTACTGCCCTCAAACATCAGTTTGCCGGCGCTACGGCCTGGATTATTTCCTCCAATGACGCGGCAATGAAGTGCATCGGACTCAAACCCTCCAAGAAATTCCGCCTGCTCAACGGCGAACTGGACTGCCAGTTTAACCGCTATGACCTCTTTGCCGGCAAACGAAACGAACAGAAACATGACTGATAAACCGCTTTATATCGCCGATTATAACTACCCCTTACCCGACGAACGGATCGCCAAGTATCCGCTCCACGAGCGTGATCACAGCAAACTGCTGGTCTATCGTGACGGGCGGGTGAGTGAGGATCGTTTCTTTAATGTGGGGGATTACATTGCGCCCTCGTCGCTCCTTATTTATAACAACACGCGTGTTATCCAGGCGCGTCTGGAGTTCCACAAAGAGACCGGCGCACGTATTGAGGTCTTCTGCCTCGAACCCATGACGCCGCACGACTACCAGTTGTCGCTTTCGTCCACTACCGGTTGCACATGGAAATGTATGGTGGGGAACGCCAAAAAATGGCATGATGAACCAGTGACATTAACCATTAGCCATTCGCCGATCGCAATTACGCTCCGCGCGTACAAAGAGCAGTCGATGGGTAACACGTTTGCTGTGCGATTTGAATGGGATGGGGACAATATCTCTTTTGCCGAGATCCTGGACGCAGTAGGTGAACTGCCTATCCCGCCGTACTTGAACCGCAAAACGGAAGAGAGCGACAAAACGACTTATCAAACGGTCTATTCGCGCATCAAGGGTAGTGTGGCAGCGCCTACTGCGGGATTGCATTTCACGGAGCGTGTGCTCGACGATCTGCGCGCCGGAGGCATCGAAACGGACGAAGTGACGCTTCATGTGGGCGCAGGAACATTCCTGCCGGTCAAAACAGCCGATGCCAACGAACATATTATGCACACGGAGATCATCGCGGTGCCTCGGTCCACGATTGCGCATATACAAGCTCGACTCGGGCATATCGTTGCGGTCGGCACAACCTCGATGCGCACGCTCGAGAGCCTCTATTTCATCGGGCATAAACTTTCCTCTTCCCGCCTTTCGCAGTCCCCGAATGAGGAAATTCATGTCGGCCAATTTGAACCGTACGAGCAGGAATATACCTTGTCTTCTCAGGAAGCACTCCAGGCGATTTTGGACTACCTGGATGCTACGAACCAGCAGACCCTGCACGCAGAAACGCAAATAATGATCAAACCGGGCTACCGGTTCCATATAGTGGATCAACTCATCACCAATTTCCACCAGCCTCAATCGACCTTGTTGCTGCTCGTCAGCGCCTTCGTCGGAAGGGATTGGCACACGATCTACGATTACGCCCTCAGCCACGATTTCCGTTTCCTCAGTTACGGCGACAGTAGTATTCTAAATCGCCGTAACCCGTAACCCATAACCCGTAACCTGTAACCCGTAACCCGTAACCCCTAACCCCTTATGCTCGATACGCATTGCCATATAGATGAAACGGCTTTTGATGCCGACCGCGAAGCCGTCGTTGCGCGTCAGCGCGAAGCAGGCGTGCAGGCGATGATCGTGCCGGGCGTCAATGTGGCGTCTGTGCAAACGGTGTTGCAAGTGTGCCATGAGCACCCGCACTATTGTTTTCCGGCTTTGGGACTGCATCCCGAAGATGTGAAAGACGATTGGCAGCAAGCCTTGGAAACCATCGAGACAGCCATCCGTACGCACCGTTCCGAACTCGTCGCCATCGGTGAGATCGGCCTGGATTATTACTGGGATAAGACTTACAAGGAACAACAGCAGGAAGTTCTTCGTCGGCAGTTGCTCTTGGCGCGTGAACTTGATTTGCCGGTCATCCTCCACAACCGAGAAGCTACAGAAGACATCGTGCGAATTGTACGCGAAATCGCCAATCTCCAATCTCCAATTGTTAACTATCAACTATCAACTATCAACTATCAACTATCACCTTTACGTGGTGTCTTCCATTGTTTCAATGGCAGTCGTGAGACCGCGCAGCAGATCCTTGAGATGGGCTTTTATCTCGGCATAGGCGGTGTACTGACCTTCAAGAATTGCAAACTCGCCGACACCCTGGCGGAATTGAACAATGGTTTACAATCGTCAATCAATCGTACTTCGTCAATCGTCCAATCGTCAATCCTCTTAGAGACCGATGCTCCTTATATGGCGCCTGTGCCTCATCGCGGAGAGCGCAACGAGAGCCGTTTCATGGCGCATGTAGCGGAACGCCTCGCACAGGTATTCCAAACCACTCCGGAGGCCATCATCGCCCAAACGACGACCAATGCCCGCCGCCTCTTCAATCGCCTGGATGTGTAAAAATTGACGTAAAAAGGCGAAAAGTGTACAAAGAATGATATATGTTTGCGTATATCGTTTTTTTTGTGTATCTTTGCAGGCGATTTCGTTGATAAAGAAACAATCATTTCATTTAACAAGTATAAATCATGAAAAAATTCATCGCACTTCTGCTGGCGGCAACGCTATGCCTGCCGGTACTCAACAGTGCTATCAAGGTGCACACCATTGGTGACAGCACGATGGCAGAGTATGACGAGAACACCACCGACAAACGCGGTTGGGGTATGTATCTCGGTTCGTTTTTCAATTCCGATCAGGTGACAGTTAACAACCGTGCCAAGTCAGGCGCCGACAGCCGTGGCTTCTATGACGGCGCTGCTTACTGGCCTTCTGTCAAGAACCAGATGTCCGCCGGTGACTACCTGCTCATTCAGTTCGCACACAACGACGAGGGGACGGTGACCTATGGTCTGGATAACCTCGAGTACGCGGCTTATTGCGCAGAGAACGGTCTTCCTGCTCCCGAGGATGCCCGCGGCACAAACCCGCAGACTACCTTCCGTGACTACCTGCGCTTGTTCATCGACGAAGCACGTGCGCTCAACGTAACGCCGGTGCTCGTAGCTCCTATTTGTCGCGCGTATTTCAACGGCAACACCATCAAGCGTAACGGTCAACACGACCTCGGTGACAAGTTCTGGAAATTAGACAACGGCACGCTGCTCAAAGATCAGAAACTGCCGGAAGGTGACTCGACGATGAGTTATGTTCACGCTATGCGCGAGGTAGCCAAAGAGAAAAACGTGGTGTTCATCGATCTTATGGAAAAGACCAAAGAACTCTACCTGCGTTATGGTGAGACGGAATGCTTGAGCCAGTTGTTCTGCGCAGGCGACAAAACTCACACCAATGCTATGGGTGGAAACCTCATCGCTCGCGAGGCTGCACAGCTGCTAAAGAATGCCGGTGTTTTGGCAGAGTATATCACTATTCCGACCGACATTACCGCAAATCCTACTGCTATTGAGATAGGCGAAACCTATTGCAGTGTTCCGCAGAACAAGGAGTTCCTACTGACCGGTTATGGTCTGGATCCGGAAGAGGGCAGTGTAGCTTTGCGCGCAACGGCCAACTTGCAGATCTCGTTGGATAAAGAGACCTATGCAGCTGACGCAAATGTTGAATATAGCGGCGGTTCGATGTTCCAAAAAGTGTTTGTTCGCGCCCTTTACAAAGAAGGAGGCGAGCAGAAAGACACCGTATTTGCAACCGTAGGCGATAAAGTGATTGTCGTTCCGGTACATGCAGATGCTATCTCGTTGGATGGCGGTGCTGCTGTCAGCGCTAAATGGGCTATTGATGCCCGTCCGATACCTGCTGCGGTCGTAGAAGGCCCTATCAGCGCTGCTTTATCACTGAGTCAAATGGTTGCTTCTGATACCAAGAATGATGTGACCATCAACGGCGAGACAGGTGCTACGGTCGTACGTCTTCACAATGCCGATGCAAGCGGATCTAAAACGAACTGGCCGACCGAAGAGATTGATGAGAATGCCAGCCGTTATGTCGATTTCGCGGTTACTGCCCCTGCTACCATGGAAGTACGTGTGACGAAAATAAGCATGTATATCGGTGCGTACTCCACAGGTTTTATGAAATGTCATATCAACACCGGTTTCGGTGATGGTTTTACCGATGTACATACCATCTACGAAGCCGCACAAACGGCTCTTCCCAACAAAGAGATGAAAGCTATCGAAATGACGCCGACACTCACCATCCCTGCCGGTAAGACACTGCACGTACGTGTGTTGCCTTGGCATGAAAATGCTAACAGTAGTGGCAAGTACCTCCTGCTTCGTGATGTAGCCATTGAAGGTCAAGCTTTTGCCGCAGGAGAAGATCCGGGCGATGAACCCGGTGACGAGCCTGGTGATGAACCGGGCGACGAACCTGGTGAAGGTGAAGTCGCTGCCTCTTTCGTATGGACGGTGGGTAACGAAGCCGAACCCGCGGTAACATCCGAGAAGAGCGAGTATATTAACCAAACGAAAGTAGCGGTTGGTTCCGGTTTGAGCGTAGGTACATACACCAATTACGATGCCAACCCGGGCAAAACCATGGTCACCTATTTGCCTGCAACTTCTAATGCCGGCAACAAACCCGACGTGATGATCGAGTATAGCGTGAACATGAAAAAAGGAACCACTTTCGCGCTGAAGAGTGTCAGCTATGATGCCCTCAAAGAAGGCACGGACAATGCTTCGTATAGTTGGTCGTATGTGCTTGACGGCGAAGAATCGGCTATCACTACCGTTCCTGCAGATCAACTGCTGCGCAATAACAAGAAAAATGCAGAGACAGCCCAACTGAACCATGCGCACGAGATCAATGCCGCAGCAGCACAGAAAGTAGCGTTGCGTATCTACGTGTCGGGCTTCGGTAACACCAAAAAGTTCGCGCTCTCCAACGTACAACTCATCGGTGCGATCGGTGGCGAACCCGAAGCACGTGCGTTCAAGGACTTCAAAGTAGAGTTCCGCGACAACCCCTATACCGTCATTCTGCCGGAGACCGGAGAACTGCCGGAAGGTGTGACCATCGAAGGCACGACCTACAACGGTGGTCAGCACGGTGTACAAGGCGGTACAATCACCGTACCTGTTGACGGACCGGTGAAGTTCACCATCGGTGCTTGTCAGCACAGTAAGACTTCTATCACGATACAGAAAGATGGAGCAGAGTTTGCAACCATCAGTAATGTGGCTCCTTGCGGCGAGCAGAAACCGAACTACGACCAGTTCATTACCTGGACATACAACGTTGAGGAAGCAGCTACGCTGAGCATTGAGTTTGGCAACCAGACGTATGTGCCGTATTTCTTCGCAGAGGGCACCGAATATATTCCGCAGGTTGAAGTCCTCTACTATGACGTGGACGGTAAGACACTGATCGGCAAAGAGACGGTAGAAGGCGGTTCTGCTTTAGCTTTCAAATATGGCGCGGCTGACGTAACCGTAGCAGCAGGTAAGGCTTTCCGTGGCTGGTTCGCTTCGGCGGAACCGACCGCGCTCAAGGTGCCTGCCGGTACACCGCTGACAGAAGATCTCAAACTCTATGCCCGCGCAACCGATATCGAGGTAGCGGCAGTAGGTGCGATCTTCGATTATGACTTCAAAAAGGCGTATTTCTATCCCGAGGATCACGAGGTGCTCACGCTCAACGGCGGCGCTTACCAGGGAGCACAGCACGGATGGACCTTCGGTAACGGAAACACGCTGGGCATTGATGTAGCTGGAGATGCACTCCTCGTGGTAGGTGTTTGTACCTACTCGGCAACCGGAACAACCGAAGTGAAAGACGCTGCGGGCAACGTAGTCGGCGAGCTGAAAATCGTGCGTGAAGAGACCGGTGATGGCTCGGAGCAGACGATCCGCTATACGGGCGATCCGACAACGCTCACACTCCATTTCACCGCAACGAACTATATCCACTCGCTCAAGGTCTTCAACGTAGAGAGTCTGCCCGTTAAGAACGAAAAGACCGGATTCTACGAGATTGCAGGCGGTGACGCAGCGGCGTTCATCCTCGCGCTGCAAACAGTGGAAGAGGGCGACAAGATCTTCCTGCCGAACGGTGTCTATGACCTCGGCGAAGCCGTACTGACACAGATCAGCAAAAGCAACATCTCTATCATTGGTCAGTCAATGGAAGGTACGATCATCCGCAATGCGCCGGACTTCCATAACGAAGGTATCGGAACAACGGCTACCATCCTGATCCCGAACAATATCGAGAACACCTACTTCCAGGATCTGACTCTGCAGAACGATCTCGACTACTACGGTGCACTTGCGGCTGGTATGAGCGGTGCGCGTGCTGTCGTGCTCCAAGACAAGGGTACAAAGACCATTTGCAAGAACGTCAAGTTGCTCAGTTATCAAGATACCTATTACAGCAACATGCAGGGCGCCGTGAAACTCTTCGAGGACTGCGAGATCCACGGAACGGTGGACTTCATCTGCGGTGACGGTAGTGTTTATTTCAAGAACAACCTGCTCTACTGCGAGAAACGTAACCTCAACGGAGGCGGTAGTGATGCGTTGACCGCTAATAACGGCCCGGCTACCGACCGCGGTTATGTGTTCGACAGCTGTACGGTGATGAGTGAATGTGCAAGCGTTTCCCTCGGTCGTGCATGGAACGGTGCGCCTTCTGTTGCTTTCCTGAATACGCTCGTGGACTATAGTGCCGGTAGCTTTGAGTTCTCCGGTAACGGTATCCAGCGCTGGACGAAAGAACTGATGAACCAAGGCGCTTGGCCTCAGTTCGGCGAGTACAATACCTACAAGGCGGATAAGACAGTGCTGACACCGGAAAGCAATGTGGTTGAGTTCCTCGACAAGAAAGTGACGCCTAATGAGACTCGCAAAATCGAGACCGTGCTTACCAAAGAACAAGCTGCGGCTTATACGATGGAATATACCCTCGGCGAATGGGCTGAAACAGCTGCCAACGACGCAAAACAAGCAGTATGCGATCTGCAAAATATCGAAGCAGAGGGTATCTACCTGGTAGAGGCGGAGAACGGAAATGCAATGATGATGACCGGCGCACAACTGGCAGAGGAAATCTTCCCGGAAGACGCCAAACTGACTGTCCGTAAGGCCAACGCCCGCGGCGGATTCGGTAAGGCGGTCGAAATCGCAACCGACCCCACCGGCATCGACACCGTAACCGGTAACCCGTCAACCGTAACCCAAAAGATCTTCCGCAACGGACAGATCCTCATCCTCCGCGGTGACAAGACTTACACCGTGACAGGCCAAGAGGTAAAGTAATAGGTTACAACTTATAGCAGAAAAAACGCTCTCCGGAGCGTTTTTTCTTTTTCTTTCGACGAAAATATGTGCATATTTATCGGGTCACAATTACCGTTTGTTCATCAATAATCCCTTCTGCCAATTCAGCGTCGGATAGGTCTTTTTGAGGTAGGCTTCCGCCTCTTCGATACCGCTACTACCGCTTGTGGCAAAGGGAATCATCGTCTTGCCTTCCAGTTGTGGCAGGTTGTTGTCAAGCCATGAGTTGATGATTCGCGGACAGATGCCCCACCAAATCGGGAAACCGACATATACTGTGTCATACGGTGTCACATCCGTACAACGCTTGATGGTCGGTCGCTCTTCCGGATCATTCATTTCCAGCGACGAGCGCGATTTGTCATTGCGCCAATCCAGATCTTCGGCTGTGTACGGCTGAGCCGGTTCGATTTCCCAAACTCGGGCATCATGTTGTTTGGCAAGCCGTTCAGCGGCGGCTTTCGTGGTTCCTGTGGCAGAAAAATACGCCACGATTGTCTTTGCTTCCATACAGGTCATACATGCGGCACAAATTAGTGCCAATAAGATTCGTTTCATACTCCTATTTTTCGTTGTTTGTGTTAATTTGGTACAATCTATGTGATTATGTGAACAGGGCATGGTGGTTAGTGTTATAAACATATTTCAAATCAATATCATCTATTGTCTTCGTTAGTTAGCCCCGAATCTGATTCGGGATTAATAAACGAAGCGCAAACTGCTTCTGCCATTTTATTCATTTCTACACACTCGGCACGGCTGACATGTTTTTTGTGCGGATCGTATTCCCATGGGCTCAAAATGAGTACCTGCTTTTTGGCGACAGCATCAAACAGACTGTCCTGCGGTTTGTAATAATCCCGAAATCCGTTATCGGCTATATAGATGAAAGGCAACTCTTCTTTCAATAACACCTCCATTACGGCCTGTTCCTGCTTGCTGATGAACGGTGAGACCATCACTGTGCCCTGTCGGGCAGCCAGCACACAGCCGTTCATGTAATCCCGAAGCCGCTTATTATCCCCATGCTCCGCTTCATCTACCATCGTCCGACGCACATGAACCGGCATGTATTTCGCTCTCTGTAGTAATTCCACATTACCAACACCGGCGTATGTCCTGCCTACTATCTGTATGCCTTCTTGTACCCGGAAATACTCCGGCATAAGACGCTTGGTAGCGAGGCGTTCGGGATTCATCTGAACATAGCGGATCATCGTCTGCAACTGCCCTCGCCGCGACAAAGGGCGAACAAAAGGTCGCTCTGTGAAGATAGAAAATGGTGTATTGTTATCTTCGTTGGTTACCCCCGAATCCGATTCGGGACTAAATGACGAAGAATATGCCCGACCTAACTTCTTTGCTCCTTGCCAGAAACTACGGACAACCGTATTAAATGTTTTCTCCATCGGACGCGTAACATGCAAAATAGCATGGATATGGTCGGGCATCAGGCAAAACTGCAAAACACGAATCTCCGGATAATAAGAAGGATGGTTAAGCAACTTATCCACCAATGCGTTACCCATCTCTGTCCGTTCCACTCTCGCCTTTTGGGGATCATTCTCAGGAATAACGAGCTTTCCCAATAACGGCTCACGACTTGGCACGGTCAATGTCACATGGTAGATGCCGATACCTTTCCATGCTGTTCCTGGTTTTTGCCAATGCCAATTCCCGTTTGCCATATTTATCCTAAAATCATCTATTCTACTTCTTTCTTTGCTTGCTTCTTCTCTTCGGTTTGGCGCGCTTCATATAGAGACAGCATATTGTCGGGCATATGCTTTTTATAGTATCTCAAAGCAATCATATTATTGCATCCTGCGCCACTCGGTTTGTAGTTAGTACATCCCAAGAAAGGTTGCTTATTCGGATCTGTGGATGTCTTAACAATCAAATATCCGTCTTTACACAATCCACATTTAAGGATAGTCATTATGCCACCTCGTCTGTCGTTCGTCATAAAGCCACATACTTCCGGCTCATTCATACATAACCACAAGCGAGATTTATACACCTTGTTATATTTGAGTTGCATAGGATAGCCACAAATCGGACAATACTTTGTATTGCTAAAGTCCTTATTGGTACTCTCATCTAATTGTCCATGAACCACTACATTCGGATAATCGTGAACTAATTCTCGGACGAAAAGAGACGGACGTTGTTGAGGCGTGACAATATAAACTCTATTCTTTGTTCGCGTCAAGGCTACATAGAATAATCTACGTTCTTCTGCAAATTCTATGGCGTCATCTTCATGCACAACAAACTTTAGAACCGGATCATCCTCAATCCGTGAAGGGAATCCAAATTTGGCATCTATAGCATTTATGATAATTACATTGTCATATCCAAGACCTTTCGATTTATGAACGGTCATATATTCATAGTCGAAGTCCTTAAATGTTTTTGATACGACAACGCCCATCTTTTCATTATATTCAAAGTCGGCAGATCGGCTTAAGTTTCTTGCATCAAAACCATAACGTCCGAGAATCAATATAGAGGATTTAGGATTCTCTTTGAAAATCTCCTTCATTATACGTTCTACCGTTTCTCCGACCAAGAAGAATTTTCCACCTTTACCTTCATATTGACTTCTATCCACATTCTCTGTGTACGTCTCAATAATGACTGGGTCTTTGATGTGCTTATATGAAATGAGATCTTTCGATATTTGAGCAGTATTCTTTTGAACAAAACCACCTGCGATATCAATTATCTCCTGTGCGTTACGATAGGTGTTGACAATCTTCAATAGTGTGCCATATCCAAATGTTTCCTTGAAACGAGTAAACAGCGACACATCTGAACCGGAAAAAGCATAGATTGATTGCCAATCGTCTCCAACTGCAATAATCTTAGCATTACATAATCTGCTGAGCTCCAATGTTAAATTGAATCGTTGGCGCGATATATCTTGATATTCGTCCACTATAATGTACTTGAACTCCAATCGGTCTCCACGAAGTTGCTCGTCTCGAATGATACGTGCAGACTCGTTAATCATATCCTCAAAATCAATAGCATTCTCTTCTTTGAGGCGCTTTACATATTCCAAGTAACATTGCTCGCAGATGGTTAGGAAGAGTTTACTACGCTCGTTAGTGGTTGCATTTCTAAACCGTTGGAAGTCATCAAGCACTTTACCATCTGTTTTGAAATTCTGGATAAAGGTGCTTATAAGATATGTCAAACGAGCAATATATTTGTTTTCCTCAGTACTAATAATGCGCTGGTAAACTTCCTTTGAAGAGAGAGGTGACAACACAAAGCCATGAGAGACTAACTGTTGCTCTAAATGCTCCAAAAATGGACTTCCGTCATTATACTGCGAGAAAGTATAAATCAGATCGGTTTTGTGGTGTCTATGCAGAGTGACCTTGTCGTTAACTGCCTTTTTATAACGCTCTAATTCTGCATCAGTATAACGATTATTGTAGCCGCTTTCAGTTATACCAAAATGCTCTATATACGCGACCTTATCCCCTTGTGTTATCGTAAAGTCCGGAGTGTAGATTTTTTGCGAACCTTGGATGTTATAGGGATAAGGTTTTTCGTACTCATATTCAATGCCATTCATGAACAAATAATTCGCAATCTTCACTTCTTCAGCAGAACGCAATTTTTCATAGTTGATTGTACGCGCCTTATCTTCTCGCTCAGAAATGACATCTGCTGAATAGTCTTGGATATTGCCTTTGATTGTAGAGAAATCAGCTTTGGTCAAATAATTGAAGAACGTACTCAGGTCGTCGCCTTCATAGGGTGCGTCAAAATAGCTACCGAAGAACAAAATGAGTTTATCTACCAATTCGGGGTATTGCAGAATAGAGTTCTTCAGATAGTTATTGATAACTTCATATCTAAAGCCTTCCGTTTTGATAGAAGACAGATCGTTGTCCTGACGCTTTAGTATAGCATATCCTGTCTTATGGAAAGTGGTGATAGGACATGGGATGTGCAACTGCTCATTTATCTTTTCTTGCAACTCGCCCACCGCTTTGTTGGTAAAGGATATTACCAATATCTCATTAGGTTTGATTCCTTGTTTCTCTACCAGATACTTTACTTTTGCTGCTACGGTAGTTGTTTTGCCGGCTCCTGCTCCTGCAACTACCAAGGTATAGTCATCATCAGAAAGAACCACTTTTCGTTGTTCTTCGTCAAGTCGGATTTTTGGGTCAACGGCATGTAAGATAGAATCAAGATAAGACTTCTCCTTTTTCATATGAATAGCAACATACTGCTCATTATGCTGAGCCATGAGTTGCGATTCTCCTGCTAGGTCTTGATAGTGCTCTAAGAATGTGGTAACTAATTCGAAAGGTATTTGATTATTGTCACAGAAATACTTCAACGTATTTGTTCGCCTTAGTTCCTCTATGGTTCGGAATATACTATGGTGTTTGTCGCATAAATATTGGTACTCTCTTCTTGACTTGAAGTCATCTTCGTGCATAAAGAAATCCAGGTCTTTTTCAAAGGCCAAAATCGCTCTATGTTCCTCGCAAGTCGGCTGTGGCTGCGTGGATTCTTGAGACTTTCTAAAGAACGATAATATTTTATCGAAAAGTGCCATTAAATCTCTTCTATTCGTGAAATACTTTTAGATAGTATTTTTTTTCTTCTTGTTAACACTCTCAATGCGTTACATGGTCATCACGTATCCTCCCATACCTTATATATACTATGTATATATCCCGTGATTTTAATTGTTTTCAGAGCGCAAAGGTACAAAAAAATATTCATATATGCAAATGAATTTGCATTTTTTCATTCCTTTCCTTTCAGTTCGGCGTTGAGGGAGGCGATGATGAAACCGCGGAGGGTGGAGTAATAGCGGGCGGAAGAGGAGGCGCGGTAGTGCTTGCGGTAGGAGGCATAACGGCGCTCCCACTCGGCTCGCTGTGCGGGATCTTTGAGGATGGCTGAGGCTTGTTTGACAGCCAAGCCGAACGTGGAGCGCATGGCGGTCTGCGCTTCTGTGGCGGGACCTGTGTAGGGGTTCTCGATAGTGTAAGCGTGCGTTTTGCCGTAACGGGTACGCAGGATGATGCGGTCGGTGCGACCGAGTTTGCCACTGAAATTGTCAAAGGCAAGAGATGGGATAACTTTAGCCATTCGCGTGTGGTGTTTGGGATCCGCCAAGCATGGCGGATGTATGGTGTTGTTAGTAAATTGGAAGCATAATTGTACGTATATCCTACGTGTATCATACGTGTATTATACGTAATTAATACGTGGAAGATACGACGGCTATGTGACGAAATCCGCTGCAAAGGTACGAAAAAAAACGGATATATGCAAATTTTTTTTGCAAAAAAGGTTGCGGGTTACAGGTTATGGGTTACAGGTTACGGGTTATGGGGTGAAAAAAACAAGGAAAAACGCGTGGGTGCTTGCATATGTCATTTTTTTTTCGTACCTTTGCAGCGTAATTTGGAATAATAGGCAAAAACATATGAAAGAAATCAGTACAAAGAAACTTTTGGATACCATTATCGAAGGTATCAGAAACCGCAAAGGACAACGGATTGTGACTATCGACTTGCGCAAAATAAAGGAGGCTCCGGTGGAGTATATGCTTATCTGCGAGGGACAAAGTAATACACAAGTTGCTGCGATTGCAGACGAGGTGGATGATTTTGTGCGTACGACCACACATGTACACCCGTTGAGCGTTGCCGGCATCGAAAACGCAGAATGGGTAGCTATGGACTACGGTACCATTTTCGTACATATTATGCAGCGCGAACCCCGTGCGTTCTATGACATCGAGCACCTTTGGGCAGATGGAAAAGTTACAGAACTACCAGACATTCTGTAAATTGAAAATTGTAAATTGAAAATTGAAAATTTTTCATGGCGAATGGAAAGAAGCGGCAGATGCCGCAACAGATGAATAACAACGGGCAGCCTTCGGGTCCACGGAGGTGGCTGAGTATATTGTTTTATACCCTTGCTTTTGCTATTCTCGGATATTATTTCTTCGGCGACAAAGAGAGCAAAGGGTTCAGCAAAGAGTTGAGTTACACCAAGTTAACCGCCTATGTGGAAGCAGATGCGATTGACAAGATCGTGGTGTATGATGACTTGACGCTCAAAGCGAATGTCAAGCCCGCCAAATATACCCTTGTGTTCAATTCGCAAGGCGACGGCGAGCAAGCACGCGGACAATTGAAAGTGCAAGTGCCTTCCGTCGAGGAGTTCTCCAAATACATCGAAGGCATCAACACCGCTCGGCGGACAAACGGCTTGGCAGCGATAGACGTCAAGTATGAGAAATCGCACGATTACTGGTACTTGATTTTAGTCAATATACTGCCGTTTGCGCTGATCATCCTGTTCTTCGTGTATATGAGTCGCGGGATCAGCAGTGCCGGCGGCCCGGGAGGAATCTTCGGTGTCGGTCGTGCGCGAGCACAGTTGTTCGACAAGGACAAGAAGGACAAAGTGACCTTCAAGGACGTAGCCGGACTATATGGCGCGAAGCAGGAAGTGGAGGAGATCGTTGCCTTCCTCAAGAACCCGCAGAAATACACCGAGATAGGTGCCAAGATCCCTAAAGGTGCGCTGCTGGTAGGTCCTCCGGGAACGGGTAAGACCCTGTTGGCAAAGGCCGTGGCGGGTGAAGCGGATGTGCCGTTCTTCTCAATGAGCGGTTCGGACTTCGTGGAGATGTTCGTGGGCGTAGGTGCCAGCCGTGTTCGTGACCTCTTCCGTCAGGCGAAAGAGAAAGCACCGGCGATCATCTTCATCGACGAGATCGACGCGATCGGCCGTTCGCGCAGCAAAGGTGTGATGACCGGAGGAAACGACGAACGGGAGTCCACGCTGAACCAGCTTCTTACGGAGATGGACGGCTTCGGTACGAACTCGGGCGTCATCATTCTTGCCGCCACGAACCGCGCAGATGTGCTTGATGCGGCTTTGCTCCGCGCCGGACGTTTTGACAGACAGATACATGTCGAGTTGCCGGATCTGCAGGAGCGCAAGGAGATATTTAATGTACACCTCCGTCCCATTAAGTTGGATGAGAGCGTGGATGTGGATTTCCTGAGCAAACAGACGCCGGGCTTCTCGGGTGCGGACATAGCGAATGTATGTAACGAAGCTGCGCTTATCGCTGCTCGCGGCGGCAGGAAGAAAGTGACCAAGCAGGACTTCATGGACGCAGTCGATCGTATTGTAGGCGGCTTAGAGCGCAAGAACAAGATTATGACCGAAGAGGAGAAGAAGTCCATTGCCTTCCATGAGGCCGGCCATGCGACCATCAGTTGGATGTTACGCTGGGCGAATCCGCTCGTCAAAGTGACCATTGTGCCGCGAGGCGTGGCGCTGGGCGCTGCATGGTATCTGCCGGAAGAGCGACAGCTGACCAACGAAGAGCATATACTCGACGAACTCTGTTCGTTACTCGGCGGTCGTGCGGCGGAGCAGTTGTTCCTGCATCAGACTTCCACCGGTGCGCTGAACGACCTCGAGCGTGCGACCAAGCAAGCCTATGCGATGGTAGCTTATTACGGCTTTAGCGACAAGCTCAAAGATGTCAGCTTCTACGATTCGACGGGACGCTACGAGTATGGATTCACCAAGCCGTATTCGGAGCAGACCGCGGCGCTCATCGACGAGGAGACGCAGCGCATCATTGCCGACCAAATGGCACGTGCCAAGCAGATCTTGACCGACAACGCGGAAGGACATCATCAGATCGCGCAACTGCTCATTGACCGCGAGGTGATCACCTCCGACGATGTGGAGCGAATCCTCGGACCGCGTCCGTGGAAGAGCCGCGGCGACGAGTTATTAGAGGTCAATGCCGCACTCGCCGAGGCGGAGAAACCCAAGAAACGCACACGCAAGAAAACAACGGAAACAACGGAAACAACAGAAACACAAACAAACGATACAAATGAAACGACTACTGTTTAACCTCACGCTGCTTTGTGCAGCAGTGATGGTATCCGCGCAAGAGGCGCCGGAGAAACTGCCGATGGACGCTGATGTGCGTTTCGGCAAATTGGACAACGGACTGACGTATTACATTCGTCACAACGAGCAACCGAAGCAACGCTGCGAGTTTCACATCGCACAAGCGGTGGGTGCTATCCTGGAGGAAGATCACCAGAACGGTTTGGCGCACTTCCTGGAGCACATGGCGTTCAACGGTACGCAGCACTTCCCGGGCAAGGGTATTATCAAGTACTTCGAATCGGTGGGTGTTAACTTCGGCGGTAACATCAACGCCTACACCTCGATTGATGAGACGGTCTATCGTCTGAGTGACGTGCCGACATACCGCGAAGGCATCGTGGACAGTGCTTTGCTCGTGATGCACGACTGGAGCTGCGGCTTGTTGCTGCTCGAGGAAGAGATCGATGCAGAGCGCGGCGTTATTCTCGAGGAATGGCGCACTCGTCGTAACGCAGACTGGCGTATCTGGACGCAGATGCAATCGCTCATGTACCCGGGCACACAATACGCGAAACGCGACGTCATCGGCGACACGGCGGTCATCAATAACTTCGAATATCAGGCGTTGCGTGACTACTACCATAAATGGTACGGTCCGGATAACCAGGCGATCATCGTGGTGGGTGACATCAATGTAGATACGATCGAGGCCAAGATCAAAGCTTTGTGGGCAGAGGTTCCCCGTCGTGAGAACTTCGGCGAGCGTCCTATCTATACCGTTAACCACAACGACAAACCGCTTGTGGCGCTGGTGACCGACCCCGAGGCACAGACTACGCGCATCGTCATGGAGTATAAGTTTGACCAACTCCCTGATTTCCTGCAAAATACCGCGCAGGAATACACGATCAATTTGGTTCGCGGACTGATCTGCAGCATGTTGGATAACCGCTTCAACGACCTCTCGATGGATCCCGAAGCTTCGTTTGCCGGTGCGGGATGCTACTACGGCCAGACGGCAAAGAAAATGGACGCTTTTGAGGCAGTGATGATGCCGAAAGAAGGACGCGAGACCGATGCGTTCAATGATCTGATCTTCCAACTCGAGAAAATGCACCGTTACGGTTTCACGCAAGCTGAGTTGGATCGCGTGAAGAGCGAGAAACTCAACTCGATGGAGAAATACTACAACGAGCGCAACAACCGCAAGAACATAACGCTGGCGCGTGAGTGTATCCGCAATTTCGAGAACGGCGAATCCATGCCAGGCGCTGAATGGGAGTACGAGTACGTGCAAGCTACTTTGCCTCTTGTCAGCCTGGACAAGATCAATGTGCTTGCCAAATCGCTCATTCATCCGAATCCGACCGTGGCTATTTCCGGTCCGGAGAAGGAAGGCGTGAACATCCCGTCCGAGGAAACGATTCTTGCTGTGCTCGCAGGCCAGGAGTCATTGGAGATCGAGACACCGGCAGAGGAGAAGATTGACACGGAGCTGGTGAAGAAAGCACCGCGCAAAGGCAAGATCAAGAGCGTCAAAATAAACGACGAACTGGGACTCTCCGAATGGACATTGTCCAACGGCATCAAGGTGGTTATCCGCCCGACGGAATTCAAAGCCGACGAGATCTTGATGCAAGCGTTCTCGAAAGGCGGTTACTCGCAAGTGAAGACCGAGGATTTGGTTTCCGCTCAACTGGCTACGACCATTCGCTCGATGTCGGGTCTGGGTACGTTCAGCGCACCGCAACTGGAGAAAGCGCTGGCAGGCAAGACGGTTTCGATTAATCCGGAAATCTCGGAGAACGTAGAGCGCATCAACGGTTCGTCGTCTGTCAAAGACCTCGAGACCCTGCTGCAACTGACGTATCTCTGCTTTACCGCGCCGCGTCGCGACGAGGAGGCATACCAGACGACGATGAATATTCTGCGCAGCCAACTCGCTAACCGTGACAAGAACCCGAAGATCGTCTTCTCCGACTCCATTCAGATGATGAGTACCAACCACTCGGAGCGTACGGTCATCATTGACAATGCAGCTCTGGAGCGCGTGTCGCTGGACAAGGCAATGGAGGTCTTCAAAGCACGTTTCGGCAACCCGGCGGACTTTACCTTTGTGTTCGTGGGTAACATCAACCCGACGGATCCCAAAGTACAAGAACTGATCACTCTGTGGCTGGGAGGCTTGAAGACGAATAAATCGCGTGAGAGTGTCATCGACCATAATGTGAAGGTGGCTCTTGGTAACCAGAAGAACTACTTCACGCGCAAGATGGAGACTACGACGGCTTCCAACCGTATCCAGTATACCTCTTACGACATGCCATATAGCTTAGCGAATGACCTCAACATGGAGATCATCGGACGAATCCTTTCCACCCGCTATCTGGAGTCCATCCGCGAGCGCGAAGGCGGTTCGTACGGTGTTGGTACTTACGGCTATATGACATCGTTGCCGTCGGATAGAGCAGCGCTGCTGATGCAGTTCGACACCGATCCCAAGAAGCAAGAGCGTTTGATGGAGATCATCCACGAGGAGATTCAGACCATCATTGACAACGGTCCGCTCGCCAGCGATTTGCAGAAGGAGAAAGAGTCGATGCTGAAGGATTTCCAGGAGGATCTGGAGCAAAATACCTATTGGCGTCAGGCGTTGTATATGTACTACATGTACGAAATCAATTATATCCGCGATTACAAGAACGCGGTAGAGGCTATCACGGCAGAGACCGTACAGCAGACACTTAAGGAACTCGTTTCGGCGGGCAATGTGTTTGAGGTAGTGATGTTCCCTGAGAACTGATGGCGGTTAGCGGATGGCGAAATATTTCATTATAGCGGGCGAAGCGTCCGGGGATATACACGCAGCAGCGCTCATTGCGCAAATACGGCTTCGTGATCCCGAGGCGCAGTTCACAGGACTCGGCGGCGACCAAATGGTCGCTGCCGACTGTCGTCTGCATCAGCATATACGGCATATGGCCTTCATGGGCTATGTCGAAGTGCTGCGGAATATTCACCATGTGCGTCGGAATTTTCGTCTGACAGAGGAGGCTTTGCTGGCGGAGAAACCGGACGCACTGATCCTTATTGACTACCCTTCTTTTAACTTGAAGATCGCTGCTTATTGCCGCAAGCATCTGCCGCAAACGAAGATTTATTACTATATCCCGCCGAAAGTGTGGGCATGGAAGCGTAGGCGTATTCATGCGATCGCACGCTTGTGCGACGAGGTGTTGGGAATCTTCCCCTTCGAACCTGCGTTCTATGCCAAGTACGGCTATCGTTGCACCTATATCGGCAACCCGACGGCGGAGGAAGTAGCAAATCACAAATCACAAATCACAAATCACAAATCATCCATCGCTCTTCTCCCCGGATCCCGTCCGAGCGAGGTACGGAAATGTCTGGTGACGATGTTGGAGGCGGCACGTCAATTCCCCGAGTATAGTATTACTGTCTGCGCAGCGCCCGGCTTGGACGATACGTTCTACACCCCGTTCCTGCGTGCGGGAGAGACGCTGACGCGAGATACCTATTCCACCGTACAACAAGCTACGGCGGCGATTGTCAATTCCGGCACGGCAACACTGGAAACAGCACTGCTCGGCTGTCCGCAAGTAGCGGTCTATCAAATCGCCTTCCCCCGTATTGTCGGGCTGATTCTCAAGTTGGCGCACTCAAAGATATTTTCTATTCCGTATTTCACGCTCGTCAATATCATTGAAGGAAAGCAGGTGATACGCGAATGTATCGCCGATAACTTCACGGTGGAGAACATCGCTACCGAATTGAAGCGTATCTTGACGGACGAGGCCTATACAAAAGAGATGCTCGCTTCTTACGAACATCTCTCTTCTCTTTTGGGTACCCAACCCGCTGCGGCTACTGCCGCCGCTATCATCACATTGAAACGATAAGTGATGCCAGTATATACGGCATTGCTCCTACCAGTACTCCCTTGCTCAACCGCCATGTATCTGTGGTGTAGAACACGAAGATAAGCGCCAAGTCAGGGAATACACTCACAAACAGCAGTTTGCTTAGCACGCCTCCGGCTTGAAACTGCAATGTTTGGAGCGGATACCACAGGTGCATCACTTCGATATATGCCAGTGCGAATACCGCGGGGAGCAACAATCCCACCAATATACCTATCCAATAACGATCAAAGCGATCCATATTCGGTCCAGTCGATAGTGATCGGTGTGATACTCAGCAACTGGTGATCCATCGCCCAGATATCCGTATCGGTAGCCGAAGGCTCGTCATTGACAAATTCACCGCCGAGTTTCCAACCGTTCAGTACGCCTTTAGGCAGTGCTTCTTGCAGCGGAACCAACTCGTTTGACCAGTGTCCGACGCATTGCCGTGTCCAGCGGATTCCTTCGATCTCGCCTATCGGTGCATTGATATTAAAGCAGGTGCGCGGGGCGATACCTTCTTCGTACAAGTGTTGCGTCACCTCGAAAAGGAAGGGTTGCAACCAGTGCAAATCGACATCTGCTGCATGGCTGTTGATCGACCATCCGATCGCCGGAATCCCTTTCTCCGCGGCTACCAGACAAGCCCCGATAGTGCCCGAATACATCGCATTGATGGCGGCATTGCTACCGTGATTGATGCCGGACACTAACAGGTCTATCGGTTGGTTGGGGAAGAGCACTTCTCGCGCTATCTTCACGCAATCGGCAGGAGTGCCGTTCGTGGTATAGACCGCCGCACCGTTCAAGTCGTGCTCTTCCACACGACTCAGATAAATAGGTGTCTCCACGCTGATGGCAGCGCCTTTGCCGCTACGCGGACCGTCCGGGGCGATGACCGTCACCTTGCCCAGCTTGGTCATCTCCTTGGCTAACAAACGGATACCCGCCGTGCCCCAACCGTCATCGTTAACTACAACTATGTTCATATGACGGCCATCACTTTGTGTGCCAGCTCGTTGGCATGGTCCATTGTGGCAGCTTCCGAATAGACACGGATGATCGGCTCGGTGTTCGATTTGCGAAGATGTACCCAGCCGTCCGCAAAGTCAATCTTGACACCGTCGCGGTCGTTCACGCGCTCGTTCTTGTATAACTCTTTCACGCGTGCCAGAATAGCGTCCACGTCTGTCTCCGGCGTCAAGTCGATACGGTTCTTGCTGATGCAGTAGTCAGGCAACGTACGGCGTAGTTCGCTCACTTTCATATCCAAGTGTGCCAGATGACTGAGGAAGAGCGCGATACCTACCAGTGCGTCACGGCCGTAGTGACAAGCGGGATAGATAACACCACCGTTTCCTTCGCCACCGATGACCGCACCTACGCGCTTCATCTCGGCTACTACGTTCACTTCGCCTACAGCACTCGCACTGTATTCACCTCCGTGTGCACGGGTCACATCGCTCAATGCGCGCGTACTGGACATATTGCTCACGGTGTTGCCCGGGGTGTGGCGCAGGACGTAGTCTGCTACGCTGACCAATGTATATTCCTCGCCGAACATATCTCCGTTCTCGCAGATAATTGCCAAACGGTCCACGTCCGGATCCACTACAAAACCTACATCCGCTTTGCCGCTCTTGAGCAGATCGCTGATCTGTGTCAGGTGTTGAGGCAGCGGTTCGGGATTATGCGGGAAATGACCGTCAGGAGTGCAGTTCAACTCGATGATGTTCTCTACGCCTACCGCTTTCAGAATGGCCGGAATAGCTAATCCGCCTACCGAGTTCACGCAGTCGATCGCTACGGTGAAATGACGTTTCTTGATCGCTTCTACGTCCACCAGCGGGAGGTTCAGTACTTGCTGCACATGGTAGGGCAGATAGTCCTTGTGCGTCATATGCCCCAAGTCATCCACCTCTGCGAACGTAAAGTCCTCTGCTTCTGCAATCGCCAACACGCCTTTACCTTCGGCATCGTTGAGGAACTCGCCTTTCTCGTTCAGCAGCTTAAGGGCGTTCCACTGTTTGGGGTTGTGGCTGGCGGTCAGAATAATACCACCTGCGGCATGCTCGCCCGTAACGGCCAACTCGGTCGTCGGCGTCGTTGCCAAACCGATATTGACTACATCATAGCCCATTCCCATGAGCGTACCACATACGATTTGCTCAACCATGTGCCCGCTCAAACGTGCGTCGCGACCTACTACAATCACGTTGTTGTCCGGCATAGCCGCACGGCGCTGGGTCGCATAAGCCGCCGTGAACCGAACTATATCCACCGGATTAAGGCCGTCACCTACACGACCTCCGATTGTTCCGCGAATACCGGAAATACTCTTAACTAAACTCATATTATTGTTTTACTTGTACTATTCGAATGATATATACATACGGTGTTACCGAGGTTTCGTCGTTGGAGAAACCCTGCTTGCTGGGCACAATGACCTCGCACTCCGAACCCGGGTATTTCATCAACTGCACGGCTTTTTGCCAGCCTATAGACTCGCATATACTGGTCATACCGTCGGAAGTGCCGCTGGTGATGCCGTAGTAGAACTCGTACGGGTGCGCCTGATCCAAGGTCGTCCAATAACTCAGCGTGTCGGCATTCTCGTACAACTGGAATTGTTTATACCGCACAACCACAATATCGTTGCGCAGTATAGTCATGTCTTTCCCCGTCTCACTGTCTGTTGCCGGGCCGCGCCGGGTGAGGTGGAAATACAATTTGTCGTAACCACTTACATGGTAATACTCTTTCTCGCCCCACACATAGTCTTCTGCGGGTTCTTCTTCCAAAATAACCAGTTGGTTACGGCTGATATAGTTGTCGATCAGTTTGTCCTCTTTGTCTCGCAGGCTGGAGTAGGTGTTGTTCGTACATCCGATGCCTGCCAGCACAATACCGGTTAATAACCAAAATACACTTTTTTTCATTTATCTTATGTCTAATACTATAATTACATTTTCATACGGTGGTATCTGCGCTGTGCCTTGAATACCAAAGGCGGAGTACCAGGGGACGTACATCTGCACGCGTGCGCCTCGATGCCATTCCGGGATATTTTCTTCGATCACCGCTAACGTCTCATGCTTGCCGATGCAGATTGTTTGCTGCGTGTCTTGATAGAGTTTGCCGGCAAGGCTCAACACCTGTAGGTGAATCACGCACTCGTCGCCCTGCTTCAACCGGTCGGCATGTGTGTTGCCTTTGTGCAGTATAGTGACCCACGCGCCGCCTTCGTACAGCGCATAAGGTTCTTCCTGTGTCTGCATGGCGCGATAGATCTGCTCATCCGCTGACTCAGCCAGTTGCTGGTTCAATGCCATGAGCGCTAACTGGGCACTGTCCACTTGGGGGCCAGAGCTTTTGCGCTGAGTCGGACGCTGCGGACCCTGCTGCGCGCAACTGACCATCAGTGCCGCCAAACAACACACTATCCACGTTCCTGTTCTCATTCTCCCAACTTGGCTTTCCGGTACTCGCTGGGTGTTACGCCGTAGGTATTCTTAAAGCACTTGGAGAAATACCGGCTGTCGTTCATTCCCACCATGTAGGTCACTTCGGTGATATTATGCGAGCGGTCTTCCAATAGTTGCGCCGCACGTTTGATACGCATCTCACGGATAAACTCCACAGGACTCAAGCCTGTCATACTCTTCAGTTTGTTGAAGAAAACGGTGCGCCCCATACCCATCTCATCGACCAACTCATCGACTGTCAGCGTGTTGTTGTCCATCTGTTTGTCCATGATATTCAGCAGTTTGGCAAGGAACGTATCGCCCGGAATCGGATCATCGCTCTTCTGCGGCTCCAAGCGCATCAGACGTTGACGGTAACTCTGCTCCAACTGCATTCGTTGCGTCAGGATATTATGCACGCGTGCACGCAGGTATTCCGGTTCAAACGGCTTGGTTACGTAGTCATCCGCGCCATATTGCATTGCCTGCAAGCGGCTCTCAATCGCCGTTTTGGCTGTGAGCAGAATAACAGGAATATAGTCCGTATCCGGATTTTTCTTGATCGACTGCGTCAGTGTCAAGCCATCTACATTAGGCATCATAAGGTCGGTAATGACCAGATCGATTTGTTTGTTTTGAATGATCTTCTCGGCTTCTTCTCCATCCGCAGCAGTCTCAACATTGTATTCGCGGTTGAAGATACCGGCCATGAACTGCCGCATATCCTGACTGTCATCGACAATCAGAAGGGTTCTGCGGTTGTCATGTTTTTCTTGCGTCAGTTGCTCCATTTTGTCCTCAAAACTGGTATCTGCCTGAGGTAGGGTTGCTGTCGGCTCATCGGTTAGGTAATCCACTTCGTTACCGAAATGATCCTTGCCCGTATGGAGCAGAATAGTGATGGTCGTTCCTTTGCCCACCTCGCTGTCCACTTCAATATGGCCATGGTGAAGATCCACCAGCTCTTTGGTCAGATTCATACCGATACCCGTGCCGGTTGAATTGTTGTTCAGCTCGTTGTTACTGGAGAACCGCTCGAAAAGTACGCTGCGTTTCTCCGGCGCGATACCGATTCCTTCGTCTTGCACGGTCAGCGTCACAAAGCCCGGTTTCGAATCCACAATGACGCGGATGTTCTTGCCGGCAGGTGTGAACTTGAAGGCATTGCTCAGCAGATTCCATAGGATCGTGTCCATGCGGCTTCGGTCCACCCATACGGTCGAATCCTCCGCTTTGTTCTCCACCGTGAAATGGATATGTTTGTCGTACGCCTCTTTCTGGAAGTTCGCACATGTCTCGTTCACCAGTTCGCTCAGCAGTGTCGGACGTACTTTCAGCTTCATCTTCTGGTTCTGCACTTTGCGGAACTCGAGTAATTGGTTCACCATGCGTAACATGCGCTGGCTGTTGCTCTGCACAATCTCCAATTGGCTTCGTACGCTTTGACTGATACGTTCTGTCTGCAGGATGTTCTCTATCGGACCGATGATCAGTGTCAGCGGCGTACGCAACTCATGACTGATGTTGGTGAAGAATCGCAACTTGATGTCTGTCACCTGTTGCTCCACTTTCACTTTCTGGCGCAGATTGTTGTAGAGACCTATTGCATAGGCGGTCAGACTAATGATAAGCGTAGCCGCGAAGACATATAGGATGAAAGCCCACCAGGTTAACCACCAGGGATTTTTCACTATAATCAGCAACTGCTTCTCGTTATCCACATCACCGCCTTCGCGGTTGGTCGAGCGCACGTGGAATAGATAACGGCCGTGACGCATGTTGTTATAGGTAACACGGCGAACATCTCTCGCATACTCCCATTCATCGTCAATGCCGTCCATCTTGTAGAAATAATAGATCTTATCCGCTCCGATATAGTCCATTGCCGCGTATTCGATCGTCACATTGCTACCGTTCTCAATACGGATCGTGTCGCCTTCCAATTCCTGATCTTGCGACTCCAGGTGCGTGAAAAGAATCGGAGGAACAGAGCCGGAGCGGCTGATCAGCGACGGGCTCACTGCACAGTAACCGTTGGAGTAACCGAATAAAATAATACCTTCTTGCGTGCACAGCGCCTCTGCTTCCGTGAAGTAAGTGTTGTCCTCTCCGGCCAGCGCGTCATAGTAATAGAAATCGCCGGTCGCTAAATTCCATTGAGCAATGTCTCTCTCGGTACAGAACCACAGGTCATCTCCGCTGCCCGTCAAGCTGAGGATAATATCTCGGAAGATATCTATCCGCTGAATCTCCAACTTGGGATCGTTGGGGTTCAACATCAGCAGTCCGCCGCCAAACGACCCCAACCATAGACGTTCGTGACTGTAGTGGATCGTACGGATGTCGTAACTGGGAAGCACGGTACTCTCGTTGGTGACGGTATTGATGCGCAGTACACCTGTCGTGGTTCCACACCATAGTACGTCGCCTACAATCTCGATGTCACGCACTTTCATTCCCTGACCCGCTACAATCGGCTTCTCCCATCTCTTGTGGGCTTCGTCCCAACGGATAATATTCACACCGCCTCCGTATGTGGCGATATAGAGTGTGCCGTCTTCGCCTTCCTCAATGTCGTATATGTCCGGATGGGAAGTCTCTATGGGTTTGCCCGTCGTCATGTTCTTTAATCCGCTGCCTTTGGTTCCGTATAGCAAACCGTGGCGGGTGTCCAACGCGCAATAGACATGCGTCTCGGACTTGACAGGGGTCAGCAATTTACCGTTCTTGCATTGCGCGAACGCACGAACCTCGCCGTTCTCGCTTGCCGAATGACGCATGTCGTATAGTTTGTAGGGCGTCGGCTCCATGTTTACGCAGTCAACACCTCCGTCGTAGGTCGATACCCACATCTGTCCGTCGCGGTCCATATAGGCGGTGTGAATCATATTCGTCAACCCCTCTATCGGATAGACCAACTCGTCCTTGTCATAGTCGTAGTAACTCCAACCTCCACCTGTCGGGTTTACCCATGTACGACCCTGCTCGTCTTCCAGAATAAAGAAATGCTCACGGAGACGACCGGCATAACGACTGTCTAAGGCCGGAGTGAAACGCTTCCACTGCCCGAAACGGTAACGCATGATTCCATACGTATCATCTGCCTGCCAGATAACACCGCGAGAGTCCACTTTCGTCTTCTTGTCCGTCTCGTTCATCTTATCAAGCATCCCTTCGGGAAGACTGTCGTACGGTTGCTCTTTCGTTACCTTGCGCGCCGCGTCCAAACAATAGAAATGCCCGTCATATGTCGTCCACCAGATTTGTTCCGCATCGTCTTCGTAGATCAGATCCACGCGGTTGTTGACATGTGCTTCCACACCCGCGTCCATCGCCTTATAGACTTTGAAAGAGTATCCGTCAAAACGGTTCAGCCCGTCCCACGTACCGAACCACATGAAGCCCTGCTGGTCTTGCAATATGGCCATCACCGTGTTCTGACTCATTCCGTCTTTGATAGAGTAGTGCTGAACAATATAATGCTCATGCGCCCGCGCAGTCAGCGTGAGTATCAGAAATGCAAAAAACAAGTAGAACCGTTTCATGGGATAGCAATTTAACAGTTTAACAATTTAACGTTTTGTCGCCGCCAAGCGCTCCAGATAACGACCGTAATTGGTCTTCATCTCCTTGCCCAACGCCGCCATTTGCTCCGTACTGATCCAGCCGTTGCGCCATGCAATTTCTTCAATACAACTTACGTAGAACCCTTGTCTGTTCTGTATCGTTGCAATGAAATTACCGGCATCCAGCAGACTATCACAGTTACCCGTATCGAGCCATGCAAAACCGCGGCTGAACAGTTTGACTTTTAATGTTCCTTCATTCAGATAGAGCTTGTTCAGGTCTGTAATCTCGTATTCGCCGCGCGCACTCGGTTGCAGATTCGCTGCCTTCTCGCATACCGTCTCGTCATAGAAATACAAACCGGGTATGGCATAATTACTCTTCGGCTCTGCCGGCTTCTCCTCCAGACTCAATACCTTGCCATCCTTGTCAAACTCAACCACACCGTAGATACGCGGATCAGCTACTTCGTAACCAAAGATACATGCACCGCCTTCTTTCACGCTGGCAACTGCATCCCGGAGCATCGCACCGAAATGCTGACCGTAGAACATGTTATCGCCCAAGATCAAACAACCCGGTTCGCCGTTCAAGAACTCGCGACCTAACACAAACGCTTGCGCCAAACCGTTCGGTACCAGCTGCACCTTGTACGACAACTTCATACCGATGCGACTTCCGTCGCCCAATAATTCTTCGAACATCGGCAGGTCACGCGGCGTGCTGATGATTAATACTTCACGAATGCCCGCTAACATCAGCGTACTTAACGGATAATAAATCATCGGCTTGTCATAAACCGGCATGATTTGTTTGCTGATTGCTTTGCTCAATGGGTACAGACGCGTCGCGCTGCCTCCCGCTAAAATGATTCCTTTCATATCAGTGATTCTTCTATTTTCTATCTCTATTTTATTCTTTTGCGCATTTTACGGCGCAAAGGTACAAAAAAAAATCCATATATACAAATAATTCTGCCCTTTTTCGTGGATTATTTGATGCAAATGCATGTTTTTTATTCGCGCGCGTGTACGTACGCGTTCCTTAATATTATAATATATAGGGACTGTTTTGACGCATAAACATTATTTTTCTGCTTTACGACACATACTGCCCGAAAACCTCCTAAAAATAGCAAAAATAATGTTTACTGAAAATCAGCCAGTTACAAAGAAAATGCATTTTTAGGTGCATTTTTTTGCAAAAATATTTGGTCATATCAAAAAAAAGCAGTACCTTTGCACTCGCTTTTGAGAAACAAGTGTGTTTCGATTTTCTACCGGAGTCCGGACATTAAAATTCAGAATCTCATTTGAGGTCCTAATTTTTTTGCGCCAAACCGAAAGAAAAAATCTTTGAAAGATTGATACAATTAGTGTAGTACAAGAACTGAGAGATGTTGGTTGTTGCTTTGGTTTAAATATCAACTGTCAACTATCAACTATCAATTATTTAGGTTCCCAAACAATTCTACACTTGATAAATCGATTATTCTGAGCTATCTTATAATTTCTTTTACAACGAAGAGTTTGATCCTGGCTCAGGATGAACGCTAGCGACAGGCCTAACACATGCAAGTCGAGGGGCAGCGCGGG
>Ga0310690_10001412_pt1 | contig 42537 bp, 46 predicted proteins | sample AusTroGonzalo_MG_2_FD_207661 | JGI IMG/M metagenome (GOLD analysis project Ga0310690, IMG submission 207661) | Bovine rumen microbial communities from tropical cattle in Woodstock, Queensland, Australia - Gonzalo_04 (v2) (version 2) | ecosystem: Host-associated > Mammals > Digestive system >... | reverse complement strand
CTCTTGACTTTTCATACGCAAAGATTTACATTAAATGCAGAAATGATTTTACGTCATTTTCTGCATTATTTTTTTAATCTTTGCCGCGCTGGGCGGCGGCAGAAACGGGGTGAACGAAATGGCAAGACGAAAGAGCTTGACGCTCCAGGAGCGGCAAGAGCTGGAGCGGCGCTGGGCGAACGGCGACGGCGCCGTGCAGATCGCAAAGGACCTCGACGTCTCCAACATGACGATCTATACGGAGCTGAAACGCGGACAGGACGGGACGCTGGACGGAAACGCCCGCATGACCTACCGCGCAGAGCTGGGGCAGCAGGCATTTCAGAGGGCCTTGCGCAACCGTGGACGCCGTGCCGCGGCGCAGGCGACCGACTGAAAGGAGCCGACATGAACGAGAGACCGCAACAAACCGAGGCCGAGCAGCGCGCCGCGCTGGATCAGGTGTCAATCTCCCTGGAGAAAGAGGCCGGGCAAACATCATTCCGGCGAAGCATCGAGGCGAGCAGCCCGCAGGCCGTTCTGAACGGCATGGCGATCCTGACCGTAGAAGTGGCAAAGCTCCTCAACGTGAGCGTGGCGAAAATGATTAGTCTGCTGACGGTGATTTTACTGGCGCCGGCAGTAAAGGAGAGCGAGGAACATGGCGAGAGTCAATGAGTTCGGAATCCGTTTGGACGGGGCCGGGTATGCGCCGAGCATCATGGAACCGGCGAACGCCTGCTGCGCGCTGTGCGGCCGGAGCTTCGGGACGAAGATGGACCGACATGAGCCGTGGGGCGGCCTGATGAACCGGGAAAAGAGCAAGGAGCTGGGCCTGTGGTACACCCTCTGTCATTGGGGATGCCACGAGGGACCGGGCGGCGTCCACGCCGAGGCGGAGGTCAACCGGGACCTGCGGCGCCGGGTGCAGGCGCAGGCCATGATCGTCTACGGTTGGGACTTCGACGAGTGGCGCAGGCGCTTCGGAAAGAGCGAGATCGGAGAGGACGAGAACCTGTACGCCATCGGGACCGTCCGCCGGGAGCGCGTCGAACGACGCCGGAGCATCCGAGAGAGCGCACCATACACGGGTGGTTTTCGCCTAGTGCTGGACGGGCCGGAGCTGCCGTACTGAAAGGAGCCGGACATGGAGACGAGACACAACGGACAATGCAAGGCGTGTTTCCCTGGCTGCCTCTGCCTGCGCTGCAAACGCGACGGCACGCCGCGCTGCTGCCACGGAAAGCACTGTGAGCAGTTCGACACCTGCGAGCTGTTTGTGCCGGAGGAGGCGGAGATATGAAGCAGAGAAACGAGAGCACGCCGCCCCATGTGACAATGCCGAATTGTCTGAAAGGCGGGTGCTACTGGCCGGGAAAGTGCGCGACCTGCGGCTTCGACCGGAAGGAAGCGGAACGCCGGAAAGCGCTGCCACTGGTGCCGGACCGAAACGGCATCCTGCGGAAGATCGTGAAGCAACCGGAAAGCGAGGAGAAATGAAATGGCACTGTGCGCCATCTGTGGGAAGCCCGTGATTTGTGAACACGTCATGCACGGGAAATGCTGGGAAGAAAAGCTCGCGCGCACGCGGGAGCGCATCTGCGACGAGGCGTGCCGCTGGCCGCATCTATGCTCCTCGCAGAGCGCGCTGGAGGAACACTGTGCCGCGTGCGCCCTGACAAAGCTGACGGAGGAATTGAAATGAAAATCCGACTGATCGCATTGATGCTGAGCGCGCTGATTCTCTGTGCGCCGACCGCGCGGGAGGAGGCGCAGGCCGTCACGGAGCCGGCGGCCGAGGAGACCGCGACCGTCGAGGCGGCGCCGGAGATCGCGCCGATCCCGCCGGCCGTGGCTGCCACCGAGCCGAAGGTACAGGAGCACTACTTCGAGATTTGCGAAGAAATCCCCGCGGAGAAGGCGCCGGAGGAGCCGACGATCTGGAGAGAGGATGTGCCGTTAAGCACGGAGCTCCAGGCGACGCTGCTGACGATCTGCGAGGAGGCCGGCGTGGACCCTCTGCTGGCGCTGGGCCTCATTCAGACAGAGAGCAACTTCCAGCCGGACGCCGTGAGCAAAAGCGGCGACTATGGCCTTTGCCAGCTCAATCACAACTATTTCGACCCGAACATGACACCGGAGGAAAACCTGCGGGCGGGCATTGGCTACCTAGGGAACCTGCTGGAGAAGCACAGAACGACGGAGGCGGCGCTGACCGCCTATCATGTAGGGCACGACGACGGAACGCGGAGCTATGCCGCCGTTGTGCTGGGCCACGCCAGAGCGTGGGGATATGGAGCGTAAACGATGTTACTTTGGGAAGTTTGGCACCCGGAACATGAGCGGGTGCAGGTGGAGGCCGAGGACCGGCTGCACGCCGTTGTGGAGGCCGCGCACGCCTGGGGCGTTACTATGTGGACCGACGTGGCGCGGGAGTGCAGCACGAGCATCCTGGGCGAAGCGCCGAAGAAGCCGGCGCCGAGGCCGGCAAAGAAAGCGCCGGGCGGCGGGAAAGGAAAAGCACAATGAAGATCAAGAAGATCGCGGCCGTCTGCAAGGCGCGCGGCTGCGCGACGATTTGGGACAAAACCGACAGCGACGGCGCCGTGCGTCAATGGATCGTGACGGGCATGAGCGCCTACCCGGTCGAGTGCCTGCCGTATATCACGGAGCAACACCTGGCGACGCTGATGGACCTGACCGCAAAGCAAGCCGAAGAAATGGTATTCGGGCATACGGACGCGCCGGAGAAAATGTGCCTGGACGACGTGTGCGACGGGGAAATTCTCTGCCGCGAGGAACCGTACAGCATCGTCTACGGCGGGCGGGGCATCAACGTCTACTACGCGGCCGGCGAGGCGTGGTTCATCGACTTCTCCCTCCTCCAGCCCATCGTGGCGGAGCACAACGACATGGAGCTTTGGCTGCGCAAGACGGCCGACGGCGCAACGTGCTTTGCGGCAAAGGCCGGGCTTCTCTGCGTCGGGATTGTCCTGCCGCTGGATCACTACGAAAACCTGGCGGATATGCTGCGAAGCACCGGCGAAGCATACCGGGAGCACGGCACATGAACGGGCGGCGCTGCGCCGTCTGCGAGCTCGCCTTCTCCGAGGAATGGACCGGCGACAGGTACGCGCTGCGCTGCGGAAACAAGGCCGACAGCGAGCACTACGGCCGCGTGGTGAACTTCTACCCCGCAGGAAACAAGGATTGCATCACGGGCTACCCGGCGCCGTTATGGTGCCAATACGAAACACAGGAACGAGGGGATCAGAAATGAACTATACGAGCATAGATTGGGCGGACATGACGTGGAACCCGGTGACGGGATGCAAGCATGGCTGCCCTTACTGCTACGCCGCGCTGACGGCCAAACGCTTCGGAGGGCATGACGATATTTCCACGCTGGCCGGAGAGGAGCCGGAGGGCGGGCTGATCGTCCTAGACGAGCCCGTGGAGCGGACGCAGAAGAACGGGAAAACGGTAAAGGCACCGTTCCCCTTCTTCTTCACACCGACGTTTCACCGCTACCGGCTGCACGAGCCGGAGGAGACCGCGCTGCCGCGCAATATCTTCGTATGCAGCATGGCGGACCTGTTCGGGTGCTGGGTGCCGACGGACTGGATCGTTCAGGTGATCGACGCCTGCCTGGCGGCGCCGCAGCACAACTATCTGTTTCTGACAAAGAACCCGGCGCGCTATGTGGAGCTGGACCACCTGGCGCTGCTGCCGCGACGGGGCAACTTTTGGTACGGCAGCACCATCGAGACGGAGGACGACAGCTACTTCTGGAGCGAGAAGCACAACACGTTCATTTCCGCGGAGCCCATGCACGGCCCGCTGCACGGGACCGGGAAGATCATGGCAAACTGGATCATCGTGGGCGCGGAGACCGGCCGCCGGCCGGGAAAGACGCTGCCGCGCAAGGAGTGGCTGACCGATCTGGCGGAGGAGTGCCGGGAGTCAGGCGTCCCGATCTTTATGAAATCCAACCTTGTATCGGAGGGCGTGCTGGAGTGGGCTGACATCGTGCGGCAGCGCCCGGAGGGAATGACGTTTGCATAAGGAAGGAGCAGGCATGAGCGACGGCGGGCAGAAGTGCATTTTTGACGTGCTGTTCGTGGACAGCTTCGCCGGAGGCGGCGGAGCCAGCACAGGAATTGAAATGGCGACGGGGCATCCCGTGGACATCGCAATCAATCACGACGAAAGCGCGATTATGATGCACAAGCGCAACCATCCATACACCGAGCATTACCGGGAGGACATCTGGCAGGTGGACCCAATCAAGGCGACGCGCGGGCAGCACGTCCGCCTCGCGTGGTTTTCGCCAGACTGCAAGCATTTCAGCCGAGCAAAAGGAGCGGCGCTGGTAGACAAGCACATTCGCGGCCTCGCGTGGGTGGTGCTGCGCTGGGCCGGGACGGTCAAGCCGGACGTTATCATGCTGGAAAACGTGCCGGAGTTTGTGACCTGGGGGCCGGTCCGCAAAGGAAAGCCAATCAAGAGCAAGGCCGGGCAGACATACAGGAAGTGGCACAAGCAGCTTTCCGATCTCGGCTATCAGATTGAAAGCCGGGAGCTTTGCGCCGCGGACTACGGAGCGCCGACCATACGGACGCGCTTTTGCCTTATCGCCCGTCGGGACGGCCAGCCGATTGCGTGGCCGGAGCGGACGCACGCGCCGGCGGGCAGCGAGGAAGTCAAGACCGGGAAATGCAAGCCGTGGAGAGCGGCAGCGGAGATCATCAACTGGACGCTGCCGTGCTATTCCATCTTTGAGACGCGGAAAGAAATCTATGAAAAATACGGCGTCCGCGCCGTGCGCCCGCTGCGGCCCAAGACAATGCAGCGGATCGCCCGCGGCCTGGACAAGTTCGTGATAAAGAACGCGACGCCGTTCATCCTCTGCAACAACGAAAACAACGTGCCGCACAGCCCGGAGGAGCCGATGCCGACCGTCACGACGGGAAACAGAAACTTTCTCGTCATGCCTTCGCTCATTCAATACCATTCCGAGCAGGGCGCGAGGGACGCCCGCGGGCAGACCGTTGACAGGCCGATGCAGACCATCGACGCATCCAACCGATACGGTTTGAGCGTCGCCTATCTCTCCGAGTATTACGGGAACGCGCGCGATGGCGTGGATCTGATGCAGCCGGTCCAGACGATCACGGCAAAGGACCGGGAAGGGCTGACGCTGGTGCATATCGCAAAGTTCAAGGGAACAAACATCGGGCAGACCATGACGGAGCCGGTGCATACCATCACGGCGCAGGGAGGAGTGTTTGCCACGATTGAAACGACGGTGCGCAGGTACAGCGGCACGCCGGAGCTTGGCTACTGGCCGCAGGTCCGCGATATGCTCAACGCCTATTGCGGCTATACGCTGGGAGAGGATGAAATCTTATTGATCCGTATCGGCGGAAGCGACTATTTCATTTCTGACATCGGCCTGCGGATGCTGACGCCGCGGGAGCTTTACGACGCGATGGGCTTTCCGCATGACTACATCATCGACAAGGACGTGACCGGCCGGCCAATCAGCCGGACCGACCAGGTGGCGCGCTGCGGAAACGCCGTGTGTCCAGCCGTGTCCGAAGCGATGGTCCGAGCAAATCTGCCGGAGTGTGCGAAAGAGAAATACGGCAGCATGGACGAACTGCATGGAGCAATGACAGCATAGGAGACGGTCGCATGAACAAAGAGCTTATGTTTTCATCAAGTACACCGGAATGGGCGACGCCGCAGGACCTTTTTGACCGCCTTGACGCGCTGTATCACTTCGACCTTGACGCGGCAGCTGCGCCAGAGAACGCGAAGTGCGCGCGTTTCTTCACCAAAGAGGACGACGGCCTTCTGCAAATGTGGGGGGGGTATTGCGTGTGGTGCAATCCTCCATACGGCCGCGAGATCGGCGCGTGGGTCCGAAAGGCATACGAGGAGGCGCAGTTGCCGGGAACAATGGTCGTCATGCTTCTACCGGCGCGGACGGACACGGCATGGTTTCACGACTATTGCAGACACGGCGACGTGATATTCCTGCGTGGACGCCTGAAATTCGGAGACGGGCGGAACAGCGCGCCGTTTCCCAGCATGATTGTTAAGTTTGGGGGACAAATCAATGACGAACTTTGAAAAGATCACGGAGACGCCGGAGACGCTGGCGGGCTTTCTGAGCGGCCTGCCGGTTCTGGAGGGACCGTGGGACAAGGCATTTCAAACGATATGCTGCGCCGGGTGCAAGGCGGAAAACTGCGAGGACGAAGTGTGCCTTGATCCAAAGGGAAGGTTTGATCCGCACAGGCGCGTTGCATGGTGGTTAGGACTGGAGGCGGAGGGATGATGGAAAAATACATCAAGAGCAGCGACGCGAAGGAATATCTAAAACGCGCAATCTTTGGAGCGGATCAGAAAATTGATAAGTGGATCGACGCCATCCCGGCGGCCGACGCTACGCCTGCTGATCGAGAAGGAAAAGAGGCGCTACGGATCGTGCGGAAGATCGGCGGGGACGGCAAGGTCCCGACGCTGCCGGTCCGGCTGCGCCTGATCGTCCAGGAGCAGCGCATGGGCGTCTACACGCCGGGGCAGCGCGCGACGATATGGGAGGCGGCGGAGCTCATGGAGGAGGCCGCGGCGCTGTGCGAGAGCGTGCCGGCGGAGAGCTGCGGGCCGGACGAGCGCGAGGTTATCTACCCGGACGACGACATGACGCGCCGGAGCGGTCTGCTGGAGGACGACTGAACATGAGTAAAGTGTGTGGGAGCGCCGCAGTATGCCCGTATGCACCCGCGCAACAGACGGACGGCTGCCCGGCGGCGGACCTCTGCCCGTCCTACACTTTGCCGGGGAACGACTTCTACACGGCAGCGAACACGGCACAAGAGACGGGACGGATCATCGACATCAACGCGAACAAGCCGCACGTCGTCTCTGAGGTTATCTGCGTAAAGTGTGGGAAGCGCTGGATCGCCGTGCGGCCGGAGGGGACGCTGCTGAAAGAGCTGGAGTGCCCGGAGTGCGGAGCGGGGTACGTTATGAACACGGGAGAGCGGATGGAATGAAAATATTGATCGTGGGCGCGGCGTTCTTCGTGGGCGCGTGCGCCGTGCTGCTGGGCACAATCTTCGTGACGTATCTGATCGGCGCCTGGCTGGCGCACAGCAGGCCGAGAGGCCGGAGGAAGAAATGATAAAGAGGGTATATATCGAGTATTACACCCTGGAATGTGATTGCTGCGGGCATCTGCTGGCCACGGAAAAGAGCAACGAGGCGGCGGAGGCCGCCATGCGCGCCGACGGATGGGCAAAGATCGACGGCAAGGATGTCTGCCGCCTCTGCCAGCAAAAAGCAGAGGAGAGCGGAAAGCTGCCGGAACGGGGATGCTTCCGTCTGTTCACAAAAAGCATAAACATCAAAGACATAGAGGGAGGAAAAGAGCATGAACACATTGGCCAATGATTGCATCGAGGCCCTGCTGCGAAGCGCAGACTACAAAAGCAGAACGAAGGGAGAGTATTGGTTTGTAAAGACCAAATACGAGAAGCTGCACCGTATGATTATCAAGCGGGAGGCGGGGACGCTGGATTTTGAGCCGAACTGCCCGATAGAGCAGTGGAAGGCGCAAGCTGCGGCGATGGGCGCCTATCTCTACCAGCTGGAGATCAAAGCGGAGTATGAGGACATCGAATACGACGAGCTGGATTTTGCACCAGGCGAGCCTGCCTGATTGCTGACGGCACGCCCGGAGGCGGGAGCTTCCGGGCGCGGGGTGAACAATCAGAACGGAGGGGGCGAAAGGTGTGTTTCGATACAAGAAATCCGTGCCGGTCAGCTATGAGCGGCAGGGCTATGTCTATTTCAAGAGTCTCTGCTACAAGATGCTGCCGGAGCGGGAGCAGCAGCAGATCGTCAACATCTGCGTCCGCGCGGCCGGCGAGCACTACCAGGCGCTTTTTCAATTCGTAACGAGCGAAGCAGGCGCAGAGGCCGTCTGCCAGCGGCATCACATCAGCAGGAGCACGCTGGAGCGGGCCGTCCGCCGGTATTACGAGCTGTTCCCTGTCATGGGATGAATGAATACTGAATATTATATAACGCGCGCACGCGCGTTTTCGGGCTCGGTAAGGGCCTAAGTTATCGACCAAAGGAAGGAGGAGAGGACGTGAAGGAGGGCTATTGGGTGATCCGCACCTATGAAGCCGGGGCCGTTGGAGAGAAAACGAAGTTTTGGATTCAAGGGGCACGGCCTTCCTCCCGAAACAGACGGAAAGAGCAGAGCGCGATCAAGAAGCAGGAGCAGAACGAGTACAGCGCGCAGAAGCGGCTGGCCCGTCTTATCAACGCGAACTTCCGACAAGGCGATCTCCTCCTGGGACTGGACTACTCCCCCGCCGGCATGGACCGTCTGGAGGAATACATCGCTGAGCATCCGTTCGACATCGACGAGACCGGGGACGCCGAAGCCGATCAGATGCAGCAGGTCCGATATGCAGCCGACCGGGAAATGCGCCTGTGCCTTCGCCGGGTCAAGCGGGAGCTGGCAAAGGACGGGATCGCGCTGCGGTATATCGCAATCACGAGCGACATGAACGGCGACACCGGCGAGGCCGTCCGCGTGCATCATCACCTGATCGTGAACGAGGCAGCGCGGGACGCTTTCGTGCAGAAGTGGGCAGAGCTGGGCGGCGTCAACTGGAGCACACTGTCCGGGCAAAAGGACTACACGCCGATTGCCGAGTATCTGCTGCGGCAGGTCCGCCGGGTGCCGGACGAGAAAAAGTATGTCACATCCCGCAATCTCTACCGGCCGCAGCCGAAGGATCGGGCCGTTCTCTCCGATGCAGAGGTCCGCGTGCCGAAGGGCGGGACGCTGTTGTTCCGCAACGAGTTCCGGCCAGGCCGACCGCAATATATCCGTTATGTCCTCCCGGAGAACCGACAGAAACCGCCGCCGGAGGACGAGAAAACCGCATAAGGCATCGAAAAGCGCGTGCCGCAGGGCAGGCGCTATTATTGCGTGGAGTTTTTCGACACGACAACGCGCGCGCCGGGGGCCGGGCGTGCGTGTGCGTGCGCATGAGCGAGAGAAACAGGGACACGGAACACGGGGCAGCTTCCCATGCGGAGGCCGCCCCGTTCATTTATTCATGCAATATTCATCCTTTATGCAAAATCTTCGTGAAAAATGCCGAAAATGTTGACGGTTCGTGACGCGCGCTTTATGTTACGATCCCCGCGAAAGCAGGAAATACAAGCGTTTCGCCGTTTGTGGGAGGTGACGGACGCGATGGCAAGGCCGAGAGAATATACGCCGTTCACGCTGGAGCGGGCCGTCAACAAGTATTTCCGCGGCATCACGCGGAGGGTCACGCTGACAGAGCAGGTCCCGACCGGAGAGCTGGACGACAAGGGGCATCCGCTTACCGAGGCCAAGCCGATCCTGAACCAGCTGAAACGTCCGGTCACGGTCACGGAGTATGTTGTGCCGCCGACCGTTGCGGACCTCTGCGAGACGCTGGGCATCCACCGGAGCACATGGACGAATTACTGCGACCATGAGCTGCACCCGGAGCTGCGGGAGATTACCGACGCGGCGCGGGAGAAGATGCGGGCGTGGAACGAACGGGAAATGCTAATGCGGCCGGGCAAGGACGTCAAGGGCATCATTTTCAATCTCCAGGCAAACTACGGCTACGGCGGCGAGAAAAGCGAGATCGAGCTGGGGCCGGGCGCGCAGAAGCTCATGGCCGGCGCGAGCATGAAGGACCGCGCGGCGCTGCTGAAAGCACTGAGGGACGAGCCCGATGATTGATATTGACACGCTGACCGAGAAGGAGCTGGACCAATACCTGGACGCCGCGCTGTGGTGGAAGGGCATGAAAGAGACGAACAACAAGGCGTTTCTTCCCCTTCTCTTTGACGAGCACCGCTACCTTGTGCTGAAAGGCGGCGGCGGCAGCGGCAAGAGTATCTTTGCCGGGCGGAAGGTCCTGGAGCGATGCACGACGGAGCCGGGGCACCGCTGGCTTGTATGCCGGAAGGTTGCGCGGACGCTGCGGGAGAGCTGCTTCGATCAGCTGCGCGGCCAGATCGCGGAGTTCTACGCCTGGAGCGGCTACCGCGTGAACAAGAGCGACATGAACATCACGTTTGCCAACGGCAGCAAGATTTTGTTCGCCGGGCTGGATGACGTGGAAAAGCTCAAATCCATCTACAACATCACCGGCATCTGGATCGAGGAAGCGAGCGAGCTGGAGGAGGGAGACTTCAATCAGCTGGACATTCGACTCCGCGGCGAGACGCGGGAATACAAGCAGATCATTCTGACATTCAACCCCGTCTCCATCACGCACTGGCTGAAACGGCGCTTTTTCGACCAGCGGGACGAGCGGGCCACCGTCCACGAGAGCACATACAAGGACAACCGCTTTCTGGACGACGAGGCGATCCGCACGCTGGAGAGCTTCCGCGACACCGACGAGTATTACTACATGGTCTACTGCCTGGGCCAATGGGGCGTCACAGGCAAGACCGTTTTCAATGCGAAGGCCGTGGCGGAGCGGCTGGAGCAGATCAAGAGCCGCAAGGCCAGGACCGGCTATTTCGAGTACGACGAGGCCGAGGACGGCATCCACGTCTCCAACTGGCGCTTTGTCGAGGACGCCAACGGGCCCATCCGCATCTACCGCGAGCCGGAGGCCGGACGGCCCTATGTGATCGGCGGCGACACGGCGGGCGACGGAAGCGACTGGTTTTTGGGCCAAGTGCTGGACAACATCAGCGGAGAGCAGGTGTGCGTCCTGCGGCACCAGTACGACGAGGACACCTACGCCAAACAGCTCTATTGCCTGGGAATGTACTACAACGCGGCGCTGCTGGCCGTGGAGACCAACTTCTCCACCTACCCCGTGAAACTGCTGGACCTCATGGGCTACAAAAACCTGTACGTCCGGGAGATTGAGGACGACTTCGAGGGGAAGATCAAGCACGCCTTCGGCTTCCGAACGGACCGCCTGACGCGGCCGGTCATTATCTCTGAGCTGATCCGCGTGATGCGGGATCATATCGGCAGCATCAATGACGAGACGACGCTGATGGAAATGCTGACCTTCGTACGCAACGACAAGCTGCGGCCGGAGGCCGAGGACGGCGCGCATGACGACTGTGTGATGGCGCTGGCAATCGCGCACTACGTCCGGCCGCAGCAGAGCATGGCGATCCAGACGGCGCCGGAGGAGGGCGTCAGCTGGACGGAGGATATGTGGGACGACTACAACCGGGCCAGCGACGAGGAGCGGAAATTCCTGATCTCGCTTTGGGGCAGGCCGCGGAACTGAGAGGAGCGAACAGAAGATCATGGCAAAGAAGAAAGCAAAAAAGGTCAATGAAAAGCTGACGGAGTGGCAGAAGCGCCTGGCCGACAGCTCCAGCTCATTCAGCTCAGAAGTGCAGAAGATGGACGAGCGGGAGCGGCTGTATAACGGCGACCGCACACTGGAGCCCCTTGTGCCGGGCGACTTCAAGCGGAGCGGCGACAAGAAGCAGACCAGCCACGTCCGCAACATCATCTTTGAGAACATCGAGGCGCAGGTCTCCTCCTCCATTCCGCAGCCGAAGGTCACGGCGCGGCGGAAGCAGGACGAGCCGCTGGCGGACATCATCGAGCGTTTCCTGCGGAACGAGCTGGACCGCCTGCCCTTCGAGACGATGAACGACATGGCGGAGCGGACCGTACCCATCCAGGGCGGCGTCGGCTTCCTGGTGGAGTGGGACAACACCAAGCGCACGCACAACACCGTGGGCGAGGTCACCGTCAGCGTGATCCATCCCAAGCAGTTCGGCCCGCAGCCGGGCGTCTATACCGGTATCGGGGACATGGACTGGTTCATCATCAAGGTCCCGACGACGAAAGAGGCAATCAAGCGGAAATACGACATCGACGTGCGGGACGAGGGCGAGAGCGAGCCGGACGTGCGCAGCACCGACGGCGAGGCCGTAAACGAGGACGCGCTGACGCAGTACATCGGCTTTGAAATCAACGCCGAGGGCGGCATCAACCGCTATTCATGGGTGAACGACGTGGAGCTGGAGGACCTGGAGAACTACCAGGCGCGCCGGCAGCCCGTTTGTAAGAAATGCGGGCGCGTGCGCCCCCTCCCCGGCCAGATCATCCGCAGCGCCGTCCAGGACACGCTGGGAAATCTACTCCCGGACCCGGCCCGTGGCTTCGTCGGCGGCCTTATCCCGCCGGAGATCGCGGAGCGGCAGGCGGCAGGCCAGATCATCGCGCAGGAAATGGCGGCCGGAACAATGGACGGAGCGGCGCCGGAGGGCGAGATCATGGCGGCCGTGGAGATCGCGCCGGGCGAGGCGCCGGAACCGGAACGCTACGACGGCGGCCCGTGCCCTTGGTGCGGCGCGGACGACTGGAGCAGCGAGGAGCAGGAGTTCGAGCAGGTCATGGTCCCGATCAAGACGAGCCGCGGGCTGGAGATTCCGGGGATGCTGCCGGGCATGGACGCCAACGGCGCGCCGGTCATGCAGCCCACGCTGATTCCCTTCTACAAGCCGGACGTCTACCCCATCATCCTCCAGCGCAGCGTCAGCGTTTACGGGAAGCTGCTGGGCAACAGCGACGTGGACGTGATCCGCGACCAGCAGAACACCGTGAACCGCATGGAACAGAAGATCATCGACCGCCTGATAAAAGCCGGCACGCGCATCACCCTCCCGGACAAGGCCAACCTGCGGACGGACCCGGAGGACGGCGAGCGCTGGTTCCTGAGCAACGCCGCGGACAAGACCATGATCGGCGTCTACGACTTCAAGGGCGACCTGAATTATGAGCTGCTGTACCTTGCGAACGTCTACGAGGAGGCGCGGCAAATCCTGGGCATCACAGACAGCTTTCAGGGCCGCAAGGACGCCACGGCGACGAGCGGCAAGGCAAAGGAATTTTCCGCGGCGCAGGCCGCCGGCCGCCTGGAGAGCAAGCGCGTGATGAAGAACGCCGCCTATGCCCTGCTGTTTGAGCTCATGTTCAAATTCTGGCTGGCATACAGCGACGAGCCCCGGCCCATCAGCTACAAGAACAGCGAGGGCGAGACGGAGTATGCGGAGTTCAACCGCTATGACTTCCTGGAGCAGAGCGCCGACGGGAGCTACTGGTGGAACGATCAGTTTTTGTTTTCCTGCGACACGAGCGCGCCGCTGGCGAGCAACCGGGAGGCGCTTTGGCAGGAGACTCGCATGAACCTCCAGACCGGCGCTTTCGGAGACCCGGCGGCGACGGACACGCTGATCCTGTTTTGGACGAAAATGGAGGAGCTGCACTACCCCGGCGCGGGCCAGACGCGGAAATACCTGGAGGAGCGCCGGGAGCGGGAGCAGCAGGCCGCCATGCAGCAGCAGATCATACAGCGGCAGACGGCGGCAGCACAGCAGCCCGGCGGCATGGGCCAGCAGGTCCCGACGGAAATGGCCGGCGCTATCGACGCGCAGGCGCAGCAGGACGCGCTGGCGGCCGTTATGGGCGGCCAGAGATAAGGGCAAGACCGGGGACGCCCGGCAGCTATACACGCATGGGAACGCGGGAAAATCCCAAATAAAGCGAAAGGAGGCACGGCCACCATGAGCGAAAAGAGCGTTTACGTCGGCAAGATCAAGAACGGCGGCACGCAGGTCGTACAGGCGCCCATCCAGCGCACGGACGCGAAAAAGGGCACCGTCAAGACCGGCAAGGACCTCCGCACCGGCAAGAAGTGATCCCCACCGGCGCGCGCCGGTAACAATTACGCACGGCAACGCGGGAAAATGCCAACCGGCGACAAGCCGATCAGGAGACTATCATGGCCGAAATGAACGAAGCGAGCATTTATGAGGCGCTTGGCGTCACCCCTGCGGGTGAAGGCGAGAAAGGACAGGAGCCCGCCGCCCCTGCCGCCACGGAGCCGAAGGAGCCGACCGGAGAAGGCGCGAAAGCGCAGGAGCCCGCCGCCCCTGCACCGGAAGGCAAGGAACCCACCGCACAGCCCGCGCCGGACAAACCGGACGGGCAGCCGAAGGCGGAGGACGCAAAGGCGCCGGATCAGCTGACCGAGGAGCAGCGCCGGGATAACGCAGCGCAGCGCCGTCGGCAGGAGCAGGAGGCCGCGATCCAGCAGGCCGTACAGGCGGCTGTGGAACAGGAGCGGGCCCGAAGCAAAAGCGAATGGGATGCTTTCTTCAAACGCGCGAATCTGAAAAACACCCTGACGGGTGCCCCTATTTCCTCGCTGGAGGAGTTCCAGAAATGGGAGGCCGACTTCAAGGCCGCCAAGCTGGAGCGGGACCTGAAAGCGGGGAAACTGACCCCGGAGGCACTGGACGACGCGATCCGCAGCAATCCGACGGTCCAGCAGATGCAGGCCGTCGCGGAGCAGCGGAAGGCGGAGGCGGAAAAGGCCGCAGCCGCAGAATCCAAAGCGAAGATTGACGCCGAGATCGCGGAGATTCACAAGCTCGATCCGAGCATCAACACCACGGCGGACCTGCTGAAAATGCCGAACGCCAAAGAGTTCTATGGGTATGTGCAGAAGGGCAACAGCTTCATCGACGCATACTACCTCGCCAACCGGGCGAGAATCGAGGAGCAGACGGCGGAAGCGGCGAAGCAGCAGGCCATGAACGCCGCCAGGAGCAAGGACCATCTGAACGCCACGGGCACGGCCCGCGGCGCCGGCGCGGTCACGGTCCCGGCGGACGAGCTGGAGCTGTTCAAGATTCTCAATCCGGGCGCCACCGAGGCGGAAATCCAGGCGTACTACAACAAATCCAAGAAAACATGACAGACAGAAAGGAGTCTGAGACACAATGTTTGTTCCCCACAAAAACGCGGCGGGCAACGTGATCCCGTGGGAGTATCTCCCCTGCGGCGCCATCACGCCGAAGATCGGCATGGCGCTCATTCAGAGCTCTGGCAACCTTGCGATTGCCACCGGCTCCGCCGATCCCGCGTATATCTCCATGATCGAGAAGGACAGCGCCTGCACCGCGGGCGACATCATCCCTGTGATCCGCGTGGACCACGACACCATCTACGAGACCAGCAACAGCGCCAGCTTTGCCAGCATCAAGAAGGGCGACAAGGTGACGCTGCACGCCTCCAGCGGCCTCCAGGTCACGGCGACCAAGACCGACGGCGTTGCGGAGGTCGTCGGCTTCGACGACGTTGCAGCGGCCGGCGCGGGCGGCAAGGTCTACGTCCGCTTCTAATCTGGGAAAGGAGAGAAAAACACCATGAAGATCGTATTTTCCGAGGGCTCCGGCCTCAACGACAGCGTTTACGGCAAGTGCCAGGCGCCGATCCGTATGTTCCTGGAGCAGCGCGGCGAGCAGTTTGAGCAGGAGAGCGTGCTGAAGCGCGTCTTTTCGATGGGCAAGAGCGAAAACTATGGCGACCTCATGACCACCATGACCGCCATGGACGGCTTCGACCCCGTGGGCGAATCCGGCGCCTACCCCACCGACGGGATGCAGGAGGGCTACCAGAAGCTCCTGGTCTATGAGACCTGGAAGGACAGCTTCCGCATCAGCGCGGAGATCATCGAGGACAGCAAGCTCCTCGACCTCAAGAAGCGTCCGGCCGCCTTTATGACCGCGTACAACCGCACGCGCGAGAAGTTTGGCGCCTGCCTGTTCGGCAACGCCATCAAGCAGAACACCGCGGCGGCCTACCGCGGCAAGAGCTTCGACATCAAGAGCGCCGACGGTGTGACCCTGTTCAACACCGCGCACCCGCCGAAGGTTGCCGGCGCGAACCAGTGCAACGTGTTCTCCGATGCTTTCAGCGCCGCAGCGCTGGGCAAGATGGAGACCGTGATGCAGCTGTTCCGCGGCGACGACGACGAGATTCTGGACGTCGCGCCCGACACCATTCTGATCCCCAACATCGCCTCGCTGAAAAACGACGTGTTTGCCGCTATCGGCGCCGACAAGGACCCGGCGACGAGCAACAATGCGTTCAACTATCAGTACGGCAGGTGGACGATCATTGTGTGGCCGTATCTCAACCAATTCATTACTGCCAGCACTTCCCCCTGGGTCCTGCTGGACAGCAAGTACAACGAGAACTACGGCGGCGCCGTCTGGAACGACCGCATCCAGCTCGCGGTACGCTCGACCATCGACGAGAACACCGACGCGAACGTGTGGCGCGGCCGCAGCCGCTTCAACGCCACCTTCAACGACTGGCGCTTCGCGGCGGTCGGCGGCGTCTCCGCCGGCAACACGCTCCCGTCCTGATAATCGGGAGGCACTGAGCCAACGGAGGGCAGGGGGCGAAACTGCCCCCTGCCTTTTTCGGTAAGGAGGAAACATGAAAATCTGCGTTTATGCCATCGCCAAAAATGAGGCGGCCTTCGTGGACCGATTCTGTGACGCAGCGGCGGAGGCGGACTATATCGCCGTGCTGGACACGGGCAGCGACGACGGTACGCCGGAGGCGCTGGAAAAGCGCGGCTGCATCGTCGGCAGGGAGATCATTGACCCCTGGCGCTTCGACGTGGCGCGCAACCGCAGCATGGAGCTGATCCCGGCGGACACCGACGTCTGTGTCTGCGTGGACCTTGACGAGATACTGCTGCCCGGCTGGCGGGCGGCGCTGGAGCGCGCGTGGACCGATAAAACGGAAAGCGGGCGCTTTATGAATATCCGCAGCCGGAACGCCGACGGCACGCCGGGCACAGCGTTCTACCATACGAAGCTGCACCGGCCGGGCGTCATGCGCTGGAAATATCCCGTGCATGAGGTCCTTGTGCGTGTGGACGGCAGGCCGGACGGACCGGACGTGACCGTGGCAGACATGGCCGTGGAGCATCTGCCGGATGTCACAAAAAGCCGCGGGCAGTATCTCCCGCTGCTGGAGCTGGCGGCGCAGGAGAATCCGACGGACGCACGCAGCGCGCATTACCTGGGCCGGGAATATATGTTTTACGGCCGATGGGACGACGCGATCCAAGAGCTGCTGCGGCACCTGGCGCTGCCGACCGCCAAATGGCGGGAGGAGCGGGCGGCCAGCAAGCGATACCTGAGCCGCTGTTATGCCGGAAAGGGCGAAAAGCAGGAGGCTATGCGCTGGGCCATGAACGCCGTCTGCGAGCAGCCGGAGCTGCGAGAGGACTGGTACGAGGCGGAGCGGGCTGCCTACGCGCTGGAGGACTGGAGCGGCGTGCTTTACTTCGGACAGCACGCGGCGGCCATCACAAAACGGTCCGACGTCTGCATCAACGAGGAGGAGGCGTGGGGCGCCGGCGTTTACGATCTGCTTTCCCTCGCCTGCTGGAACTTCGGAGACATGGGAAAGGCGCGGGACTACGGCGAGCTGGCCGCAAAGCTGGCGCCAGAGGACGAGCGGATCAAAAAGAACCTGGAGTATTACAGAAAGGCGGCGATGATATGACGCTACGGCAAGTGATCCAGATGGTTGACGAAGTGAAGCCCAACGCCTTCACGACCGCCAACAAAATCGAATGGCTGAACAACCTGGAGGGAACGCTGGCCGCAGAAGTGTTCCTAATGGCACCGGAGGAGATCGCGCAGCTGCACTACGGCCCCGGCGATCTGGACAAGGAGCTCCTGGTCGATCCGCCATACGACGACATCTACGAGCTGTACCTGGAGGCGGAGATCGACCGGGCCAACGGCGAGTACAACAAGTATCAGAACACCATGCAGAGCTACAACGCCCGCCGCGGAGACTTCGTGACCTGGTTCTGCCAGATATGGGACCCCGCGCAGGGCTACCGGAAGGAGAGACCAAGACGATATGGGACTGTATGAAAATCCCCCCTATTACATCACGGCCTACGGCCTCGCGGTAAAGCAGGGCTTCAAGGGCACGCTGGACGAGTGGCTGGCGAGTCTGCGCGGCCCGACCGGCCCGGCGGGAGCGGGCGTGGTTATCAAAGGCGTCTACGAGACGCTGGCGGACCTGATCGCGGCGCATCCGACCGGCGAGGCCGGCGACTATTACAACGTCGGCACCAGCGACGAGGACTACATCACCTATTTCTGGAACGTCGAGAGCGAGGAATGGGACAGCATTTCCATCATCGGACCGACAGGACCGACCGGCGACATCGGCCCGACCGGCCCCACGGGGCCAGAGGGACCGACAGGACCGACGGGCGATACCGGCGATACCGGCGACACCGGACCTGTCGGAGAGACCGGACCGCAGGGCGACACGGGACCCACAGGCGCAACCGGCCCCACCGGAGATACCGGCCCGACAGGGCCGACCGGCGACACCGGGCCAACGGGCGACACGGGACCGACCGGAGACACCGGCCCGACCGGCCCAACGGGACCAACCGGCCCGACAGGGCCGACCGGCCCGACCGGCGACACGGGACCCACCGGGCCGACAGGAGGAACCGGGCCGAGAGGATATACCGGAGACACCGGCCCGACCGGGCCTACCGGAGACACCGGACCGCGAGGGCCCACGGGAGATACAGGACCCACCGGCCCCGAAGGTCCTACCGGCCCCACGGGCGACACCGGCCCGACAGGCCCCACGGGACCGACAGGGCCGACTGGAGATACCGGCCCGCAGGGAACGGGCGACACCGGCCCAACAGGCCCGACCGGACCAACTGGAGACACCGGACCGCAGGGGCAGACAGGTCCCACCGGTCCGACAGGTCCCACCGGCCCGACAGGTCCCACGGGACCGACGGGCGACGGCTTCAAGGTGCTGGGCTTCTATTCCACGCTGACGGCCTTGCAGCTTGCCGTGCCGAATCCGAACACGGGCGACGCCTACGGCGTCGGCGCCGGCGAGCCCTACGACATCTACATTTGGGACGGCGCAAACAGCGCGTGGGTGAACAACGGCACGATCCAGGGTGCGAAGGGCGACACCGGGCCGACCGGCGACACGGGTGATCCCGGAACGGCTGCGACTATCGAGATCGGCACCGTGGAGACGCTGGCGCCGAACATGAACGCCTACGCCACAAACGTCGGCACGCCGAACGCCGCGACCTTCAATCTCGGCATCCCCCGCGGCGCGACCGGCGACACGGGACCGAACGGCCCTACCGGCCCCACCGGCCCGACTGGAGACACCGGACCGCAGGGCACCGGAGACACCGGCCCCACCGGCGACACCGGCCCGACGGGCCCGACGGGACCGACGGGCCCGACTGGACCGGACGGACCGACCGGAGATACTGGCGACACCGGCCCCACAGGACCGACAGGGCCAACCGGGGCGACAGGGCCGGAGGGACACACCGGAGACACCGGCCCCACCGGCGACACCGGCCCGACCGGTCCGACCGGGCCGACCGGTCCGACAGGCCCGACCGGAGACACAGGCGCAACCGGCGCAACAGGCGCAACAGGAGCAACAGGCGCAACAGGAGCGACGGGCCCCAATGCCGTCAGCGGCACGACAGATACCGGCCTGACCGGATATTTGTACGGCAACGGATCGAAGGTGCTGGCAAAGACGCCGGACTCCACGCCGACATGGGGGAGCGGCGAGATCATCAAGAGCGGCGGCGTTGCCTTGTACGGTCCCCCTCCCTTGTATCTCTACGAGGGCAAGGACCTCGCCACGGCGTTCGCCTCCGAAATCTCCGGTTACGCGAACGTGTGGGCATGGCTGAAAGCGCGCCTGACGGCAAAGAACCTCAGCGGCATTTTCGTCAAGGACTACATCACGGTCACGACCACGGACAGCAAAACGCTGGTAATGCAGATCGCCGGCATCAACCACGACCTGAACTTCACGGACAATCAGATCACGGCATGGCACATCGACTTTATCAGTAAGGACTGCTGGGGGGCATACCACGTCTGGAACAAGGTGAACTACAACAACGGCCTGTCAACGCAGAAATCCCCGTGGTGCGCCAGCGATCTCAAAGCGTTCCTCAACGCGGAGAGCGCGAACGTCCCGAACGGAACCGGAGCGGACCCCGCGACGACGGCTGTGAACTACTCCAGCACCGGCATCTATGCCCTGCTGCCCACCGCACTCAAAAACGTCATTATCGAGCGGCGCGCGCTGCCGCCGCAGCGGTACACCGCGGGCAGCCTGCTCACCGACGACAACAGCTGGGGATGGGACAACATCGGAAAGCTGTGGGTGCCGGACGAGACCGAAGTGTACGGACAAATCGCCTGGGGCACGCGAAGCGGTTACAGCGTCGGAATCTCGCATCAGTACGAGATATTCCGGGACGCCAAGACCAGGATCAAGGGCCTGGGCAACGGCGGCAGCCGTTGCCACTGGTGGCTGCGGTCTGCGTACTCTGGCAACTCCACGTACGCGGCGTACGTCAGCCGCCACGGCTACGCCGACTACAACAACGCATCGTACGCCAGCATCGCGTTCCCCGTCTGCTTCCGAATTTCTGCTTAATCCATCCGAATCTCCCGCCCCCTGCGGGCGGGAGAGAGAAAGGGAGACCAAATGAGCAACGTAATCGAGCGATACCGGCGCACGTCTCAGATGGAGTTTTACCGGAACGCGCTGGAGCTGCAAGAGGACATGATGAAGTTTCTGCTACGCGAAAAGAACGTCCCGCGGAAGTACAGAGGCGTCGTCACCTATCCCATTGTGGCAGCGTTTGACGAGCTCTTTGATCTGATGCACCAGGCAAACCGCATCTACGCCGACGCGGAGGAAAGCACGGCGAAGCGGCGGGAGATACAAACCGCCTGCATCCGCAAGGTGGACGACATCTACCGCCTGCTGCAACGGACCGTCTCCCTTTTATGGAAGGACAAGCTGAAATCCAAGACGCCGAGCGCCGAGCAGCAGCGGCTCCGAAACGCCCTGAATGATTTTGCCACGCGGCTAAAGCGCGAGGAGGAGCTGCTGACCGGCTGGCGGAACAGCACCAAGCAGAACAAGAGACGCCCAAAAGAATAATCATCATCGGTTATGGCCTGCAATGCTTTCGGGCAGCCGTTGCAACTGGTGGCTGCGGTCTGCGAACTCTGGCAACTCCACGAACGCGGCGAACGTCAACAACAACGGCAACGCCAACAACAACAACGCATCGAACGCCAGCATCGCGTTCCCCGTCTGATTCCATACTACCCCCGACTGATTCCGCGAAGCATCAACGGCCTGTTTCGACAGTAGGCCGGAAACGGCCGAACTCAGTGCCAGGAGCCCGCCCATTATGGGTACATGGAAGGAGACCACAACCGTCCCGAAAGGGTGAATACGCACCGCTGCCTTTGGGAAAGCAGCGTTTCTCGACGCGGCCGGCCGGACGCTTCTTGCATGGCGGGGGATGGCGACATGAGCCGACGGAATCCGGCGAGTACCCCGTTTCATGACCGTTGCCGCAGAGTAGCACACAACGCGCCCCTACAAGAACACTACGCGAGGTGCAATATCCCATGACGAGCGAAGAACGACACGAGGCGCGGTATCAGCGCCGGAAGGCGGAACGCGAGCGCAAACGGAGGGCGAAGCTGGACGAGTATGACAGCTTTGAACGGGCGGCCTCTCCGTCGGCGCTGATCTGCGCGCACTTCGACACGCGCCGGGGCGTCCTCTGGAAGTACAGCCCGGCGAAGTACGAACAAAACTATATCCGCAACGCGGTCATTTCCTCCGAGCGGCTGCAGCAGGGAAAGAACGTCTGCCAGGGCTTCTATTCCTTCCGCATCATCGAGCGAGGCAAAGAGCGTGAAATCCATTCCGTGCACTACACGGAGCGGGTGATCCGGCGGAGCGTCTGCATCAACTGTCTTGTGCCCATCCTGTCGAGCAATCTGATCTATGACAACGGCGCAAGCCTGGAGGGCAAGGGCATCACGTTCGCAGCGAACCGGACGGCGGCCCATCTGCATCGGTATTTCCGGGAGCACGGAGACAACGAGGGATATGTGATCGTCATAGACTTCCGAAAATACTTTGACAGCATCCGGCATGACCGGCTGTTTGCAATCCTGGACCGCTTCCTGCTGGACGAGCGGCTGAACCGGCTGGCAAAGGAGTTTGTGATAGCCGGCGACGCGGCGAGACCGGAGGAGCACAAAGGCCGCGGCCTGTTCATCGGGCCGGAGGACAGCCAGATATTCGCTATCGCATTTCCCAACGCCATCGACCATTACATCAAGGACCGGCTGCGCTGCCGGTATTACGAGCGATACAACGACGACTCCATCATCATCGTCAGGGAAAAGGAGCGGGCCCGGCAAATCCTGGACGAGCTGCTGGCGCTGTACGACGAGGCGGGGATCATCCCAAATCCAAAGAAAACGCAGATCGTCAAGCTGAGTCATGGTTTTACTTTCCTGAAAACGAAATACCGGCTGGAGCCGAACGGCCGCGTCGTGCGGACGCCGGCGCGGGCCGGGATTGTCCGGGAGCGGCGAAAGCTCAAAAGTTTCCGGCGCTTCATGGACGCCGGAGAAATGACACAGGCGCAGGCGGATCAATCGTATATGTCATGGCGCGGGTACATCCGCAAGGGGAAGAACGCCGGGCGGACCGTTCGGCAGATGGACGCGCTCTATGCGGCGCTGTTTCACACGAAACCGTGGAAAAAGAAAACGAACAAAGGAGGAGACCATCATGGACCGGAAAGATGAAATCCAGGGCGAGATCAACGCCCTCAAACAGCTCTTGTCCCATACGGACTATCAGGCAATCAAGCACAGCGAGGGCGTCATGCCGGAGGAGGAATTTGCACCAATCCGCATCCAGCGGCAGGCGTGGCGTGACCGCATCAATGAGCTGGAGGCGCAGCTGGAGCCGGAGGCGGAGACATGACAGAGGCGATCATCGGCGCAATCATCGCCGCGGCGGCCACCATCTTCGGACAATGGCTGATCTCCCGCGGGCAGCATGACAAGCTGATCGCGGAGCTCGAACAGAAAAGCGCCGTCTCCGACACGGAGATCAAGGGAGACATCGCGGTTATCAAAGCGGAGGTATCTAGCCTCCGCAAAGAGGTCGAAAAGCACAACGGCGTCATGGAGCGGACGTTTCAGCTGGAAAAGGACGTCGGCGTGCTGGACGAGAAAATCAAGGTTGCAAACAACCGGATTGGAGACTTGGAAAGGAAGGTAGACCAATGAGCAACAAAACCTATGACATCCTGAAATGGATCGCGCAGATCGTTCTGCCAGCGCTGGGCACGCTGTACTTTGCGCTGAGCGAGATTTGGGGCCTGCCATACGGGGCGCAGATCGTCGGCACCATCACGGCCGTCGATGCGTTCCTGGGCGCGCTGCTGGGCATCAGCACAGCGCAGTACAAAAAGACGCTGGAGGAACAGAAGAATGAAAGGAATTGACAGCGCCGCGCCGCTGACGGCGAAAGCGGCCGAGATCGCCGCGGGGCTGGGCATCGCCTTCTCCGGCCGGTATCTTGTGCCGAGCAACGGCGGGAAGAACTGGAAGGCACTGACGGCGGACGAGGCAGCGCACATCCGGGCCGCCGGGCTGGCAATCCTGCTGGTGTGGGAAATGGCGGCGGACCGCGCCAAAGGCGGAGCGGCCGCCGGCGCGCAGGACGGCGCCAGAGCGCGCCAGCTCGCGCAGGAAATGGGCATCCCGGCGGGGACGACCATCTTCTTCGCCGTGGACTACTGCCCGCAGGAGGGCGAATACGGTATCATTGAGGAGTACATCCGCGCGGCGGACATGGCCTGCGGCGAATACACCGGGGGCGTCTACGGCAGCTATTACGTCGTGGAGGCAATGGCCGCGCGCGGGGCCTGCACGAAGTTCTGGCAGTGCGTCGCATGGAGCAGCGGCAAGCACTCCGACAAGCGGCAGGTCTATCAATACCAATGGAGCGGCGGCGCGGAGTCCATGAGCGTCGCGGCGCAGATCGGGATTAGCGTGGACATGAACAGCTGCGACGACCTGGAGGCCGCGGGCCTCTGGCTGCCGGAGAAAGCGGAGGAGCCGGAAACGGAGCCGAAGCGCTACAACACCGTTGCGGAGATCGAGGCGGCGGCGCCCTGGGCCGTTGCGACGATCTATAAGCTGATCGCCAACGGCTGCATCCAGGGCAAGGGCAGCGCGTATGACGCCGACGGAAACCCGGCGGACATGGACCTGAGCATGGATATGATCCGCGTGTTCGTCATTCACGACCGCGCCGGACTCTATCCCGAATGAAACGAGGCGGCCCGGAACCATGCCGGGCCGCCGGATAAAGGAATGAGGCGAAACGCATGGCTTCCAACTGGCTCTACATCGACACGAATTTTCCGACCTTCACCGGCGAGGAGAGCACCGAGGAAAAGGTCACGACCATACAAAACTATATGTTCATGCTGGTGGAGCAGCTGCGCTACACCCTGCACAATCTGGACCTGAGCAACATGAACGAAACGGCCGTCAACGAGTTCAAGGACGTGCTGACGGACCCGATCTACGCCTCCATCGCGGACACGAACGGCAACCTTGCACAACTGGCCGTCACGGCCACGGAGATCGCCACGCGCGTCAGCAATGCCGAGGGGGACATATCCACCTTGCAGCAGACGGCGGCCGGCATCAGCGCCACGGTAACGAATCAGGCGGGCCAGATCGCACAGCTCCAGATTACCGCGCAGGGCCTCACATCCCGCGTCAGCACGGCGGAAGGAAACATCAGCACCTTGCAGCAGACGGCCACGAGCATCAGCGCTACCGTCAGCAATCAGGGCGGGCAGATCGCGGCCTTGCAGGTGACGGCAAACGGCATCGCCACGCGCGTCAGCAACGCGGAGGGAAACATCAGCACGCTCCAGCAGACGGCGAGCAGCATGAGCTCCACCATCAGCACGCAGGCCGGGCAGATTTCCTCCTTGCAGCAGACGGCAAACAGCATCAGCAGCACCGTCAGCAACCAGGGCACGGCAATCTCCTCCTTGCAGCAGACGGCGAACAGCCTGAGCTCCACGGTCTCCACGCAGGGCGGGAAGATCAGCACGCTCCAGCAGACGGCGAACAGCCTGAGCACGACCGTCTCCAGCCAGGGCACGGCGATCAGCAGCCTCCAGCAGACCGCCAACAGCATCAGCTCCACCGTCTCCACGCATACGGGTCAAATCTCCAGCTTGCAGCAGACGGCGAGCTCGCTGAGCTCCAGGATCACGAACAACGCCGGCGCAATCTCCTCCCTGTCGCAGTATGTGGACAGTCTCACGCTGTCCGTATCGAACGGCAGCGACAGCTCAACCATACAGCTCAAAGCCGGCAGCACGATCATTTCCAGCAAAAGCATCTATTTCTCCGGCATGGTGACATATTCCGACCTGAGCACGAGCAACAGCTATACGACCATCAACGGCGCCAACATCAAAACCGGCACGATCCAGGCCAACAACGTCGGCGTCAGTAACCGTTTTTCCCTATATTCCGGCGGAACGCTCTACGGGTATATGGGCTGCGGCTATGGCTACGACGGCCAAAACTACACCTACGGCGCGATGCTATCAAGCGCCTACGGCTATTACGTCCTGGCGACAAACGCCGGCGTCCGCATGACGGCGGGCAGCAGCAGCATCTACGTCATTCCGAACGGCTGCCGCAGCACGAAAGAGATCACCGTGGACTCCGACCGGCGCGTCAAGGAGGACATCGACTACGACATGACACGGTATGAGGCGTTCTTCCTCAACCTGCGCCCCTGTGTCTATCACCGGAAGGGCATGGAGCGGCGGCTGCATACCGGCTTTGTCGCGCAGGACGTGGAGGCCGCGCTGGCGGCGGCATCGCTGCAATATGAGGACTTCGCCGCACTGGTGAAGGACCCGCACACAAACCCGGAGTACGGCATCGCCTACGGCGAATTTGCCGCGCTGAACACATACATGATCCAGAGATTGATGCAGCGCGTGGAGGCGCTGGAAAGGAGGACAGCATGAAAAGACTGATCGAACAGGTGGACCGCATCCTGGCAATGCTGGAGGTCAAGGGCGACAGCGTGATGCTCCTGGCGGACGCCCGACGCGCGCTGGGCCAGCTCTACCAAATGGCGCCGGAGGAGAAAACGCCGGAGGACGAAGGGAGTGAAACGCCGTGAAGCTGCCGAGCATGATCTACGGCGACGACATCCGAAAAGGCCGGCAGGTGCAGTTCGGCGGGCTCAATCACAACCTGGGCGCCGGAGACGGCGAGCTTTGGGACATGGAGAACCTGACGAGCGACTACTACCCCCTGCTGGCGACGCGGCAGAAGCGCCGGCTTTACCGGACGATCACGAAGCCGAACGGGATATTTTCCTGGGACGCGCTGGCCTGGGTGGACGGCACAAAGTTCTACTACGACGGCATAGAACGCGGGACCGTGACGAACGGGAAAAAGACCTTTACCGCGCTGGGCGTGTATATCATCATCCTCCCGGACAAGAAATACTACAACACCGCGACCGGGGACTTCGGGAGCCTGGAGAGCGCATGGTCCGGCTCGCGCATCACGTTCACGAACGGCAGGCTGTACGACGAGGACGCGGAGGCCAACTGCATCGAGGTCACAAATATCTCATGGTCCAACTATTTCCGCGTGGGCGACGCCGTGACGATCTCCGGCTGCACGACGCACCCGGAGAACAACAAGACGCCCATCATCCGGGAGATCAGCGGCAACAAGCTCTATTTCTACGAGCACACATTCAAACTGAGCGGGAGCGAGGGCGACACGCCCTATACGGAGATCGGCACCATGTCGATCAAGCGCGCCGTGCCGGACCTCAAATACATCTGCGAGAATGAAAACCGCCTTTGGGGCTGCGACGACAACACGATCTACGCGAGCAAGCTGGGCGACATCTTCAACTGGAATGTGTTTGACGGGCTCCAGACAGACAGCTATGCCGTGGACACCGGCAGCGCGGGAAAATTCACGGCCTGCGTGAGCTACCTGGGCTACCCGGTATTCTTCAAGGAGGACCGCATCTACAAGGTGTACGGCAGTATGCCGAGCAATTACGAGGTCATGGGCAGCGCGACGCTGGGCGTGGCCGCCGGGAGTGACCGGAGCATCGCCATCGCGGGAGAGATTCTGTTCTACCTGAGCACGGCGGGCTTTATGGCATATTCCGGAGGAATCCCGCAGCCCATCGGGCGGGCCTTCGGACTGACGCGGCAGCGCAACGCCGTCGGCGGCAGCGACGGGCTGAAATACTACGTCAGCTTTCAGGACGAGAACGACGCCACGCGCTTCTGCGTCTACGACGCGCAAATGGGACTGTGGCACATCGAGGACGCGACGGCGGCCGTGGGCTTCTGCCGATATAACGGCAACACCTACGTCCTGGAGGAGAGCGGCGGCATCTTTCTCACCGGGACCATCCTGGGCAGTGCCGGCACCGAGGAGGCGGACTTCTCATGGACGGCGGAGTTTGGGGATTATACCGAGCTGGGGAAAAGCGCCGACCTAGGGCCGAACAAGAAGGGCGTCTCCAAAATTCAAATCCGGCTGGAGCTGGAGGAGGGCGCCACGGCGACGGTCTATCTCCAATTCGACAGCACGGGAGACTGGATTCAATGCGGACAGGCCATGCAGGAGGGCGCGAAGCGCAGCTACTACCTCCCCATCGTGCCGCGCCGCGGGGATCACTACCGCATGAAGATCACCGGCACCGGGGGATGCCGCATCTATTCGCTGGTCCGCGAGTATTACAACGGATCGGAACTGAAATCTTTGCAAGGGAGGAACTGAGAAATGGCATATTCCTATGAGGACTTTGAAAACGCGGCCAACCAGGCGGGGCTGCTGGGGCAGTTTTCGCAGTATGACCTTGATCTGGCGCGGGCGCACCCGGAGGCGGGCCTGAGCATACTGAGCTTGAAAAAGGACTACGCCAACGCCACCACGCCGGAGCAGAAGGCGCTCATAAACGAGGCGGCCAACCAGGTCCGCAGCAGCTACGGCAGCTATACCGGCGGCACAGACGGCAGCCAGTATTACGCCGTCACGCCACACACGCAGACCAGCGACATCGACCAGCAGATCAACGGCGTGCTGGGCCAGATCGGCAACTACGGCTCCTTCGCGTATGAGAACGACGACGCATACAAGGCGGCGCTGGCGGCCGTCGTGAACGCGAACCCGTTCAGCTTTGACTACGGCAACGCGGATATGTACCAGCGGGCGCTGGAGGCGCTTGCCAACGCCCCGTCGTTCAACTTCGACTACGCCAACCAGGACGCCTACCAAAAGGCGCTGGACGCCGTAGCGAACGCGCCGTCCTTCGAGTACGGCAAGGAGGCGCCGACCTATGTGAACGCCTACGAGCAGCAGCAAAAGGACCTGCTGGACAAGGTGGTGAACCGCGAGCAGTTCAGCTACGACAAGGACACGGACCCCGTGTACGGCAGCTACAAAAAGAGCTATCTGCGCGAGGGCGACCGAGCCACGGCGAACGCGCTGGCGCAGGCGAGCGCTGCCAGCGGCGGCCGGGCCAGCAGCTACGCCGTCAACGCGGCGACGCAGGCCGGCGACTACTACGCCACCAAGCTCAACGACATCATCCCGACGCTGTATCAGCAGGCGTTCGACCGTTACCTCCAGGAGTATCAGATGAAGCTGAGCGACCTGAACGCCGTGAACGGGCAGGAGCAGCTGGACTATCAGCGGTATCTGAACGAGCTGGGGCAATTCAACACGGACCGCGGCTTCGCACTGGACGCTTACAACACCAACGCGGCGCAGCGCCTGAACGCGCTGAACGCGCTGCTGTCGGATCGCGGGCAGCAATACAACGAGCAGATGGGCGCTTACGATGCAGACCGGCAGGCCCGCATGGACGCCATGAACGCCCTAATGAGCGACCGCGGCCAGCAGTACAACGAGCAGATGGGCGCCTATGACGCGAACGCGCAGGCACGTCTGAACGCGCTGAACGCGCTGACCGGCGACCGGCAGCTGGCCTACGGCGAGTGGGCCGATCAGTACGAAATGCTCCAGAACTACCTCAAAAACCTCCAGGGCCAGAGCGACACGATCTACGCCCGCGCGCTGGACGACGAGAACCGCCGCCTTGCGGAGCGGCAGTATGCCGACAAGCTGACGCAGCAGGATTTTGAAAACCAGCTTGCGCTGGCGACCTACGCCGCAGAGCTGGGCGACTATTCGCTGCTGGAGGCGCTGGGCATCAACCCAAACACGGAGAACGTGTACCAGCTCGCATTGGCCGCAGCGGGCAAGCTCGCCGGCGGTGTGGCCGGAGGAACGGCCGGAGGAACCGGAGGCACCGGCGGCGGATATACCGGCGGCGGCACCGGAGGGAGCGGCGGAACCGGGAGCGGCGGCAAAACCGAAGTGGACGCAGCGTTCAAGCAGACCGTCCTGGCAACCTATCCCGACGGCGTTGTGACGAACCCGGACGACTGGCAGACGCTCCTTGCCTATTACGACGAGGAGACGCTGAAAGCGGCAGGCATTACCTACAAAGGAGCGGATCAGCAAGGGGCCGGAGCGGCAGGCGACGGACTCACAACGTCGGCGTACAACATGGCGGCCCGCGGCATCCTGGAGAACTGGCAGAACGGCAAGGCCGACGCGGCCCGCCAGGGCATCGCGGACATCTGGAACAGCCTGAGCGCGCAGCAGCAGGAGAACCTGCGGACCACGCTGATAAACGCAGGTGCCGGCGCGCTGTTTAACAGCGGGATCGGCAGCGCTGGAAATGGATATGTGCCGATGGGCGACCTGAACCGGGAAAGCAACCATTCCGGCACCGGCGGGCTGGAGATCAACCTGGGCTCCGTGGAGGCGCTGGGCTACGGACCGATCAGCGCGGACCGTCTGGCGGAGCTTGTGCAGCAGGGGCTTGTCGAGGAGTACGTCAAGGACGGGAAGCGGTATTTCCGGCGCGTGCAGCAACCGCTGACAGGCGCAAACAATCTCTTTAGTATCTCCAGCCGCTTCGGCTGAGAAAGCGAGGAAGCGCATCATGGCAAACAACAGCTTTACGGCGCAGTATGACGCAGCACGAAAGAAAAAGGAGGAGGAACAGGCAAGCGCTGTTCTCCCCTCCTTTACCCCGCTGGCACTGTCGCTGCCGACGCTGGAGCCGGTCGTGCCGCAGCGGGCGGACAACCACAGCGTCCTCCATCAGATCGAGCAGGAAACCGGCCGGAACGCGACGGCGGAACGGCTGGCGCCGGTCCAGAAGCCGCAGACCATCCTGGGCGCAATCAGAGAACTCCCGAAGCTGATAGGCGAAGGCATCCAGGCAAAGGCAAAGGTTGAGGCCGACATGGCGACGGATGATATTATCGACCCGCTGGAGGCGGCCGGGCTGGGCCTTGCGAAAGGCATGGGCGCGCTGTCCGCCGGGGAAGCAATCGGCGCGGGCATCGGGAAGATCACCGGAAACGAGGACATCCAGAAGCGGGCCCGCGAGGCCTCTGACATCAACGACCAAATGCTCAAAGAGGCGAAGGAGCAGAACCCCCTCGCCTTCGGCGCCGGTAACATCGGCGGAAACCTAATGCTAATGTCAGGCATCGGGCAGGGCCTCGGCGCGATCAAGGGCCTCGGACAACTGCCGACGATTGCACGCGGCGCGATCACCGGCCTCGGAACGCTGGCAGGAGCGGAGGCAATCCACGGCGCCGGAGCGGCAGCCACGGGAAAGATCACGCCAGGCGAATATGCGAAGAATGTGGCCGTCAGCGGCATCGCCGGAGCGGCCGGTGGCGCGCTCAGCGCAGGCGTGAACGCCGCGGGCTTGAAGCTGCTGCGCGGGATGAACAAGGCGAAGGATGGCGTTATTACTGCCGGCAGTGATTTCATCGGCGCGCAAAACAAGGTGCTGCCGAACGTGCTGCTGGGCGGCGCGTCCTCCCTGGGCTACTCCGCCGGCGTGACCGGGACACAGGAGCTCAGCAAGGCCATCACCGACGAGGACTACACGCCGGACTGGAATCAGATCGGGACGAGCGCACTGACGGCTTTTGCCTTCGGCGCGTTCAATGCGTATCTGCGCACGGCGCAGACGAGCGAAGCGAACCGGAGCACGATGCAGCAGGTCAACGACGCCGTGCAGGACAGCTACCGGAAATGGAGCGAGGCAACAGACCCGGCAATCAAAGCGCAGTATGCAGAGGAGACCGCAGCGTGGGCAGACCGGGCAATCAAATCGCTCGCAGATATGCAGATCGTCGGAGCGGATCAGCAGGTCCGCGACATGGCGGACTTTCTCTGGAACATCGAGCAGGAAATGGCGGCCTATACAACGCTCAACACGAATTTCGGAGCGGAGCTTGGAGCGGGCGGCGCGCTTGTTCCAGGCATGGCCGGCGGACTTGCACCGACCGGCGGGCAGCCGACGCCGGGCGCGCCGCAGGGGACGCTGCCGGATCAGACGGGCGCGCTGGCGGCGCTGGCCGTAAACGGAAACGTCCCGGCGGCGGCACCGAAAGCGCAGCCGGAGGGGCTAACGCTGCCCACGCTGGAGCCGGAAAATGCACGAAACGCGAAAAATCTGCCCACAGCAGAAGGAAAAATGCCCACGCAGGCCGCAAATTTGTCAGAAGGCACAGGGAAAATGCCCACAGAGCGGTACAGTCTGCGCGACGTTCCCGTGCCGACCTACGAGGAGCTTGTGGCAAAACCGGACATGACCGTGGTGGACGTGCGCCGGCCGCAGACCGGGAACTTTGCAGAGGAGCGCGCCGCGTTCCTGGACAGCCCGGCGGCGAAACAGATGTATTCCGCGCCCGTTGTCAACCGCGACACAGGCGAGGGCATCTTCATCACGCCGGCCACCATGACGCATACGTTCTCAAATGAGGGATGGGAGCAGATCGAGCTGGCGGAGCATCTGCCGGAGATCGTCGAGACCGCTGTGCTGACGCACGCGGAGCCGAGCAGAAAAGCGCCGGACGACAGAACGACCGGCGTATATACTCTGTTCGGAGCGGCGCTGACGGACGCAGGCGTGCAGCCCGTGAAGCTGACCGTGAAGGAATACAACATCGAAAAGCAGGCGATCCCGGCAACTATCGCGGAATACCTGGGGACCGGCGTGCAGCCGGAGACCTACGCAAGCGTCTATGACGGGAAGGTGCTGGTGCTGGAGAACATAGAAAAAGAAAGTCCCTCCAGTTCAGCAGCAACCGACGCGGCCGAAAAGGCCGCCGTTTACCACCCTTCGGGACTTTCTGCAATCAGTGTAAAGGATTTGCTTTCGCTTGTCAAGGGGGACGCGGCGCGCTATGTGCCGCAGCCGGAGAGCGGAGCGGTCCAGATCATGCCCGGCAACGCCGGCGCTCAAATTCAAAACGGAGGTATGACGAATGGAAACGAAGGAAGCGCGGGGCCTCAGCTTGCCGGCCCAGGAGGGAACGAAGCGGGCCAAAATGCCGTGGGAGAAACGGGTGCTCTATACCGTGGAGACGCCGGAGGGCGACCTGATGAGCTTGGACGAGGAGCAGCTGACGCAATACGCATCCGGGGCGGGAGCAAAGAAAACCGAGCCCTGACGCTCCAGCGCCAGCGGGCCGCGATGGAGCAGCCGTTGGCAAGCCCGGCGGACTTCGGCATCGAGAACGGGAGCGCAAATCCGACGCTGCGCGTGCTGCCGGAGGCGGACTATGACGCCGAGGCCACGGAGTTCACCGAATGGGCCTATGAAAGAGGCGTCAAGGACGTCAAGATTGTAACGGGCCTGATCCAGATCGAGACGCCGGAGGGCCCCGTCTCTGTTCTTGACGTAATCAACAAGGACACGGGCACACTTATCATCCGCGGCGACAGCCTGAAACGCAGCCTGAGCGAGACCGGACGCCACAGCGTCGGCCACTTCGTCACAGGGCAGGCGCAGGTGGAGAGCTTCGAGAGAGCGATCAAGGGCCGATACAAGGAGGAGGCGTGGGGCCACCTATTTGATACATACCGGAGGTCCTGGGCGCCGCTGACAAACAACTACGAAGGCATGACGGAGCGGGAGACCGAGCTGTATGTGTGGGAGGAAATCATGGAGGACGCCTACGCCGGCGTGGACAACTACGGAACAAAGGCGAGCGTGTACAGCCGCGAGGCGCTGGCGGTCATTGACGGCACGCAGGAGACCGGAGAGCTGACGCTGCCGACGCTGGACAACGCGCCGGCCGGGACGCAGCCGGAGATCAACGGCATCCGCGGGCCGCCTGCCAGGTATCTCTACGCAGGAAAGAACGCGCGCAGCGCCGACAGCGAGGCGCTGGCCGAGGCGGAGCGGCTGGAAATGCAGGGGCTTGACCCGGAGGACATCCGCCAGGAGACGGGATGGTTCCGCGGCGACGACGGCCTGTGGCGCTATGAGATCGACGACAGCGGCATGGAATACAGGAGCCAGGGCGATATGGCGTATATGCAGGACCCGGAGTACAGAGAGTATCTGGAGCTTTGGGACAAGGTTGTCGCCAGGAGCGAGGGGACGGACGAGGAGCTGGACCGCGTGCGCGAGCTGGACAAGAAGTACAGCGGCGTCGGAAGAATCGCAGCGTTCAAGATGTACGAGGGACGCGCAAAGCTGGCGGACATCATCCAGCACGACGAGCTCTTCCGCGCATACCCACAGCTTAGGAACACTTCCGTCAGGTTTACGGACCTCCCGAAAGGCGTACGCGGAGAATACGACCCGTCAGAAAACGCGATCACGCTGGACCATTCCCTCCGGGACGCGCCGGAGAGCACGCTGATCCACGAAATCCAGCACGCGATCCAGCGGGCAGAGGGATTTGCCAGAGGAGCGAACACGGAATACTGGCAGCGGCAGCTTGACAACGGCTTCGATAACCGGACGCACGACGAGCTGCGCCACGCCGAGGACCTGGAGCGGCAGTATGACGTGATGGAGAAAAGCGATCCTGCTTTCATGCGGGAGGCGGAGGCGCTTTATGCCACGGTCCCGGATTTGCCCCGCGGCAAAGTTGATTGGGACACGCTGGAGCAGATCGAGGAGGACCCGCCGGAGTGGCAGGCGTTCGACGCAAAGCGCGACGCGCTGGAGGAACGGTACGGCTGGGAAAAGATCGGGCGGTTCTTCGACCTGAAATACGACATGGAGAAGGCCCGGAGCGGCAAGCGCAACGCTTACGACCTCTACCGGGACACGGCCGGCGAGATCGAGGCACGCGACGCCGCATCCCGCCGAACCATGACACCGGAGGAGCGGCGCGAGCTGCCGCCGGCGCGGGGCGGAGGAAACGCCGTTTTCAACTTCAACGACTACGAGGAGCTGGCGCAGGAGCGGGATGCAAGCGAAAAAGAAACCCGCCTGCAAGAAATTCAGGAGGAAGTGCGGGCGCTAAAGGAGCAAGAGGAAAAGTACGCTGCGGGACCGGAATATCAGGAAATGATGGACGCCGTGAGCGCACACCTGGCGCGCGAAGGGTCACGCTTTGAAAAGGACGCGGAGTTCGACGCGGCCTTGAAAAAGTATCATCAGTGGCAGGTGGAGAGCGGGTATTCCGACGTATATCAGCGCAGAGAGGCGCTGGAGAACGAAGCAAAAGAGCTCCAGCGGCAGATCGACAAGGAAAGAAAAGCCGCAGCCGAGGAAGCACGCGACGAGCGGCGCAAACAGTACAGCCCGGAAATGTCCTCAAAGTACGCAGCAAAGGCCGCGCGGAAGTTTGGGACGACGAGCAGGTTTGACCTTGCTGGGTATCTCACAACAAATGGATCGCTGCTTGATTTTTCTGAGGGCCAGGGCTACCGCGTGGCAGATCATAGGCAGATTGCGGAAATCCTTGATTTTCTGCCGGACGATCATTCATACAGCGAGGGAATGATCGAGTTTATGAACCTGGGCAACATCCGCCTGCAAAGCTACGGCATCGACATCACAAAACCGCCGACAGCGAAACAGGTGCCGGTCCTCCGCAGGTTCTTCAACAGTCTCGACGGAGAAGTGACGGTTGACTTTAGCGACGAGAACGGCGACACCGTGGGCAGCATCGACTACCCGGAGGGGACGCGCGCAGATCGGATATTCGCAGACATGGACCGTTACTTCGAGACGGGGAAAGTGCCGGAGCTCAGCACGACGGCGCAGTTCCACACGCGATACTCCGTAGACAGCGAGGGACCGCAGGAGTATAATGCGCTCATGGAGCGGGACGACGTGCTGCTGGGCGATCAGGACGACACCTTCACCGAGGCAAACCGGACCGTGCCGTTCACCTACGCCATCGTGCCGGGCGAAAGTCTCATTATCTCCAACGACGAGTACGGCAACGTCAATCCGCAATACCCGCAGGAGCTCCAGCCGAGAGACCGGACGCGCACGGCGAGCCAGGAGTGGACGGCGGACACGTCCAAGAAGCTCAACCCCCGGAAACTGGCAGAGAGCGCGACGGCGCAGAATGGCGCGCCCATCGTCCGCGGCGACGGCGTTGTGATTGGCGGGAACGGACGGAGCCGGTCGATCCTCATGGCCTACGCGAACGGGAACGCCGGCGAGTATGAACAGTTCCTCCGGGAGAAGGGCGGCCGGTATGGCATCGACACGGCAAACCTCCCGGACAAGCCAATCCTGGTCCGCATCGCGCAGGACGTGGACGACTGGCCGGCGTTGGCCGAGGAGCTGAACGTCTCCAGCCAGGCGGCATACAGCGCCACCGAGCGCGCCATGAGCGACGCGCGGAAGATGGAGGGCGTGCTGGAGCTGCTGGTCCCGAACGACGACGGCGACATCAACACCGCGGCGAACGCGGCCTTTATTCAGGCGTTCATTCAAAAGGTCGTGCCGAAGAACGAGCAGGGCGACGTCCTGGACGGTCCCGGCCACCTGTCGCAGAAGGGCCTGGAGCGCGTGGAAAACGCGATCTTCGCCTACGCATACGGCGATCCGAACCTGCTGCAAAAGTACAGCGAGAGTCTGGACAACGACATGAAGAACGTCACGAACGCCCTCATGCAGAGCGCTCCGGCCGCCGTTGCGCTGCAAGCGGACATCAAGGCGGGCAGGGCCTATGACATCCCTGCCGTCCAGACGATCCTGAAAGCAATGGAAATCTTCACGGAGGCGAAGCGCGGCAAAAAGACCGTGGAGGAGCAGGCAAATCAGTTGAGTCTGCTGGAGCCGGAGAACCAGGACGCGGGCGAGCTCGCCATGTTCATCGACCGGAACAAGCGCAGCGCGAAGCAAATGCGCATCGCGTTCAACAGTCTCTATGAGGAGATCGAGAGCTACGGAGACCCGAATCAAGAATCTTTCTTTGGAGGAGAGGAACATGACATCCACGGAGCCCTTGAAGGAGCAGTTAAGCGATACGAGCAGGCCACCGGCCGAGAGTTCGGGCGCCCCGACTATTGGGGAGCTGGAATGGACGCGGGAATGGGCAGCGAAGCAGCAGCGCCGGGCGCAGGAGCCGGGAGCGAGCCGAATGACGAAAGCATTGGCCGGAGCGGCGAGGCGGACGCTGGAGCAGATGGAGGAGGAATACCGGAAAGCGAACCCGGAGAGCTGACGCTGCCGACGCTGGAGGAGGAGCCAAAGCCGGCGAAAGCACCGAAAGCACCGAAGGAGCCGAAGCCCCGCAAGGAGCGGGCGCCGGCGCGGCGGAAACCGCCTGAGCCGATCCCCTCCACCCTGCCGGAAAGCGGAATCCCGGAGGGCTACAATTCCATCGAGGAATTTGTGGCATCCAGCACGGCGCGCGCCGAGGCGGCAAAGGCCGAGCGCCTGCGGAACGTCAGCAAGGACGACTTCGTGGGCACACCGGCGCTGCAAAAGATCGGCGTGAAGATCGACAACAGCGTGGGCATCTATTCCCACCTGCGGCAGCTCATGGAGAACGACCGGGCGGCCAAACAAATCCAGCGGGAGACGCACCGGGCCGAGCGGCGCCTGGGCGCGACCGACGCGGAGCGGAATTTTGCCAGCGGAATCGCGGCCGGCGTCTACAACGCCTCCGATATTCCGGCCAGCATGAACCGGGACAAGGTGATGGAGCTGGCGGACTACTATTGGGCCGAGCAGGCCGTGGCCGACGACCGCATCCGCAAGCAGAGGGAGCAGATCGGACGGGCACTGGAGGAGAAGATGGAGGAGCTGTTCAAGGACAGCGACGAGTTCAAACCCTCGAAGGCCATCACCCTCAACTACCGCACGCCGCAGCGGAATATGCTGCACATTTTCGGAGACGAGCGCGGCAAGGCGATCAACGAGGCGCTGTTCGATCCCGTGGCCGTCAATGAGGCGGAGCGCTTCCGCTTTGTGAACCGGATGCATGACGAAGTGCGGACCTTCGCCGGCGAGGACGGAAAACAGCGCAAGCTGACGAAAGAGGAGCGGGCGCTGGTCCAGATGCTCATAGAGGGCAAGGCCGTCGCTGAGGAAGTGGCGAGCATGGAAATGCACGGCGCCATTGAAAACGTCGCGCACAACATCCGCAACGGCGGCGACGCAGGAGACTCCGCCAAAGAGTTCGGCCTGAGCCGCGAGGAGGAAAAGCTGGCCGTCAAGTATGCCAGATGGCTCCAGACGGACGAGGCGCTGCACAGCGGCAAGGTGGACGCCGTGAAGGTGGAGAACGCCGCCAAAAAGTACAGCGCGCTTTTCGACCAGTTCTACGACGCGATCAACGACTTCCTTGTGGCGCACGGCTATGAGCCCATTGGTTTCATCAAGGGCTACGCGCCGCACATCCAGCCGGAGAACAACCAAAACCTGCTGAACAAGGCGCTGAACACCCTGGGCATCAATACCGACGTGACGCGCCTGCCCTCCAGCATCGCCGGCCTGACGGCCAACTATAAGCCGAACAAGCGCTGGAACCCGTATTTTCTCAGCCGCACGAGCGACGTGACAGACTACGACATCGCCAGCGCGTTCGAGAGCTATGTGGACTACATGAGCGACGTGCTGTATCACACGGACGACATCATGCGGGTCCGGCAGGCCGCCAAATACTTCCGGCAGACCTACGCGCCGGAGGAGATCAAGAATAATCTGAGCTGGGCGAACGAGCTGCGCTACGGCACCACGGAGCAAAAGGCCAACTATCTCCGCGACCAGGGCGTGATCGACCGTTCCACCGTCCTAAGCCCCGCGGACATTAACGCGCAGATGGACGAGTATGTGGAGAAGCTGTTCGGAGACATCACCAAGACCACGAAATACAGCAATCTTGTTATGTGGCTGGACAACTACGCAAACATCCTCGCAGGAAAGCAGAGCGCGGCGGACCGTGCGCCGGAGAGTATGTGGGGGCGCGAGGTCCTGAACATCGGGAACAAGCTGGTCCGCACCTTCGCGCAGGCGAACGTCGCCGGCAACCTGTCGAGTATGCTGAACCAAACGGCGCAAATCCCGATGATCCAGGCGGAGCTGGGCAGCAGATGGACGGCGGCGGCCATCGCGGACATTATGAGCGGGAAGCTGCGCCGCGGCGAGTGGGCAGATCAAAGCGATTTCCTGACCGGCAAAAAGGGCATCGAGTATCTTGTCTCCACGCCGGGCGAAATGGTGCTGACGGCGCTGTTCAAGCCCGCAGAGATCATGGACACTTTCGTTTCGACCGTTGCCGTACGCGGGAAATACCTGAAAGAGCTGCACGCAGGCAAAAGCCCGAAGGAGGCCATGAAGGCGGCGGACGCTTTCGGCACGGCGGTCATGGGGAGCCGCATGAAAGGCAGTAAGCCTCTGGCGTTCAACAGCAAGAATCCGATCTATCAGATGGTAAACGTCTTTCAGATCGAGGCGTTCAACAGCTGGGAACACATCAAGGAGGACCTGCCGCGCGACTTCCGAACCATCGAGAAGGAACAGGGCAAGGGAAAGGCTGCGCTGGCGCTGGCCGGCGTGATCGTCAAGGCGCTGCTGCTGACCTTCCTGATGAACCGCCTGGCTGAAAAGACCTATGGCGGCACGCCGGCGCCCTTTGACCTGCTGGGCATGACGGCCAACTTCATCGCATCCGGGAACGGGCTGACGACGAACGCCTACCTGGAAACGCTGATTGACAACGGCTGGGAGAAGATCAGCGGAGAGCGGCTGTTCGACACGGAGGACCGCATCGGAGAGGAACCGTTCGATTATGAGACGGCGCTGAAAGACCTGGGCTACAACATCAGCAACGACATTCCCTTCCTGCGGAACGCGGCCGGCCTGCTGGGCCTGGGCGACCAAACGCTGCCCATGCCGGACATCTACGGCGGGATCAAGGGAACGGTTGACAGCATCAAAAACAACGGCGTTGCTTCGTGGGACACCGGCAGAGCGGCGCTGAAACTGCTGACGCAGCTGATACCGGGCGGGCGGCAAATCCAAAAGACGACGCTGGGCCTGGAGACCGTCATGCGCGGCGGAGATTTCAGCGGAACCGGAGAAAAGGAAAAGCTGAAATACCCGGCTGAGGGCGACTTCTGGAGCACCGTGCAATCCCTCATGTTTGGCAAGTATGCCACCGAGGCGAGCGACGAATACTATGCGAGCGGAGCTTCCGCGCTGAGCGTGAACCAGACGCGCCTGTGGAGGAGCTTGACGGAGGGCGGCGCCGATCCCGGCGAGACCTATGACGCCATCCAGAGCTATCGGAAGATTGCCAACGACGACGACCTGACGAGCTACGAGAAGGGCGTGCAGGAGCGGGCGCTGATCCGCGACCTGGACATGACAGACGATCAAAAGCTGGAAATGTACCGGGAGCTGTCCAATGCAGACAGCAGAGCGGAGAAATTCCGGGCCATAATGGACACCGGCCTCAGCTTCGCACAGACCATCGGAATCTATGACAAGTATGCCGAGATCGACGCCGACGAGGGAAAGAAAGCGACCGAAAAGGCCACGGCGTTCTCCAAGTGGATCGACCAGCAGGGCTACAAGAGCGGCCAGGCGGCGACCATAAAGGAGGAGCTGAAATTCTGGAACATCATACCGGCAGACGCGGCGCGCTATGAGAAGCTGACCGACGCCGGGCTGGAGACCGAGGACGCCTTCAAGCTGACCGACGCACTGGCCGACCTGAAACCGGAGCCGGGGAAAGAAAACGTCAGCGATATGCAGAAATACCGCGTGATCGCCGGGAGCGATCTGACGGAGCGGGAAAAGACCGCGGCCATCGGGTCCATCATGGGGACGGACATGGTGACGGATGCAGGCAATCCGAGCCAGTACGCGAAGATGCTGACGCTCCTGGACGGCGGCGTGACGCTGGATCAATACCTGGATTTGAGCGAGGCCGACGCCGTGGACGGCTACCTGCGCTATCAGACGGTCTCCGCCGGCCGGGGCTACGGAATCACGCCGGCGGCATACATCAAGTTCCGCCAGATCATGCCGAGCTACGACGCGGACGGCAACGGATCCTATACGCAGAAGGAAGTGCAGGCCGCGCTGGACAGCATGAGCGGCGCCGGCGGACTGACGCTGCCGAGTCTTGGCGGCGAGCAGAACGTGACGCTGACGAACACGCAAAAGGCCGTGCTATGGCAAATGGCAAACAAATCGTGGAAGGGGTATAAAAACCCGTTCGACGCCACCGTGGGCCAGTGGGTCTACGACGCGCTGCACGCGGAGCCGGAAAGCGGCGGAACGCCTGCCCTGTCGGGCGGAGCGGGAGAGCTACCAGGACTGACTCTGCCGAGCTTGGTGGGATAAAGGAAAAGGCCGGGGCAAAACGCCCCGGCCGCTTTCTGCCTATATGCTGAAAAAATCAGCTATACGAGAAACGAAAACCGCAACGATGAACAGCGCGACGAGGACGAAACCGGAACGCGCTGCGATCCTTCCGAATTTTGAATTGAAATCGGAAGCAAACCCCCAGCCGATCACAAGCCCGTGACACAGCATAACGCCGACAAGGAGAAACAACGGAACGCCGAGCACGAGTTTAAGGAGTGCCACCTGCATCACCTTCTTTCACGCCAGCCAGCCGCGCCTTTTCCGTTCTCACCGTGAATGTCTGCCCGGTATCTGTATGAAACGTCTTGCTAGTGCCAGGGCCGCAGGCCGTAAGCATCAGAGCAAGCAGCAGAAATACAGCAGCCGCACGCTTCATTTTCATTCGCCTCCTGAGCTAAAAATTTACATCGTGTAATTCTTTAGCACAGAATAACGCGGAAAACGTGATAATGTCAAGGGCGAACGGAGGGGCACTATGAAATTCAACGACTTCGACGGCATAAAGAATATCTCCGGAGACCGGATTCATCAGGCCAGGACAGCGCAACGCATGACGCAGGCGGAACTGGCGGCAAAGATGCAGGTGGAGGGCGTGACGATTGAGCGGGAGGCGATCAGCAAGATCGAGACCGGCGCCCGGCTTGTGACGGATTATGAGCTGGCCGCGTTTGCCAGAGTGTTCCGGGTAACGATGGACTGGCTGACAGGCAAAGAATAGGCGCTGCGGACGATTGTGGCCGCGGCGCCTGTTTCGTACTATATGTGGGGGCTTGACCGTCCCGCGACTCGCTGTAATAATAAATTACACGAAAGGAGCGGGAAACCATGTGCGCAAGACACTTTTCACATTTGACATGGAAAAACAGATTAAGGATCGAGGAGCTTCTGAAAGAAGGATACAAAGCGCCGTACATCGCGGACGTCCTGCACGTCCACAACTCCACGATCTACCGGGAGATTGAGCGCGGAATGACGCGCCAGATCACGAGCGACCTGGAATATATAGACGTCTACTGCGCGGACACGGCGCAGCGGAAATATGAAGAAAACCTCGCGGCGAAGGGGCCGGACTTGAAGATCGGGAACGATCACGAGCTGGCGGCCTTTCTGGAGGACAAGATGCTCAACGAACACTATTCCCCGGCCGCGGCCCTGGGCGCGATCAAGACGGAGGGCAAAATCTTCTCCGTGGAGATCAGCGAGTGGACGCTGTATTCCTATATCACCAAAGGCGTATTTGCCACGCTGACAAACGCGGACCTGCCGATGCGCGGCGAGAGAAAGACCGGGTATAGAAAAGTGCACGAGGCACGGCTGCCGCGCGGCGCCAGCATCGAGGAGCGCCCAGAGGAGATCGAAGGCCGGGACGAGCCTGGGCATTGGGAAATGGACAGCGTTGTTTCAGCGCGGGGAAGCAACAAACGCCTGCTGGTTATGACCGAGCGGGCGACGCGCCACGAGCTGATGTTCCTTGTGCCGGACGGCACGACCGACAGCGTGCTCCGCGTGATGAACGGGCTGGAGCGGAAGCTGGGAGCGGAGACGTTCCGCAACGTGTTCAAGACGATAACCGTGGACAACGGCGTGGAGTTCGCAGATTGCGCCGGGATGGAAAAGAGCTGCCTGCGCATCGGAGAGCGGACACGGATGTATTATTGCCATCCGTACAGCAGCTACGAGCGCGGCAGCAACGAGAACGCGAACAGACTGATCCGGCGCTGGCTGCCGAAGGGGACGAGCTTTAAGGACCTGACGCGGGCAACCGTGAAGGAAATACAGGACTGGATCAACGGCTACCCGCGGGAAATCCTGGGCTTTTTCAGCGCCGGCAGACTGTTCCGCGACTGGCTCAGCGCGGCAGGGCTTAATCGCGCTTTAGCGGTATTTTAATTTTTTTATCGAAATTTCTGCATTTTTCTCTTGACTTTTCACACGCAAAGATTTACATTAAATGCAGAAATGATTTTACGTCA
>Ga0310690_10001410_pt1 | contig 42565 bp, 38 predicted proteins | sample AusTroGonzalo_MG_2_FD_207661 | JGI IMG/M metagenome (GOLD analysis project Ga0310690, IMG submission 207661) | Bovine rumen microbial communities from tropical cattle in Woodstock, Queensland, Australia - Gonzalo_04 (v2) (version 2) | ecosystem: Host-associated > Mammals > Digestive system >... | reverse complement strand
TTGTCATTGTCGAGGAATGCCATCACTTGAGCGAATACATACTTTTGATTATGCATTTTGTTGAATCTTAAAAATAGTATATTTTCAACAAAGATACAAAATCAAATCGTCGGAAACAAAAATCCAATGTATTTAACTAATTTTCAACAAGTCAAAGAACTTTTTTTATTCAATTAGTGGACACTAATGATATTGTGCAAAAAAACGGTCATTTTTGTGTTTTTTTTTGTGTTTTTTTCGATTCCTTCGCGCGAGAACATATATAAAACGTGTACTCGCGCGTGTAAGGCTATCGCTGAACAGCCGGAAAACTATTGGGCAGCTAAAGACATACATCATCAATTGTCAACAATTATTGTTGTTCACTGATTAAACTGAACAGCGAATTGAATGGAATAGACATCACACAGGAAGGATGTCTTCCCCATCGTGTATGCCCGCACAAACGCCTACGTCCGAAGGAGTTCCGCCCGTGTCTATTCTAACTTATATCTAACTTATATCTATCGTATATCTATCGTATTTAAAAGCGGGAAATAAATAATTGAACAAATTAAACTATTTTTATCGCGGACAAGCCGTCCGCGCCTCCGGTTTGTTGCGGGTGATATTTTTTGGGGTGTACACTGGATATGCCCCACAGCCGTATTCTCTATCACGAAATATTTTAGCAAAAAGATTTGTGCGATTCAGAAAAAAGAAGTACTTTTGCAGTCCGAAAAAAGAAAGACAATGAACAAAACATTTTTTGCCGCACTTGCGGCACTGGCAGTAATGGCAACAGCATGCACAGAGAAACCGGCAAACCTACAGACCGGCATACACGAAGAAAACCTTGACACCACAATATGCCCGCAACAGGATTTCTACCAGTTCGCTACAGGCGGCTGGCAGAAACTCAATCCCCTGTCGGGCGAATACGCACGCTTCGGCTCATTCGACAAATTAGGGCTGCAGAACCTCGAACAGGTGAACAGCCTTATAACCGGACTTGCCGCCGAAAGCCACGAGCGCGGCAGCGTTGAGCAGAAAATAGGCGACATCTACAACCTCGCTATGGACACCGCACGCCGCAACAAAGAAGGCGTGGAGCCAATACGCAAGAGCATAGAGGAAATCGAAAGCCTGAACGACCGCAAAGACCTTGCCGCTCTGCTCGGCAGGTCAATGGAATACAGCCTGTGGGCTATGTATGTTGATGCAGACGCGCAGAACTCCTCGATGAACATCCTGAACGAGTATCAGGCGGGCTTCGCCCTCGGTCAAAAAGAATACTACATTGACGACGACGAACACACCCGCTCTATACGCGAGGCCTATCTGCAGCACATAGCACGCATGTTCGCCCTTTACGGCTACGAGGACACGGAGGCAAGGGCGCAGACTGTGCTCCGGCTTGAGACGAGGCTGGCAAACGCCGCAAAATCGAATGTGGAACTGCGTGACCCCATTGCCAACTACAACAAGATGTCGGTGAAGGAGCTGCAGGAACTGGTGCCCGAGCTGGACTGGAACGAGTACTTCGCCTCACTCGGCATACAGACTGACTGCCTGTCCGTCGGGCAGGTCAACCACCTTCAGGAGGCAGGCAGAATGCTTGCCGAAGAGCCTCTCGAAGACCTGAAGACGCTGTTCATCTGGCAGGTGCTGGACGGCTCTGCCGCCTACCTCACCGACGAGATATACGCTGCCAACTTCGACTTCTACGGGCGTGTGCTTTCAGGCAAAGAGGAGCAGTCGCCGCTGTGGAAGCGCGCTGTGGGCATAGTCAACGGCACTCTGGGTGAGGCTGTGGGACAGATGTACGTGAAGCAGTACTTCCCGCAGGAGAACAAGAAGAGGATGCTGAAACTGGTGAAGAACCTGCAGAAGTCGCTTGCGGAGCGCATATCAGCATTGGAGTGGATGTCTTCCAAGACAAAGAAAGAGGCACGCAAGAAACTCGCTACAATGACCATCAAGATAGGCTATCCTGACACATGGCGCGACTACAGCAAACTCGATATTGACCCCTCGCTGCCCTACTACGAGAACCTGCAGCGCGCCGCGAAATTCGAGCTGGAGTACTCGCTCAGCTACCTGAACAAGCCTGTGGACAAAAAGAAATGGTACATGACCCCGCAGACTGTCAACGCCTACTACAACCCGTCAAGCAATGAGATATGCTTCCCCGCCGGCATACTGCAGTACCCGTTCTTCGATATGAGCGCGGACGATGCCTTCAACTACGGCGCAATCGGCGTGGTTATAGGGCATGAGATGACTCACGGCTTTGACGACCAGGGATGCCTGTATGACAAGGACGGCAACCTGCACAACTGGTGGACAGATGAGGACAAAGCCCGCTTTGACGAGCGCACGGCAGTGATGCGCGACTACTTCGACCGTATTGAGGTGGCTCCGGGCGTACACGCCAACGGCTCTTTCACACTCGGCGAGAACATTGCCGACCACGGAGGCTTGCAGATATCATATCAGGCTTTCGCCACCCAAATGAAGAAATATGGCATCAACCCGCTTGAGAGCGACAGCAGCGGATATTCGCCGGCACAGCGCTTCTTCCTTGCCTACGCCAATGTGTGGGCGGCCAACATAAGGGACGAGGAGATACTGCAGCGCACGAAGTCAGACCCGCACTCGTTAGGCCGCTGGCGCGTTAACGGCGCACTGCCGCATATCGGCGCGTGGTACGAGGCATGGGGGGTAACGGAGGACAGCCCGCTGTATCTCGCACCTGAGAAACGGGTGAGCATTTGGTAAAAGTCCCCATCTGGAGCCGCTTTTTTCTGCAAGGCTGCCAAGCCAACGGTATAATCGTTCGTATCAGCGGATACTGAGCACCGACTATGGAATAGGAATAATAGGGGGATAATCCTTTTGATAAGCAGCGCACTCTGTACAGAGTGCGCTGCTCTGTTGTATGAAGACAATTATAAGATAGAGACCATAGACCAAACAATAAAAGATGTGCCGCATAGTAATAAAGCAAGATGGTAAAGAAAAACGAAAAAACATATCCGAAAAATTTGCTGACACCGTTTTTTTTTGTACCTTTGCATTCGGATTCCGGTGCCCGACTCGTGTCGGGTCAAAAGGGAAGCAGGTGCGAATCCTGCACAGTCCCGCTGCTGTAAGTCCGCACTGCCGTTCTGGTAGGTTCGAAAGGATACGCCAAAGGTAGTATATTCTCCGCAAACCACTGCAAGATAAAGTGTTGCGGGAAGGTTGAGAATGAATGGACAAGTCAGAAAACCTGCCGGAATACCTTTGCAATGGAACGCTCTCGAGGAAGAGCAGGCGCTGTGTGGAAGGACGCTCCTGATAGCCTGATGGCAGAAGGTGCTGTGACAGATGTTCGTGTCGCTTGTTTTCTTGAAGCAACGGGAACATTGTTTTTTGTCCCTGTTGTGCCGGAGCGGATTCTCTTGCCGGCGGTCTCTTTTTGGGGAACATCCGACGCATCGAAAAACTGAAATAACAATTGAATATGGAAACCTACATTGTCAAACGCGACGGCAAAAAGGAACTTTTTGACCTCGACAAAATCAAAAATGCTATCTCGAAGTCCTTTCTCGCAGTCAATTCTTTTGCCACCGATGAGATTCTGACAGCACTCTTGTCCCACCTCCGTATCGCCGACGGAATCAGCGTGGAGGAGATACAGAACCAGGTTGAGGTGGCCCTCATGTCCGAAGGCTATTATCAGGTGGCGAAGACCTACATGCTTTATCGGAACCGCCATGCCGAGGACCGCGAGACGCAGCAGAAACTGGAGTTCCTCATGAAGTACTGCCAGGCCTGCAATGCGGCCGAAGGCAGCAAGTTCGATGCCAATGCCAATGTCGAGAACAAGAATATTGCCACGCTCATGGGCGAACTGCCCAAGCAGGGGTTCATACGTCTCAACAGGCGTCTTCTTACCGAACGTATCAAGTCCATGTACGGCCGCGAACTGGCCGACCGCTACATTTCGCTCCTCAACCGCCATTTCATTTACAAGAACGACGAGACCAATCTCGCCAACTATTGCGCTTCCATTACCATGTATCCCTGGCTGCTCAACGGCACGAAGGCGCTTGGAGGAAATGCCACGGCTCCTTCCAATCTCAAGTCTTTCTGTGGCGGCTTTATCAACATGGTCTTCATCGTCTCGTCCATGCTTTCCGGCGCGTGTGCTACGCCCGAGTTCCTGATGTACATGAACTGGTTCGTCGGACTTGAATATGGCCTTGACTATTGGAAACGTGCGGACGAGGTGGTGGATCTCAGTCTCAAGCGCCGCACCATTGACAAGGTGATTACCGACTGTTTCCAACAGGTTGTATATAGCATTAACCAGCCCTCGGGAGCCCGCAATTTCCAGTCTGTATTCTGGAATATCAGTTACTACGACCGTTATTATTTCGAGTCGCTCTTTGGTGAGTTTGTCTTCCCCAACGGGGACAAGCCCGACTGGGACGGTCTCAACTGGCTACAGAAGCGTTTCATGCGCTGGTTCAACGAGGAGCGTCTCCATGCGGTCCTCACTTTCCCGGTCGAGACGATGGCGCTTCTTGCCGAGAACGGCGATGTCAAGGACAAGGAGTATGGCGATTTCACGGCGGAGATGTATGCCGCAGGCCACTCTTTCTTCACCTATATTAGCGACAATGCCGACTCTCTGTCTTCCTGCTGCCGTCTCCGCAACGAGATTACCGACAACGGCTTCTCCTATACGCTCGGAGCGGGTGGTGTCAGCACCGGCTCCAAGTCGGTCCTCACTATCAATATCAACCGCGCCGTGCAGTATGCCGTCCGCAACAACATCCCATACCAGGTCTATGTCGGAGATGTGGTCGAACTTATGCACAAGGTCCAGCTCGCTTATAACGAGAACCTCAAGGAACTGCAGGCAAAGGGAATGCTCCCGCTCTTCGATGCCGGCTTCATCAATATCGCACGCCAGTATCTCACTATCGGAGTGAACGGTATGGTGGAGGCCGCGGAGTTCCTCGGTATCGAAATCAGCGACAATCCGCGCTATGAGAGGTTCGTGCAGGATATACTTGGCACCATTGAGAAACTCAACAAGCAGTATCGCACGAAGGAGGTCATGTTCAACTGCGAGATGATTCCTGCCGAGAATGTCGGGGTCAAGCATGCCAAGTGGGACCGCGAGGACGGATATGTTGTGCCGCGTGACTGCTACAACAGCTACTTCTATGTGGTCGAAAATCCTGACACAACGGTGCTTGACCGCTTCCGTCTCCACGGACGCAAGTATATTGAGCATCTCACGGGAGGTTCCGCGCTGCACTGCAACTTGGAGGAGCATCTGAGCAAGGAGCAGTACCGTCAGCTCCTTCGTGTGGCGGCGGTTGAAGGGTGCAACTATTTCACGTTTAATATCCCCAATACCGTCTGCAACGACTGCGGGCATATCGACAAGCGCTACCTACGCAAGTGTCCGAAGTGCGGTTCTGAGAATGTTGACTATCTCACGCGCGTCATTGGTTATATGAAGCGAGTCAGCAATTTCTCTGCCGCACGTCAGAAGGAGGCCGCCAAACGATACTATGCGCCGAATCCGGATTTAGACAGTGCTTCCGCTCCTGCATGCTGAAGAAGCGTGCAGGGGGATGCCTGCGGTGGTGTTCACTGATTAGTCTGTGAGGACAGACTGCAGATAGCTTCTGCGGCCTGGTCGGCGGCATTTTGCTCGCCTAACTGCCGGCGGATGACGGCATAGTTTTCCTGCATGCGCTGGCGGTAGGCGGTGTCATCCGTCAGTCGGCGGAGTTCGTCTTCGATATTCCGGCGGGAGAATCGTGCCCCGACCAGTTCCTGAATCACCTCTTTGTCAGGGATGATGTTCACTAAGGTGAAGAATCTGGTACTGAATATCAGCGGTTTCAGCCAGCCGAGCCACTTGCTGCATGCTACGTGATAGACCGCAGTCTGCGGACAGCCGAGTAGCGCTGTTTCCAGAGTGGCGGTACCGGAATTGACAACGGCGGAGCGGGCGCGGCTGACCAGTTCGTAAGTATCGCGGGTCAGGGTCTCTCCGTCCAGCCACCGGTTGTAGAACGGGTCTTCAATGCCCGGCGCGGCGGCTACGGCAATGCGGGGCGGTTCTTCTCCCTGTTCTTTTTTCTCCTGTGCCGCGCGGCGTGCTGCCTCCAGCATGACGGGAAGGCAGTGTTCTATCTCGCTTCGCCGGCTGCCGGGTAGTAGGGCGATGAGGTTTTCGCGCGGGCGTGCGTAGGTCTGCTCCTGTTCTCGGGCGCGGATGTTGTCCAAGGTGGGATTGCCGACGTAGCGGCAGGTGTGTCCGTAGCGGGCGTAGAAAGCCGGCTCGAAGGGGAAGATGCCCAGCACAAGGTCGCACAGGCGTGCGATGCGGTGGATGCGCCACGTCTTCCACGCCCATACTTTCGGAGGAATATAGTAGACGATGCGGGTGCCGGGCAGGTGATTGCGGCAGAATGCGGCCATCCGCAGGTTGAAACTCGGGTAGTCCACTAAGATGAGTACGTCCGGCTTCTCGTGTAACAGACTGGTACGCGCGATGCGAAAGTTGCGGCGCACTTCTCCGAGGTGTGCCAGAACGGCGGCCACGCCCATGAAAGCCATGTTCTTGTAATCCTGCACGATAAGGCAGCCTGCTTTGCGCATGCACTCTCCGCCGAGTCCTGCGAAACGGCTTTCTGCTTGTCGCTGCTGCAAGGCGCGGATGAGGTTGGCGGCATGTTGGTCGCCGGAGGCCTCGCCTGCTATCAGGAAGAATCTCATGGCTCTACAATGTGAAGTACACCGATGCGATAATATAGGGCATAGCCCCGACCAGCAGGCCCTTGCTTACTTTCCATGCATCGGCGGCATAGAAGACGAAGATGAAGGCGAGGTCGGGAAAGACACTAACGAACAGCAGTTTGCTCCAGGTCTGGCTCAGTCCTGTTCCGAACATCCGCATGGACGGCCACAGGTTGAAGTGGTCGATATACAGCCATCCGAACACGGCGGGCATAATCAGTCCGAGTGCAATCCCTATCCAGTATTGGTCAAATCGTTCCGGCATGTGGCTCAGAGCAGTTCATAGTCGGTCATGTCCAGCCGCACGGGCTGGATGCTGACCATTCCGTGTGCCAGACACCACATGTCCGTGTCCTCGGCTTCCGGTTCGTGATTGATGAATTGTCCGGTCAGCATGTATCCTTCGTTTCCGTGTTCATCCGTGTGAGGGGCCAGTTCTTTCTCCCAGTGTCCTGCGCATTGGCGGGTCCTTCGGACGCCGTGCAGCGGGCCGATGGGGGCGTTTACGTTGTAGCAGACGCCGTTCTTGAAACCCTCTTCCAGAAGTTGGCGGGTGATTTCGGGGATATATGGCTCCATGAATGAGAAGTCGGCGTCCTGGCTGTGGTCGTCTAAGGAGAAACCGATGGCGGGGATGCCGTGTTCGGTAGCCACAAGACAGGCGCCCATAGTCCCTGAGTAGAGGAGGTTTACCGAGGCGTTATGCCCGTGGTTGATGCCGCTGACGGTGAGGTCGATGCGTCGGTCATCGCCGTCATAGAGGGCGTTGATGGCCAGTTTCACGCAGTCGGCCGGAGTGCCGTTCGTCACATACACGCGGCAGGTGCCTATAATGTCTCTTTCCTCCTCGGTGAGTGCGTCTTGTGCTGTCAGTTGTCGAAGGGTCATGAGCCGTCCCACGCTGATGGCGGACGACATGCCGCTGCGGCCGTTCTCGGGGACGAGCACGGTCACTCTTCCGAGCGGCCGCATGGCGCGCGCGAGGGTCAGCAGGCCTTTGGTTCCGCGGCCGTCGTCGTTGGTGATGAGTATCTCCATGGGGGTTAGTGGTTCTGGACGGCGTGCATCACTTGTTGGGCCAGTGCGTCCGCTTCCTGCATGGTGGCCGCTTCTGAATAGACGCGGATGATGGGTTCCGTGTTCGACTTGCGCAGGTGTACCCAGCCCTCGGCGAAGTCTATCTTCACGCCGTCCGTGTCGTTCACGCGCTCATGGCGGTACATGGTCTTCACGTCCTCCAGAATACGGTCCACGTCCATGTCGGGCGTCAGGTCGATGCGGTTTTTCGAGATGCAGTAGTCGGGGTAGGTGCGCCTCAGTTCCGACGGACGCATCTTCTTCTCTGCCATGAGGCTGAGGAACAGCGCGATGCCGACCAGGGCGTCACGCCCGTAGTGACAGGCGGGGTAGATGACTCCGCCGTTGCCCTCGCCGCCGATGACGGCGCCCGTGCGTTTCATCTCGGTGGTCACGTTCACTTCTCCCACAGCGCTTGCTGTGTATTCGCCGCCGTGACGGCGGGTGATGTCGGCCAGCGCGCGGGTGGACGACAGGTTGCTCACCGTGTTGCCCGCCGTGTGCTCCAGCACGTAGTCGGCCACGCTCACCAGCGTATATTCTTCGCCGAACATGCTGCCGTCCTCGCAGATGATGGCCAGGCGGTCCACGTCAGGGTCCACCACGAAGCCTGCGTCGGCTTTCTTCTCGCGTACTAAGGCGCTGATGTCCGTCAGGTGTTTGGGGAGGGGTTCGGGGTTGTGGGCGAAGCGGCCGGTCGGTTCGCCGTTGAGCAGGATGATGTTCTTTACGCCCAGTGCTTTCAGCAGCGGGGGCAACGCGATGCCTCCCACCGAGTTGATGCAGTCCACGGCCACGGTCAGTTCGCACGAGGCGATAGCCTCTTTGTTCACAAGGGGAAGCGACAGGACGCGCTCGATATGGTAGGGCAGGGCGTCATGACGGGTCAGCCGTCCGAGAGCCTCTGCTTCCGCGAATACGAAGTCTTCTTTTTCGGCGATGGACAGCACTTCCTTGCCTTCTTTGTCATTGAGGAATTCGCCGTGTTCGTTCAGCAGTTTCAGGGCGTTCCATTGGGCGGGGTTGTGGCTCGCGGTCAGGATGATGCCTCCGGCGGCCCGGGCTTGGATGACGGCCAGTTCGGTGGTCGGGGTGGTGGCAAGGCCGATGTTGATGACGTCGTATCCCATGCCGAGCAGGGTGCCGCTCACAACCAGGTCGGCCATCTCGCCCGAGATGCGCGCGTCACGCCCTACTACGAGGGTGCGGTTGTCTGGCAGTTGTTGCCGACGCTGGGTGGCGTAGGCTGCGGTGAAACGGGCTATGTCCAAGGGGTTCAGTCCCTCGCCGGCGCGCCCGCCGATGGTGCCGCGGATGCCGGATATGCTTTTTACAAGGCTCATGTGGGTATGTTGTGATAGGTTGTTTCTTATCTGCGTCGTGTCGCTTTCAGGTCGTACACGTAGGGGGTCACGGTCGCGTTGTCTTCTGTGAAACCGATGGTGCTTGGGCAGATGATGCGGCATTCCGCGCCCGAGTGTCCCATTTTCCGGATGGCGATGTGCCATGCCGAGCAGCTGTTGTTGCCTAAAGTGCCTAATGTAATCTGAACAGGGTCTCCCTGGTCGTCTGTTGTCCAGCAGTTTACGGTGTCTGCGTAGGCTGTCAGTCCGTATTTGCGGTAGCGCAGGTTGATGCGGGTGCCGTTGGTCAGGTCGGCGGCGGTGGTGTCGGCGGCGGTGGTCAGGTGGTAGTAGAAGTTGTCATAGCCTTCCACGGCCACATAGTCTTTCTCGTTCCAGTGCTGTCCGTGTGCCACATCCGGCGCTTCGTTCAGCACACGGATGCCTTGCTTCTGGATATAACTGTTTATCAGTTTCTTCTCCTCACGTATCTGCTTGGAGTAGGTGTTCCCGCTGCATCCGCAGAACAGCATCAGGCAGAGGGTGGCGCAGGGGAGAATGGTGCGTAGCAGGTCTTTCATGGGGTTGTTTCCAATTCTATCCGTAGGTTCGTATAAGGGGGCACGTGGGGGGTGCCGGTGCTTCCGTAGCCGAGATACCAGGGCACGAGCAGGCTTGCCTGCTGACGTGGGTTCATTTGAAGCAGTGCGTCGGTCACGGCGTCCGGCAGTTCGGTCCGTCCGACGGTCACGGTCATGCGGTCGTCTGTCAGCAGGGTGCTGTCCGTCTGATAGACTTGTATGTGCAGTTGCACCTGTTGTCCTTCCTGCAGGGGGCTTTCTTCATAGCGGAGTCCTTTGGCCCAGTATCCTGTTTCGGTCAGGGCGTAGCCCTCGTGGACGGAGCGGGCCAGTTGTCGGTCTGCTTCTTCGGCCAGATGACGGTTGATTTCTATCGCCTGCAGCAGCGATGTGTCGCCCGTGGAGGATTGTCCGCTCCGGTACGAAGGAATCTGCGGGGCTTTCTGATAGCAGCCTGTCAGCACCGTCAGCAGAAGCAGCAGGGTGGCGTTTTTTCTCATCGGGCGAGGCGTGTCAGGTATTGTCCGTAGGCGGTTTTCATGCCTGCGCCAAGTTCGCGCAGTTGGTCCGTGCTTATCCAGCCGTTGCGCCATGCTATCTCCTCGATGCACGACACGTAGAAACCCTGGCGGTTCTGGATGGTGGCGATGAAGTTGCCTGCTTCCAGCAGGCTGTCGCAGTTGCCCGTGTCAAGCCAGGCGAAGCCTCGTCCGAAGAGCTGGACCTGCAGCGTCCCTTCGTCCAGGTAGAGACGGTTGAGGTCTGTTATCTCGTATTCGCCGCGGGCTGACGGTTTCAGGGCGGCGGCTTTCGCACACACGGTGTGGTCGTAGAAGTAGAGACCGGGTACCGCGTAGTTGCTCTTGGGCTGACCGGGTTTCTCTTCCAGGGAGAGCACTTTGCCGGTCGGGTCGAATTCCACTACGCCGTACGCTCGCGGGTCGCTCACTTCGTAGCCGAAGATGCACGCGCCTTTTCCGAGGTGTCGGCTGTGCGCTTTCAGGTCTTCCATGGTGGTGGCGTGACGGTGAGCGGGGTTCGGCTGGTCTGGCATGGGGTGGTGCGGATCCAGCGACATGACGGCCGACCGCAGCATTTTGGTGAATCCTTGCCCGTAGAACAGGTTGTCGCCTAATATCAGACAGCCCGGACCGTCTTCCAGAAACTCCTTGCCCAGTACGAATGCCTGGGCCAGACCGTTCGGTACGTGCTGTACTTGGTAGGCGAGGCGCATGCCCAGGCGGCTGCCGTCGCCCAGCAGTTCTTCGAACATCGGCAGGTCGCGCGGGGTCGAGATGATGAGTACTTCGCGGATGCCGGCCAGCATAAGCGTCGAGAGTGGGTAGTATATCATCGGCTTGTCATAGACTGGCATGATTTGTTTGCTGATGGCTTTTGAGAGCGGATACAGCCTGGTGGCGCTGCCGCCTGCAAGGATGATTCCTTTCATGGTTAGGGATTGCTTGGGGGGTTGTGTGTTTTCTTTGTTTTCTTGTCCGGGAAACGATGGTTCTTCGCCGGTGAGCGGATATTTCTCCGCCTGCAAAGGTACGGCAATTTTCCCGTATTTCCAAATCTTTTTCTTCTTAAAGAGGATGTTTTCAGTCTTTCCTCGTTTAGTGTTGTGAGTTTCAGCCGGTTGTGTTTTGGCCGTCTTGGCTGCGTTCGGATTTTTATTGGGGAGGTGTGCTCTTTTGTTGTCTTCCCGTTGGTACAGACAAAGCCATCCCCTGTGCACTCTCGTAGAGACGGTATGCATACCGTCTCTTTGCCCTTGCGCTACTCTTGAACATGCATTTTTAGGTGGGGATGGAAGGGGTTTTGCGAGGGTTATGTCTCGCGGTACTCTTTCGGCCGGAGACCTGTGCGGTCTTTGAAGAAGCGGCAGAACGAGGCGTTCTCGTTGAAGCCGAGTTCGTAGGCCACTTGCTGGACGGTCAGATCACGACGGGTGCGTAGCAGTTTTTTTGCTTGCATCGCAAGCACCACATCAATCCATTCTGCTGCGCTTTTTTCTGTGGTAAGGCGCACCACGGACGAGAAATACTTGGGCGACAGGCCAAGTTGGTCTGCGTACCAGGCAAGGTCGTGGTGTGCTTGATAATGAGCCATCAGTAAGTCGTAGAAGCGGCTGAATAGTTGCTCGTTGCGTGTCTCGGTTTCGGATTTTCTCCCTTCCTCGCCGCGGTAACGTGTCATAGCATAGAACAGCAGGTCAAGCATGTTTTCCAATCCTTCCTTGCGTTTTGCATGGTTCGATTCGCTTATGAGACGTAGTACGTGCAAGACGGCCTGTATGTTGGCAAACTGTTCGTCCGACAAATGACAGGCGGGACGGTAGTAGTATTTCTTGTAGTCAATAAACGACGAGCGGTGTACGAACTTGTCGAAGAAGGCCTTTGAGATAATGACCAGCAGAACACGATAGTCTGCAGAGACGGTGCTGTAGGTCAGAATCGTGTTCGGCAGCGTCACAGCCAGTTCTTGTGGAACGAATGTCTTTTGTTCCATGTTGTAGTCGAAGGCGGATGAGCCTGCTAGGCATAGACCGACAACCATGGCGTCTGACTGGAACGGCATTTCGCTGGTAGGCATGCTGTCCACTTCGGTCACGATGACGCCGCGGTGCTGTATGTATTCTTGATTCCAAATGGGATGCTGTTCTTTATCCATATCACCCGTTTTGTTAATAAATATGGTGCAAAGTTATGCCTTTTTATTGATATAAACAAAGTAATTCGTCTTTTTGTTAATAAATAACTACCATTCAACAATAAAAAAGTGTGAAAAAAGCAGTACCTTTGCAGCGAAAATCCGTTTAACCGATAAATAAGGAAGTATATAATGAAGAAGATTGTACTGATGATGGCCCTTGCGATGTACGTATCGACCGCATCGGGCACTGGATATGCTTATCTGCTGTTCACCAACACGGCAGGTACTACCACGGCTATGAACGTGACTGGTCTCACGATGACGGTCAGCGGCACGCAGTTGCAAGTGACTAACAATACGGAGAATGTGAGTTTTGTGCTGACTGACTTGGCTTCCATGCAGTTCTCCAAGACGGATACTCTGACGGCGGTAGAGAATGTGCTGGCTGCTGACAAACCGGTAGAGGTGTATAGTGTGATAGGTGTGAAACTTGGCTCTTACGAGTCGCTTTTGAAGGCTGTTTGCGGGCAGAAAAAAGGCGTATATGTGATAACAGATGGTACAAACTCTCAAAAGATTGTGGTAAAATGAAACGGCTCTATATACTTCTGACTGTTGCCATAGTGGCGGGCAGCCTGTCGGCGCAGACTTTGAATGTGCAGGTCGGACAGGTTACTTATCGGTTCCCTGCTGCACAAGCGGGGGCTATGCCTTTTTCGGAGGGTACGACGCTGACTGTTATGAACAAGGTATTCACGCTGGCGGATATCACTTCCATGTATGTGGACGATACGGAAGTCACTGATGGTGTAGTGAGCGTGGTGTACAATGGTGAGTTGGCTTCCGTTACCGTTGCCGGTAACATCGCGCAATACCTTGTTATCGCGCAGTCAGGCGCGCACGTGAGCATTACGCAGAGTGATAATGTGGAGACTGAAATCACTTACACGCTTTCTGGTACTTCTTCTGATGGCGGATTCTATATGTCTGGTTCCTATAAGGCGACGGTGGAACTCAACAATCTGACGCTTGCCAATGTCTCTGCCGTTTATTCCGGCGCGGCGGTGCATATCCAGAACAGCAAGCGCATCAAGGTGAAGCCGCTGACGGGTACGACGAACACGCTCGTTGATGCGGCAGGTGGCTCGCAGAAGGGCTGTCTTTATGTCAAAGGACATATTGAGTTCGCCCAGAAAGGCACACTCAATGTGACGGGTAAAGTGAAACACGGCATCAAGGCAGGCGAGTACATCTCTGTTAAAAATGCCACAATAAACATCCTTTCTGCTGTAGGTGACGGTATCAACTGTGAGCAGTTTTTCCTTATGGAAAGCGGTACGGTTGGCATCAGCGGAGTGGGAGATGATGGTCTGCAGTGCGATGTGGAGAAGGCTGCGACTGGTGAGACTGCGGACCACGAGGACGAGGACAGCGGCAATGTCTATCTGCAGGGCGGCACGCTCACTGTCGATGTGACGGCTGTGGCGGCGAAAGGCGTCAAGGCGGAAGGTGATGTCCTTGTCTCTGACGGCACTGTCAGCGTCACCACTTCCGGCAACGGCACATGGGACGATGAGGATGGGGAGACAAAGGCTGCTGCCGGTATAAGTAGTGACTCCGATATCACAATATCTGGTGGCACGATAACAATCGTTAGTAGCGGCTCCGGCGGCAAGGGACTGAAATGCGACAGCCTGCTCACCGTCACGGGCGGCACGCTTACCGTCACCACTACCGGCAAACTCTATTACAACACCGGCAACAACGACGAGAACACCGACTACAACGGCGATACGGAACATATCAACAGCATCTACTATTCCTCGCCAAAGGGCATCAAGGCTGGCACGAAAGTTGATTCCGGCAAAAAGGACAACTATGGCAACACCATATATTATTTCTACGGCGGTATCGTCATCAGCGGCGGCACGGTCAATGTAAGTACGTCTGGTCGTAACGGCGAAGGCATAGAGAGCAAGAGTACGCTTGTCATCTCCGGCGGACAGATTACGGTCAATGCCTACGATGATGCCCTCAATGCCGCGTCAGACCTTACGGTCAATGGCGGCTATGTCTATGCGCGTGCCACTAACAATGACGGACTGGATGCCAACGGCAATGTCTACATCAAGGGCGGTTTGGTTTATGCCGTCGGAGGGTCGTCTCCGGAAGTGGCTATTGATGCCAACTCGGAGCAGCAGAAGAAACTCTACATTACTGGTGGTACTGTTATTGCTGTAGGCGGGTTGGAGAGCGGCGCAAGCATCTCAGGCGGAACCTGCAAACAGACTTCTTCATGGACGGCGGACGCATGGCACGCCCTTTATAACGGCGGCACGCTGGAGGTTGCTTTCAAGACTCCTGCTAAATCCTCTTCTGGTGGTGGCTTTGGTGGAGGCGGCTTCGGTGGAGGCGGCTTTGGTGCTCCGGGCGGCGGTTCTGCTGGTCCTGGCGGTGGCGGAGGAAGTCAGACTCTTGTCGTCTATGCTTCTTCCACACCGACGTTGCAGTCCGGTGTCACCGTCAGTGGCGGTACGGAGTACTTTGGGGGGATGGTGAACATTGGCGCCGCTGTATCCGGCGGTTCGTCCGTAACATTGAGCAACTATAGCAGTGGTGGCGGCCCTGGTGGACATTGATTGCTGCGTGATATTTGATGTTTATGAGAAAAACGATTTGGATATGGGTCTGCTGCTTCTGGTCCGCCCTGGGCGTTCACATCACCGCGCAAACCCTGCTCACGCCAGAGCAGCTCGCCAAACGCGAAAAACGCAAAAACCTCACCGTCAAGGAGTGGAACACCGACAGCAAAACCAACACTCGATGGCTCGACCACGTCAAAATCTACGACAGCCAGGGACGATGCATCGAAGAGATTGAGTACGCCACCTACGGTCAGAAGAGCCGTATCACCAGCAAGTACGATGACGTGACCGGAAAGGTCGTCGAAGAAGTGGAGTACAACGACCGAAACCGCCCCGTCCGTATCCGCAAATACGAGTGGAACCCCGACGGCACCAAAGCCAAACAGTATAATTACCTGCCTAACGGCAAACTCTACAGTGTCAAGGTCTTTGAATATATCTTCTCTGATAAGTGAGTTTGACCCTATCTCGCTCAGCGAAATGGAGTCGGTCAAACTCATGAACCGCATCGACACCAAGTACGCCATGCCGCTGGCCCTGTTGCCGGCCGTCTTGAAGGAGGCACAGGCTGGTTACTACGCGCAGGAGATTGACGGAAAACGCATCGCCACGTACGACACCATCTACTACGACACCGACAACCTCGATATGTACATCCGCCATCACGACCAACAACTTGTCAGGCAGAAAATACGGGTGCGGCAGTATGTGGACAGCAACCTGACGTTCCTCGAAATCAAGCGCAAGAACAACAAAGGCCGCACCAAAAAAAAACGCATCGTCGTGCCGGGATTTCACATCACCGCCGCCACGCCGAGCCGCCTCAAACACAAGAACCGCGAGGACGAACCGCTCACCGTGGCGCAGTTCATCAACTCCAAAAGCCGCTATACCTGGGACAGCATTTCGCCGCATCTGTGGACAAAATTCCATCGTATTACCCTCGTGAACAAAACCAAGACCGAACGCCTCACCATCGACTTTGACCTCGTCTGGGAGAACGTACTGACGGATGAGAAAAAGACATATCCGAACCTCGTCATAATCGAACTCAAACGCAACGGCAACGTGCCGTCCAAAATGACGCATATAATGCTCAACCAACGCATCCACCCGCTCAAAATCAGCAAGTATTGTATCGGCACCGCCCTCACCACACCCGCGCTGAAGCGTAACCGATTCAAAAAGAAAATCCGAAGCATAGAGAAGATGCTGGGTGAAGGTGAAAGTTGAATTTGAAAGTTAAATTTGAATTTAAAGTTGAAAGAATATGTTATTACAAGTTGATTTGGCCAACCCTACGTTGGAGTTTCTGGAGAACGACCCCTCCATCGCCGAACGGTTCGGCGCTACGGACAGCATCTCCTATCTGATGAACACCATCGCCGGCTTCCTCCATCTGAGTGACACCCTCATCACCATGCCGCTCATGTTCCTCTTCAACCTGCTCGTGTCGTGGAGCCTCATTTACGGCGTATATTACCGCTACAGCCGACGACGCGATTACTACGTGCAGTTCATGCTCTTCTCCTCCGGCATGTTCCTCCTGCTCTGGCTCATGCAGATACTCGACATCCAGACCGGCTTCGTCCTCGGGCTGTTCGCCATCTTCGGCATGATACGTTACCGCACCGAGACGGTGCCTGTCCGCGAAATGAACTATATGTTCCTCGTCATCGCCATCTCCGTCATCAATTCACTCAGCCTCAAAGCCGACGGTCTGGCGTGGTATTTGCTGCTCTTTGCCAACGTGGTCATCATTCTGATGGCTCTGGGCTTCGAGGCGTGGCAGATACGCAAACGCACCTCTGCCAAAATCATCCTCTATGAGAAGATTGAGAACATCCGTCCCGAGAATCGTGCCGCCCTCATCGCGGACCTCGAAGAACGCACCGGTCTCAAAGTCCTCGACATCGAAATCGGACATATCGACTTCCTCCGCGACGTGGCATACATCAAGATGACTTACCCGCTGGAAGCAGGCAAAATCAACAACTCCATTGACCAAATAACCAAGTTCAAATGAGAAAGTCTAACAGCGCCGGCGGTCTATCAGCGCCAGCGGTCTATCAGCGAAGCGGTCTACCAGCGAAGCGGTCTAACAGCGCCAGCGGTCTATCAGCGAAGCGGTCTAACAGCGCCAGCGGTCTATCAGCGAAGCGGTCTACCAGCGCCGGCGGTCTATCAGCGAAGCGGTCTACCAGCGCCGGCGGTCTATCAGCGAAGCGGTCTAACAGCGCCATCGGTCTATCAGCGAAGCGGTCTAACAGGCTATTTATAGCCGTTCTAATAGCGTTAGCGGTCTCACAGGCTGCCTTCGCTTGGGACTACGACGCCACCGGCGCAACCACCGGGCAGACCATCCAACTGCGCACTGGTGCCGGTGTCACCAAGAAATGGCACAACGGCCTCCGCCTCTCTGTCGGCGAGGAACTCCGATTCAACCTCTATGATGTCGAATCTGGCACCAACGCAAAGAACACTGCCATTGACACCGCCTACGGAGCCTCGTTCTGCAAGTCCTACACCACGCTTGCTCTCGCTTATGCCCATCCGGAATTCCGGTATCTCAAACTCGATGCCGGTTATACCTTGCGCCTCTTGGGCAACAAAGGCTGGTCCGACCCCAATGAGTTCCTCCGACACCGCGTCTTCTTCTCCCTCACCGGCTCCTGTAAGACCGGCATAGCCAAAATCTACCTGCGTGAACGGTTCATTTGCGACATGCGGACCGACAGCGTCAACCTCTTCGAGAAGAACAGATATGCCTGGATGCTCCGCAGCCGCCTCGGAACAGAGTTCTCCGTCCCTGGCAAACCCGTCAAACCCTATCTCTGGGTCGAACTGGAAAACACCCTTAACGCGCCGGAGTACCAACAACGAAACGGACATCAGTTCATCAGTCAGGTCCGCACACAGGCCGGGGTCAAATGGCGCCTGTCGAAGCGCAGCAGCCTCGATTTCTTCTATCGCTTCCAGTACGGCTACGACCGCGACATCAACATCACCAAAAACAAAGGCTATATCCAACTCACCGAACAAACCACCTTCCTCCACGCCATCGGGGTAGCGTATGACTTTGACGGGTAAAACGTATTAAGACAATGAAAAAGATAGTTTTGAATTTTCTTCTGGCCGCAGGCATCGTCTGCGCAGGAAGCGGTTGCTCCCCCAACGAGCCGGACAACTCCGGCACAAACACGGAGAACGGCACAGGCACAGAGACCAACAACGGCGATGATGAGAACGATTTCGTGGACAACCAGACATGGTCGCACACGCTGGACATCGTGTGGAGCGGCGGTGCGGCGGACGTCTCCGGCGCTGTGGACGGCGTGACCGTGGCCAACAGCAACGGCTACGTCACCATCACCTCCGCCGCCAAGCACGTGGTCTATAAAGTCAGCGGATCGGGGACGGGACAACTGACCATCTACAGCGATTACAAGTTCCAACTGGCACTGCAAGGATTGACCCTCTCCTGTCCTGACGGCCCGGCTATCAACAACCAGTGCCACAAAACCTGCTACGTCGTCTTGAACGGAACCAGCACCCTCAATGACGGCGCGTCCTATGCTTCTTCTGACGAGGACCGCAAGGCGGCGTTCTTCAGCGAAGGACAACTCTGCTTCTCCGGCTCCGGCAGCCTGAACATAACCGGCAACTACAAGCACGCGCTGGCTTCGGACGACTATATCCGCCTCTGTCCGGGGGTGGGGACAATCGCCCTCACCGCCAATGCCGGTGACGGCATCCATGCCAACGACGGCATCATCATCAACGGCGGCAACCTGGACATTAACGCCCTGCAGGAAGGCATCCAGTGTGACACCGGTTCGGTGGTCGTCACGGGAGGTGACATCGTCATCTTTAGTTCAACCGACAAGGGCATTCTCGCATACGGCAATATTGATATTTCCGGCGGCAGCATAAACATCACCAGCAAATACAAGTGTATCAAGACGCAGGGCAATCTGACGGTCTCCGATGGCAGGATTAACGCGGTTGCTACCGGCACTTCTTCCGGCAACGGCGGACCGGGCGGCGGTTCTTCGTCATCAGACGGCACGCCGGAGGGCATAGAGGCGAAAGGTACCATTACCATCTCCGGAGGACAAGTCTATGCGCAGGCTAATGATGATGCCGTCAATTCCGGCGGTGACATGACCGTCAGCGGCGGTTATCTCTGCGCTTATTCGACCGGCAATGACGGGCTTGATGCCAACGGCAACCTCTACATCACCGGAGGCGTGGTTTATGCAATTGGCGCTTCGTCGCCTGAAGTGGCTATTGATGCCAACTCGGAGCAGCAGAAGAAACTCTACATCTCCGGCGGAACGGTTGTCGCGGTAGGCGGCATGGAGAGCGGCGCAAGCATCTCCGGCGGCACATGCATGCAGACCTACTCGTGGACGGCGGACACATGGCACGCCCTCTATAGCGGCGGCACGCTGGCGCTTGCCTTCAAAACACCTGCCAACTCCTCTTCTGCGGCCGGCTTCGGCGGAGGCTTCGGCGGAGGTCCTGGTGGCGGCTCCGGAGGCAGCAGCCGGACTCTCCTTGTCTATACCTCGTCCACGCCTGCACTTGAATCAGGTGTCACCGTCACAGGTGGCACGGAGTGTGTCGGCGGTATGGCGGTCATCGGAGCCACCGTTTCCGGCGGCGCGTCCGTGACACTGGGCAGCTATAGCGGTGGCGGCGGTTTCGGTGCTGGTACCACCACCGGTGGAAATCCCTCCGGCGGTGGCGGTACTCCTGGCAGTGGCGGACCAGGTGGCGGTACTCCCGGTAGTGGCGGTCCCGGTGGCGGTACTCCTGGCAGTGGCGGCCCCGGCGGTAAATAACCGGTTTCTGTTGCATCTTCCTTGACCATTTCATCCTCCTCTGTTCCTCGTGAGGATGGTACCCTTAACAATGTGTTACAATCGGCTGATTTGTAACACGTTGTTTTGTTCCGCATTTTTTTGGGAACAAATGTCTGCTTTGTTAATGGGCAGAATGCGGATACTTATGAATATACATAATAATTGGCTATAAAATGGGCGAAATTATATGCAATATTTAATATTTTTAGTAACAAAATAATAAAAGTATGCTTTTTCTTAATAATTGGTATTGTGCCTTATGAAAAAAAGCAGTACTTTTGCGCCAATTTTCGGATAGAAAGAAGTCCGTTGGTTGTTTTATTTAGGGTAAAATCAAATGCGATTCAAATCAATTGTCCTTTTTTTGGCGTCTCTTGGTGCTTGTGCATTGTCGGCTGCAGTGACTTCTGTGAAGGGGGTGGTGACTGATATGCAGACACGTGAGCCTTTGGTCGGAGTTACGATATATGACAAGAACAATCCCGGCGTGGGGACAGTGACGGATGCCGATGGCATGTACACGATTTCGCTGGATACGAGTAAACCGGTGCAACTCTGTTTCTCGTATGTGGGTTACGATACGGAAACCTATGTCGTCACTTCTGTTATTACCAAACTGAATGTGATGATGTTGCCTCATAATGAGTTGCTCGATGACGTGGTGGTGACTGCAGGACGTTTTGAACAGCGGCAGACAGATGTAACGGTCTCTATGGAACTTGTCAAACCGCAGACCTTGCGCTCTCAGGCTCCAACGGACTTGTCGGCCACTTTGCAGACTTTGCCGGGGGTCGAGATTATTGATAAACAACCGAGTATCCGGGGGGGAGGAGGATGGACATACAGCGTGGGCTCGCGTTGTCAGGTGCTGATGGATGGCATGACAATCCTCAATCCCAAAACTGGCGAAATCAATTGGAACAACGTGCCTTTGGAGAATGTGGCTCAGGTGGAGGTGATTAAGGGGGCATCGTCTGTCTTGTATGGCTCCTCGGCGCTGAATGGTGTTATCAATGTACGCACACAGCGTCCGGGGGTGCAGCCTGAAACAAAAGTGAGTGGGTATGTGGGTGTGTATGACAATTATAATGCTTACGCATACACGGGCGCACGACAGCCTTTGTATTACGGCGCCGAAGCGTCTCATGCGCGCAGGATTGGCGACTTTGACGTGTCTGCGGCGCTCAGCGGATTCAAAGATGAAGGATATAGAAAGCAGAGTTTTAATGACCGTGTGCGTTTGGGAGGTAACATCACTTACCATGCGCCGGTGCAGGAAGGCCGCTATATGACAGCCGGGTTCAACCTCAATTATGTGGCTAATCAGTATGGCGATTTTTTCATCTGGAGAAGCCCGAAAGACCCGATACATCCGTCTCCGCTGACAAATATGGGGCGCAAGGAGCATAATTTCAATATCGATCCATTCTTCAATTTTGACAATGCCGAACGCGGTATTTCGCATAAAGTCCGCACGCGCTTCTACATGACGGCCGACAATCTCACGACTCCTTCTTCCTTGATTTCAACAGAGAATTTGGTCAAATGGGGGGTGAAGAGTTTTGATTTGGAAAAACTGAAGGGGTATTATGACCGGATTTCTGATTATACAGGCAGCGGCGTGTCGTTGGAGGATGCGTTGCTGGTTACATTCAAAGAGGTGGCGGTGCCTGTGAAAAACGAACAATGGTTGGATGCCGTGGTGAACGGTATTGACCTGGTGAAGAACGGCTTCGGATATACGGGTACGGTGGCGGAGATGCAGGATGCGTTGGCTTATGCCATGGCGCTGATGACTGATGACGCTCCGACACGGCCCGAACTGACTTACAACGGATATATCGACTATCAGTTTGCCAAGCAATGGCAGTGTGGTGTGCGCCTTACGGCCGGAGTGAATTGGAACCACATTACCAATACTGCCAATATAACCGGAACGCATCACACCGATAATCTTGCGGCTTATATTCAATACGACCATCGGATTGCTGATCGCTTGTCTCTCAACGCAGGAACGCGTCTTGAATATTACCGTATGGATAGTCTGTACAAAGAGGCGAATATACAGATAGGCAAATGGCTTTGTCCGGTACGGCCCGTGTTTCGCGCCGGTTTGAACTGGGAGATTTACAAAGCCGGGTATCTGCGTGCAAGTTTCGGACAGGGATATCGTAATCCGTCCATTACGGAGAAGTTCGCCAGAAAGGATATAGGTGGGGTTGGTGTCTATCCGAATCATTCTATTAGACCGGAGTCGGGGTTCAATGCTGAGTTGGGGTACAAGCAGTTGTATAAGTTCGGGCCTGTAACGGGCACTCTTGACGTGGCCGGTTTCTATACGGAATACCGTGATATGATTGAATACCAATTCGGGTTGTTCCGCAATTCGGACTACTCTATGATTAACTCTATGAATGATGTGATGGATGAGTTGCAGGGGATGCTGGATGGTGTTCTGAACACCAAATCACTCAATGGGGCCGGTATCGGTATTGGCGCGCAGTTCGTCAATGTCAGTCATGCACGTATCTATGGAGCGGAAGTGAGTATGGCGGGTAAGGTGGATATCAGGAAAGATATGGCCTTGGCCTATTCTGCCGGTTATACTTATACCATGCCGGAGGATATGGATAATGACGCTCGTGTTGAATCCGAGAGCGCCTATACCGACCCCCTTCAGATGAAAAACAAATCCAATGATACAAAATATCTTAAATATCGTAACAAACATTCGTTCAAGGCGACATTGGATTTTAATGTCAAGTGGTTCTCTGTGGGCTTGAATATGATGTATCGTAGTAAGATGTTGGCGGTGGATTATCTGATGGTTGACGAACGGGAAAAAGCGGAGCCGGATTTGATGGATTATGCTCGTAAGTTTGTTTTCGGATATGAAGGAGGGGTCTCGTTGCATGATTATTGGATGACGCATAACACGGGGGTATTCACGATGGATGTGCGTTGTGCGGTTCGTTTCAAGGAGCATGTCGAGGTCCAGTTCCTGATGAATAACCTGCTTAATACGGAGTATAGTTTCCGCCCGATGGCGCTTGCGGCTCCGCGGACGTTTGTTTGTCGCATGAATATCTCGTTGTAATTTGTTTGTCGCATGAAAAGATTCCTGACGGCTGTATCTGTGTGTTGTGTGTTGGCGGCTTCCCTAAGGGCGGTCACTGTTGATGAGGTGGCCGGTTCTTTCAGAGGAGTGCTCAATATTTCGGGTAAGCAGTATCCGGACAGGGAGGTGTATGTCTTGCCGGGTGTGGAGAGCAATACGGTCACGTTTGTGTTGCCGGATTTTAGATATAACAATGCTCCTTTGGGGGATATTGTTCTGGTGAATATCCCGATGGACGCTTCCGGCAGGCTGACATTGGAGGATAGAGCGCTTTATGTCAAAGCGGTTTCTGAACGGGCGTCGGTTTCTGTGCTGAATGGCTTTGTGGACGGAAGTGTCACTTATAATTCGGTTCTAACTTCATCTTCGGCCCAAGTGCTGCTGTCTATAAAGGTTTCTTCGGTGCCTGAACCCATATTGGTGTTGTTCGCCGGAAACAAAGTGACAAATCGGAATTATGCTGTGACGAACGGCGGGTTTGAAGGGGTTTGGTCTGACGGAGAACCGGCTGGGTGGCATTCGTTCAATTCGGCTACAGGTGATTTTGTCTCGTTTGTTCAGAATACTGAGCAGTTCTCGCAGTCTTCCGACAGGCGTCCGGGGTCGGCTGGTTCGCATAGCGCTATGATTAAGACCAGGATTGTGGTGGGTAACAACGCAAACGGGAACTGCACCAACGGACAGATTAACGCCGGTTCGATGACGGCCACGGATGCGGCAGGAAATTATAACTTCTCCGACCCTTCCAATAGTGCATATAACACACCTTTTGTCGGTAATCCGGACTCGCTTGTGTTCTGGGCAAAGTATATTCCTGCTGATCTGAATCCTTCCAATTCGGTGAATAAGGCGCGGGCGCATGCGGTGATTACAACGAACGCACGCTATCAGGATCCCGAATCGGCAGGTTATGCGTCGGTTAAGATTGCAGAGGCCGCAATCAATTATTCGGCCACCTCTGCATTGGGGTGGCAGCGCCTGTCGGTGCCCTTCATCTATTCATCTCTGAACCCGGACGATGCGGCATATATGCTTCTCACCTTTACTACGAATATGACTCCGGGCGGAGGGTCATCCTATTCCTCAGGGAGTCTGTTCAATAAAATATATTATTTGGATAATGTCTATCTTGATGATGTGGAAATGATTTATAATCACTCGCTTCGGACGCTGACCATAGATGGTAATCCGGTGTCGTTTGAGGACGGGCGGGCTGTTTCTTCACAGGTGTTCAGCGACAGCGATTATGAATTCTGCGTTACAACTGACGGAAAAGCGGCCAAAGCCTTTGTCGGTTATGATGCTCGGCATTGTCGGGTGCATGTTTACGTGATGGCGGGTAACTATTCACAGGCGCGTGTCTATTCTGTTTATACTTTGCAGATGGCGGAACCGGTAAAGGATACCGAATATGCGTATGTCGCTTCTATATGCAAAGGGGAATCGTATTCGGATGAATTGTTCAAGGGGCTGACTGAAGCGGGCGAGTATAAAAAGACCATTCCCAATACACAAGGGGGCGATTCGCTCATTAGCCTTACTTTGTCGCTTCTGCCTGCATATTCCTTCCCGACAGAGGCGGTTGTGTCAATGAATGAAACCTATACATGGCGGGGAAAGGAATACAAAGACCTTCTGCCGGGTGTCTGCAAGGATACGATAGCCTTTAAGACGGTTGCCGGATGCGATTCTGTATATACGCTTCTCTTGACGGTCAAGCCTGTCAGTTATTTGTTGGAGGAACAACTCTCGGTATGCCGGAACGAAGACGTGGTGTGGCATGATAAACCGCTGCCCACTGCAGAGGCAGGTACGTTTGTGATTTATGATTCGCTTCAGTCGGTCTATGGTATGGATTCGGTTTGTATGCTGACGCTGACGGTGCAGCCCGACTATCTGTTCACGAAGACGCAGCATGTCAATACGATTGATATTCTGTGGCGTGGAAAGGAAATCAAGGATCTGGAGCCTGCCGTGGAACCTTATGTTTACCATGACAGTCTTACAACGGTTGCCGGTTGTGATTCTGTATATGAGTTGAAGGTTTATGTGTCCGCTGTTCCTATTGCCTATGGCGCTTATGAGGCAGTGGTCTGTGAAGGGGAAGAGATAATATATGAGGGAGAGGCTTATTCCGCCGCATTTGAAGGCGATGTCCTTTTGGCACAGCCGAATGCCTTGGGAGGTGATTCGGTCGTGCATCTGACAGTGAAATTGCTGCCTGTTTATACAATAGACCGGTATATGACAATCACGGTGGGCGATGACGTTTCATGGGAAGGTTGGAATCTCAGTATGTTGGAGGTGGGGGAACAGACGCTGACGACTTATTATTACACGGAGTTTGATTGTGACTCGACGATCGTGCTCCATCTTACGGTGGAGCCGGAGCCTGTTACCACTGGTCTTTCCGTGCCGCGGCAGACAACCCGTCATACGCAAAAAGTGTTGTGGAAGGGGCGTCTTTATATTATCCGTGAGGACGAAACAGTGTATGACGTTTTAGGAACAAAAATCAAATAAAATAATTACAACATGAAAAAAGTGCTTTTTACTCTGTTGGCCGGATTCCTGATTTCGGCACAGGCAATGGCTGTTTCCGTAAAGGATGTTTGCGGTCAGTTTGACGGTAATTTGAATATCGGTGGAGACTTGTATCCCGACAAGTCGGTGTACCTGTTGCCGGGTGTGGTGAATGGAACTGTTACGTTCGTTTTGCCGGATTTCATGTATGGGGCCGGTAAATTGGGTAATATCGTGTTGCCCAATATTCCGATGGATGCAGATGGACGGCTGACGCTTGATAATAGTACGCTTTGGTTGGACTCTATCTCTGAACGTGCTGCCATTACGGTGCTCAACGGGTTTGAGGACGGGGGTGTTGTGTATAATTCCGTTGTGTCGGCTTCTGAAGCCATGATCCTGCTTTCTATTACTGCTCCGTCGCTGCCTGAACCCATCTTTGTCCTCTTTATGGGCAAGGCGGCTGAAGACAGAAATTTTCAGATGCCGAATGGCGGATTTGAAGGCGTATGGACCGACGGTGAGCCGGCAGGATGGCACTCGTTCAATTCAGCGGACGGACTGATGGTGGATTTTATTAAGAATGACAAACAGTTTGTTCCATCTGACCGGGTACGCCCTGGTTCTGCCGGTGCGCAGAGTGCGTTGCTGTCTTCCGACTTGTTGTTTGGTGTGAAGGCGAATGGTAATTGCACGAATGGGCAGATTAACGCCGGTTCTATGACGGCGGATGATCAGGAGGCCAACTACAACTTCTCCGACCCGGCTAACACAGGGTTCAACACGCCTTTTCATGGACGTCCGGACTCTATTGTTTTCTGGGCGGAATACTTGCCGGCCGACCGTGATGCGGCCAAGGCCGAGAATAAGGCGCGCGTATGTGCTGTCATCACAACCGATGCCCGTTATCAGGATCCTGAAGCTGAAGTCAACTATAGCGGGGTGAAGATTGGTGCTGCGGTGATGAATTATGCCGCTGCTGCAGATCTGGGGTGGCAGCGTGTGGCAGTCCCCTTTGCCTATGAACAGGCTAACAGGAATAAAAAACCGTCGTATATACTTACTACTTTTACGACAAATCAGGTGCCCGGGGGCGGCACTTCCTACTCTTCAGGAGGCAATCTGAGTAAGGTCAATGTGTTGGATACGGTGTATCTTGATGATGTGGAGATGATTTATAACAAGCGGTTGCAGAGTTTCACGAGGAATCTTGAGACGCTTGATTTCGATAAGTCGGTGGCTTCCGTATCAGGCGAGTACTGTGACGATTGTGCAAAGTATGCAGCGGTGGGTGATGGCGTCTCGGCGCAGACCTTTATTGCTTTTGATTCGTTCCACCGTTGCATTTTCATCTATGTCATTGCTGATGATTATGCGCAGACGGGAGATTATACTCTCTACCGTGTGGATTTTGAGGATAGCCAGACGGACGATTTGGATCCGGTCGATGGTATCATGGATGTCCTTTCTGAGCAGGAAGAGGGGAAAATGCTTGTGGGCGGTCATCTCTATATCCGCCGGGGCGGTGTCTGGTATAATGTGATGGGATTGCGCATTAAGTGATGAAACGGCTCTTGTTGTCTTGTTTTGCGTTGTTGGTTGTGGTAACTTTGTCCGCACAGAGTTATCATAACGGCGTGTGGTACTCATTGTACGATGATGAGCTTCATACGATGAATACGCAGGGAGACTATGCGGCAGGGGGCGTGTTTGCTCCGACGGCAGGCACGCTGAATGTGCGCTGGCAATATGAATGGATTGACTGGCTCGGTTTCGCGCGTAAGATTGACACGGAGGTTCTGGAGTCTTCTGATAACGGTGCTTCGACGCACAAGGTGGGTTCGCTGGCCGAGAATACCGACAATAGTAGCCAGACTGACGAGACCTTCAGTGTGGGGGCTGATATCAACTGGATTAAGTTCAATCGCTCCGGAGTGCCGACACACAAGGTCAATATTCGGCATCTGGACATCCGTCTGGCAAAGCATATATTGCTGGAGTCGGGCGATTATGGCAAGACAATAGAGTTGCGTGAGTTTGGGGAGGTCGAGGCATTGACGGTCTCCGGGCCGCAGAGAATCCGGTTGCGTTCGTTCCTGACGGCCGGAGATATTACGGTCACGAGTTCCTTGCCTGACATTTTCCGCATTGGGGCGCCCGACAATACAGAGCCGCTTCACTATGTGGTGGGGGCGGGTGCCTGTGCTTCGGCCAACGGTACAGCGCCGGCCGCTTCGGGAGGGACACTCGGTAACATAGATAATTATGCTTTTGATGTCTATTTCACGCCTCAGGAGGGGCGGGAATATGCGGCGGTAATAACGGTCACGGATGGCACTTCCAAAGCGACTGTGAGTGTCTCCGGGCGCGGAAGGAAGAAAAGTCAGGTGATTCGCTGGGAGCAGGAGGAAATGGTCTCTTCGGCCGCCACCATCGGCTTGGCCGAGGCCTCGTCTGGACTGCCGGTTGAGTACCTGATTACGCCCGAGGGGGTCGTGGATTATGCGGGAGGAGTCTTCTCTATCCTTGCTGTCGGCAAGGTGCGGATAACAGCTTCCCAGGCAGGGAATGCGGTGTATGAGGCCGCAGAGCCGGTGGTAAGGGACATCACGATCTTTCCGGCGGAAACACGCTATGACTATAGTGCGGCGGTCTGCAAGGGAACCGTTTATTCGGATGGCCGCTTCGAAGGATTGACCGAAGCCGGACTCTATTATGATACGATTGCGAATGTCTATGGGAGTGATTCGGTCATCTGTCTCTCGCTGACGCTTGATTCGGTGTATGCCTTTGAGGAAATACGCACGATGTATGTCGGGGAGGAGGAGACGTGGCAGGATATTGACCTCGCCGCGCTCCCGCTCGGCGATACGACCCTTGTGGCCGAATATGTGTCAGTAAGCGGTTGTGATTCGGTGCATACGCTCCGTCTTCATGTCATATCCCGGCCCACAACCTATGGCTCTCTCACAATTCATTTGTGCGAGGGGGAGACGGCCGAATACGAGGGGAATACTTATGATGTCGGGACGGAGAAGTCCGTCTTGCTTGCAGCAAAAAACCAGTTCGGGGGGGACTCTGTTGTGGAAATGAAGGTGCTTGGGCATCCTCTCTTCTCTTCGGAGGAAGAACGGACGATTAGGAAAGGGGAGAAAGAGACGTGGCAGAATAGGGATTTGAGCATGATGCCTGTCGGCGACACGACCCTTGTGGCGGATTATGTGTCGGTCTATGGCTGCGACTCGGTTTATACGCTCCGTCTCAAGGTATTGGCTTTGCCAACAACCTACGGAGCGGACACACTCAATATATGTGCGGGGGAGAAAGTGACCTACGAGGGGAGGACATACAAACGTCCGTGTACTGACTCGGTGCTTGTCAGCACTCCCAACCGCTTCGGCGGGGACTCTGTGGTTGTGCTTGCGGTCTATGTAAGGCCTAACATGCGTCTTTCTGCAAATAAGACCATTACGGCGGGAGAGACTGCAGAATGGCAGCATTTTGACCTTAGCGCATTCCCTGTCGGCGACACGACTCTTGTCGCGGAATACACATCGGTCTATGGGTGTGACTCTGTTTATACGCTTCATCTGGTGGTCATGGGCAAAACACCTGCGGCTACAGACAGGGTGAGGTCGTCAGAGCATGAGGGGGCGCGGAAGATTTTCATGAACGGCCATGTGTATATCCGTCGCGATGAGTGGTTGTATGACCTGACGGGAAAGAGGGTTCATTTGCACTGAATCCCTCTTCGCGTTGAGGTCTAATGCCGCAATCGTCTTCATGTTCTGTTGGTGGGGGCTTTCATGTGCGCCCCTTATGGTTGTTATGCCGTTTGCCACTCGATATCCGTATCCCTCAAAACAACGTCTGTCGGGTCGGTTACTATCCGACATTAGCCCGTCCCTTGTCTTGAAAAGTTTCTGATGCGTGGGCGGTGTTTTTTTAGGGGACTTGCATGTCTTTCTACAAAGTGGCTATCTACTAATTATTAATTCCGCTGTCTTCTACGTTAGATACACGCTATAAGTGCTTTTAAGTATGGGAGCATCGGTGTCAAACCATGTTTCGATAGTCCTCCGCTCATAAAGTATGCACATCGTCTCGTCAAAAGAAATGGAAGTGACGAACAGGATAACATCAAGATAACGAATTAAGTGAATTGAGCGAGATCGACAGCGAGACCATGTACAAACAGCAGTTAAGAAAAATTGGTTATGATGTACGGACAATCATAAAACAATCACAAAAAAATACTTTCTCTTTTTTCTTTGGCAATCAAAAAAAATGTTGTAACTTTGCAGCGCAATTTTGTGGGAATATGACAAGACTGAGTGTTAATATCAACAAAGTGGCCACCCTGCGCAACGCACGAGGCGGCAATGTTCCTGATGTGGAGCATTTTGCAACAGAGGCGCAACGGCTTGGAGCAGAGGGTATTACGGTGCACCCGCGTCCCGATGAGAGGCATATCCGCCGTGATGACGTGTACGCCCTCCGTCCGCTTGTTACTACAGAGTTCAACATCGAGGGCAACCCCGAACCGGCGTTCACCGAACTGGTACTTGACGTGCGGCCGGAGCAGGTGACACTGGTGCCTGACGCTGTCTCGCAACTCACTTCCAACCACGGTTGGGACACGCAGACTCACCTCGCCAAACTGTCGGCTCTCGTGCGTAAGTTCAAGACCGCCGGCATAAGGGTGAGCATCTTTGTTGACCCCGAGCCGCTTATGGTGGAGTATGCAAAAAAAGCGGGTGCCGACCGCGTGGAACTCTACACGGGGCCTTATGCCGAACTCTACCCCGCTGACCCGCAGAAGGCGATAGAGATGTACCGCCCTGCCGCGGAAAAGGCGCGCGAAGTGGGACTCGGACTCAATGCAGGTCACGACCTGAACCTGACCAACCTGCGTGCTTTCGTGCAGGCGTTCCCGTGGACCGCCGAAGTGAGCATAGGCCAGGCTCTTATAGCCGACACCCTCTACCTCGGGCTTGAGGAGACAATAAGGCGTTACAAGGAATGCCTGAAACAATAAAAGTAAACAAACAAAAACACAACGAATAAAACAACACAGCACTATGTTATTGCAAATTGAAACTATCGCTGCCGATTCTGCGGCTGTAATGGAAGAAACCGTAAGCCAGTCCATGAACCTTTGGTCAATGGCGCAGTACGGCGGTTGGATTATGGTTATCCTCGCCCTGCTGCTGGCGGGTGCCGTCTATCTGTTTGTGGAGCGCATGGTTGTTCTGCGCAAGGCCATGCAGGAGGACAAGTCGTTCATGGACCGCATCAAGGACTATATCCACGAAGGCAAGATAGACTCGGCTATGAATCTCTGCAAATCCACCGACACACCGGCGTCGCGCATGGTGGAGAAGGGCATCACCCGCATAGGCCGTCCCATGCAGGACGTGCAGGTGGCGGTTGAGAACGTGGGCAACCTCGAGGTCGGCAAACTGGAGAAGGGTCTGGTTATCATGGCGACTATCGCTGCCGGTGCACCGATGCTTGGCTTCCTCGGGACAGTACTGGGTATGGTGCAGACCTTCTATAATATGGCGCAGAACGCCAGCGGCATCATCGAGATGAGCGCATTGAGTGAAGGCATGTATCAGGCCATGGTGACAACCATCGGAGGTCTGATTGTCGGTATCCTCGCCATGTTCGCCTACAACATACTGGTGGCGCGCATTGACAGCGTTGTCCGCCAGCTCGAAGGGCGCACGATGGAATTCATGGACCTGCTGAACGAACCTGCGTAAGGGAGGGGAACTTTGAAAATTGAAAGTTGAAAGTTATGGCACTGAAACGCAGAAACCGTGTGGAAGCGACATTCGCCATGTCGTCCATGACCGACCTCATCTTCCTGCTGCTGCTCTTCTTCGTGATGGCCAGCACGATGTCCTCACCCAATGACATCAAAATCAACCTGCCGCAGGCACGGGCGAAAACCAACACGAAGCAGGTGGTGGCGAAGGTGTTCATCGACAATCTGGGCGCGTATTCGGTCGCGCTCGGCAGAGAGAGACCCGTTGCCATCAACGCGGAAGACCTCGAATTGTACCTTTCCTCTGTACAGCAGCAGGACTCCACCATGTACATCGCACTGCATGCCGACGAGGACATCGCCTACAAGGAGGTGGTGCACGTACTGGACATAGCCAACCAGCATAAGATGAAACTCGTTATCGCTACCAAGAAATGAAGCCAGAGGCACAGTCACATACCGAAGCCTCCGTCATCACAGCCGCTGTGATGATACTGCTGTTCCTTCTTCTGTGGTTCGTCACAATCCGTGTCCCGATGCCGGAAGAGGAGGAAGGCATAGAGGTTTCATTCGGCTCTGCCGACCTCGGCGGAGGAATACCGCAAGGCAAGGTTGAGCCTGTATCAGAACCAACGCCCGCCGTCACTCCGCCGCCTCCGGCAGCAGCACCGTCGGACAACAACCTGATGACGCAGGAGGACGAATACGAGGTGAAACTGCGCGAGGAGCAGGAGAAACAGCGCAAGGCACAGCAGGAAGCCATCGCCGAGCAACGCCGCAGAGAGGCGGAACAGCGCGAGCGTGAGCGTCAGGAGCAGGAAGCACGGGAGAAGGCTCTCGCCGAACAGCGTGCCAAAGAGCAGGCGGCAAAGGATAAGGCCGCGCAGATGGGCGCACTCTTCGGGCAGACCGACTCGCCGGAAGGCTCACAGGGCGACAGCCGCGAATCGGCTTCTTCCGCCACCAAGGGCAACCCGATTGGACACGGAATAAGCGGCGGCAACAGCTGGAGTCTTGACGGACGGCAACTGAAAGGCACACTGCCCAAGCCATCTGCAGACTTCAAGCAGGAAGGCAAGGTGGTGGTGAACATTACTGTGGACGCATCCGGCAAAGTCATTCAGGCGCGTGTCGGCGCAGGCACCACCGTGTCGGACGAGACCACAAAGCAGATAGCAGTCAAAGCCGCCTACAAGGCGGAGTTCAGCATGGTGGACCGCCCCGACAAGCAGATGGGGTCTATCACCTATATTTTCAAGTTCCGTTGATTCGCTGGTGCGAGTTGGCGGTCAGATAGAAAACAACCGAATATCAATTGCCAAACGGTCAAAAAAATACTTATGAATTACCTGTTTCTTGACAACGGATTCGAGGAAATCGAAGCCGTCACGACAATCGATCTCCTGCGGCGCGCAGGCATTCCTCTCACCACCGTCAGCATTACCGGCATCCAGATGGTGCAGGGTGCCCACAACATCGCTATTGAGGCCGACGGACTGATGGACAATGTGGATTTTAGTGATGCGGAAACGCTGATTCTTCCGGGCGGAGCTACCCGCTTGGATGCCAGTGCCGCACTTTGTGAACTGCTGCGCCGTCACAACGAAGAGGGCAAACTCATTGCGGCCATCTGCGCCGCGCCGGCCGTGCTGGGGAGGCTGGGTCTGCTCGCCGGCAAACAGGCCACATGCTACCCGGGGTATGAGAGCGCGCTTGGGGAGAGTTATGTGGGCGGTCTGGTGGTTGAGTCGCAGAATGTGATTACTGCCAAAGGTCCGGGACTGAGCAGCGACTTCGCCTTTTGCCTGATTGAGAAACTGGCGGGCAGCGAGGTGGCCGATCGTATCTACGATGCGGCACAGTACTGACTCTTCGGCCGTCCGTTCCGTTATATGCGGGCGTAAACGGACACCGGAATATGAAACGACAATTAACAAATGAAGAAAAAATAAACGTTCAATTCTAAAAAAACACCTGTATCATGAAAATGAAATATCTGGTTTTGCTGGCTTGTGCCTTGGGCACGTCGGCATTGTTTGCGCAGGATGCGCCTGCCGAACCTGAAAAAAAAGACTGGCAGTGGTCCGGTATTGTGGGACTTAACGCCAGCGCGACAGGTCTTGTCAACTGGGCTGCCGGTGGTGTGAACAACCTCAACGGTGTCGCTTTCGGTAAGGTTCGCCTGCTTTACGACAAAAACTCTGTCAGTTGGGAGACTAACTTGGATGTGGAGTACGGACTGAGTTATCTGGACCAGAAGTTCGACAAGTTTCAGAAATCGAGCGACCGGCTCACGTTCAACACCAAGTTCGGTTGGGCTTTCCATCCCACATGGTATCTGACTGCTCAGGCAGGATTCAACACGCAGTTCGACCTCGGCCGCACCTATACCGGAACCGACGACTTCAATCCTGTCATCTCTAACATCCTCGCTCCTTCCTACACTGACATATCGGTTGGTATTGACTGGAAGCCCAACAACATCTTCTCCGTTTACCTCTCGCCTGTGGCAGGACGTATCACTACGGCTTATGTCAGTGACGCTTTGCAGAACCGTTTTGCTGACCACTACACCGCTGCAGGTGGTCTGCGTCAGGAATTGCAGGAGAAGTACGGTACATGGAAGTATGTGCAGAAGGGCGAGGCTTATGAAAAGGATTATACCAATGTCAAGGCCGCTCTCGGTCTGAGTTTCAAGGGGACAATCAACTATACCTACAAGGACCTCAAGGTGATGACCACACTGGGCCTCTTCACTCCCTATACGTGGGATAAGACCAAACTCTATAGTTACAACGATGCTCTTTATACAGAGGCGTGGATGCTTGATGCTCAAAAGAAGGATCCGTCCATTGACCTTGATAAACTTGCATGGCAGTACCGCGACAACAACCAGCGTTTCGGAAACTTCGATGTGGACTGGACGGTTTCTGTCTCTTATCAGTTCCTCAAATGTCTCAATGTCACCCTTTCCACCGACCTTAAATATTATAACGGTGTCATGATTGCGGACAAGGACGGTAACAAGGCCGAGCGTGTGCAGTTCAAGGCCGTGCTTGGTCTCGGTGTGGGCTATGCCTTCTGATATTCCGCGTAGCGGCAAACTGGTTGGCTATGCAGTCTTTGCAGAATCTGGAGAGGAATCTTGATGCGTTGTTGCAGCGTTACGCCGCCATGCAGAATGAGGTGGCGCGCTTGCGTGTGGCACTCGAGGACCAGCGGCAGGAGGTAATGCGCTCTCATAGTGAGGTCATGACCCTCAAGCAGCGCAACAAACACCTGCAGACGGCGCTCGGCATGCTGGGGGACGGGCAGGACCGCAAAAAGGCAAGGCAGGAACTGGATTATGTGATCAGCCTGGTGGACCGGGCGCTTGAAACATGCAGCCGTTGAATACCGACAAACAACATATAACCCTTTTGCTGGACGAGCAGCGTGTTGCCCTGAATGTCAGGCGGGAGAAGGAACCGGTCTATCGTGATGCGGCGGCTATGCTCAATCGCCTGTTCCGCAAGTTTATGAAAATGGATCCGGCGGCATCAGTGGAGAAACTGTGGATGTACGTGGCGCTTGAAGTGGCGGTTAATTTGCATGATGATGCCCGCGAGAAGAACCTGCAGCCTGTCAATAGCAAACTGGAAGAAATGAACCGACTGATTGAGGAGGCTTTGGCCGATTCGTCAGCCCAAGAATACAAAATACAATCATAATACAAAATTTTCTATGAATCCTATATTTGTAGTCATTATCGGAATCGTCTCTCTTCTCTTGGGAGGGTTCCTGTGTTATATCTATTTTCGCAACGTCTCGTCCGGCATCCTGAAGAAGGCGGAGGAGGAAGCCGAAGTCATTAAGAAAAACAAACTTCTGGAGGCGAAGGAGAAGTTCATCGCCCTCAAGCAGGAGCATGACAAGCAGATACGTCAGGACGAACAGCGCAAGCAGCAGCGTGAGCAGCAGCTTGGCCAGCGCGAACAGCAACTCAACCAGCGTCAGGGCGAACTCCAGCGCGCACAGAATGAACTCAATCAGCGTGCGCAGCAACTTGAGCAGCAGCTGAAAGCCGCCGACTTCAAGCAGCAGGAGATAGAGAAACTCCACAAGCAGGCGCAGACCCGTTTGGAACAGGCTTCCGGCATTTCGGCTGAGGAGGCGAAGAAACAGTTGGTGGAGGCTTTGCGTGACGAGGCGAAGACCGATGCGATGGCCTATGTGAACGAAATCATGGACGATGCGCGGCTTACCGCCAACAAGGAGGCTAAGAAGATTATTATTCAGACCATACAGCGTATTGCTTCTGAAACAACGGCCGAGAACGCCGTCTCTGTTTTCCATATTGACAACGATGAGGTGAAAGGGCGCATCATCGGCCGTGAAGGACGTAATATCCGTGCTCTGGAGGCTGCCACCGGTGTGGAAATCGTGGTGGACGACACGCCCGAAGCCATCACCATCTCCGGCTACGACCCTGTACGCCGTGAGATTGCGCGTCTCTCGCTCCATCAGCTGGTTCAGGATGGTCGTATCCATCCCGCCCGTATTGAGGAGGTAGTGGCCAAAGTGACAAAGCAGGTTGAGGATGAGATTATCGAAACCGGAAAACGGACAACTATTGACCTCGGTATCCACGGCTTGCACCCGGAACTCATCCGTCTGGTCGGCAAGATGAAATATCGTTCGTCATACGGACAGAACCTGCTCCAGCACTCCCGTGAGACCGCCAACCTAAGCGCCGTGATGGCGTCCGAACTCGGGCTGAACCCGAAGAAGGCGCGCCGCGCCGGACTGCTGCATGACATCGGCAAGGTGGCCGAAAACGAGGAGGAACTGCCGCATGCGGCACTCGGCATGAAAATCTGCGAGAAGTACGGCGAGAAACCCGACATCTGCAATGCCGTAGGTGCACACCACGACGAGTGCGAGATGGAGACGCTCATTGCGCCCATCGTGCAGGCTTGTGATGCCATCTCAGGGGCCCGTCCGGGTGCCCGTCGCGAGATAGTGGAGACGTATGTCAAGCGTCTGAACGATTTGGAGAACATGGCCATGTCCTTCCCCGGTGTGCTTAAGACCTATGCTCTGCAGGCCGGTCGCGAACTCCGTGTCATTGTGGGGGCCGATCGTATTTCGGACAAGGATACTGAGCTCCTCTCCTTCGACTTGGCCAAACGTATCCAGGACGAGATGACCTATCCCGGCCAGATTAAGGTGACGGTCATTCGCGAGACACGCGCCATTAACTACGCCAAGTAGTCTTTGTATGGCTCCTCTCCTGATAGATGACTACGACTATCCTCTTCCTGATGATAGGATAGCGCGTTATCCGGTCAGTCCGCGCGACAGCAGCCGCTTGTTAGTCTATCGGGACGGCCGCATTGACGAGGATGTCTTCCGCAGGGTGGGCGACTGGCTGATGCCGGATGCCCTGTTGGTGTACAATAATACGCGCGTCCTACACGCGCGCCTGGTCTTCCGTAAGGAGAACCGGCAAGAGGACGGACAGCAGGGGGCGCGCATCGAGGTGTTCTGTCTTGAGCCGGCGGCACCGCGGGACTATGCGTTGTCGCTCGGCAGTACGGAGGGGTGCACTTGGAAATGCATGGTCGGCAATCTCAAGAAGTGGAAGCAGGGGGCTCTTTGCCTGACCGTGCGGATGTCCGGTTCTGTTCTTCTCACTTTCCGGGCGGAGCGGCTTTCTTCGGAGGGGAATACGCACTTGGTGCGTTTCACGTGGGATAATCCGGCTTTCTCTTTTGCCGAGATTCTGGATACATTGGGCGAACTCCCCATTCCGCCTTATCTTAATCGTCCCACTGAAGCCGGCGACGCAGTGTCATATCAGACGGTCTATTCGCGTATCCGCGGCAGTGTGGCCGCGCCCACGGCAGGACTGCATTTCACGAACCGTGTGCTGGACGGTCTTCGTCAGCGGGGGATACAGACAGCCGAGGTGACGTTGCATGTCGGGGCGGGGACGTTCTGGCCGGTGAAGACCGCGGATGCCAACCTGCATGTCATGCACTCAGAGACCATCGTTGTCTCACGCGAGACCTTGCAGCAGATTCGTGCTTCGCTTGGCCGTATCGTAGCCGTCGGAACCACGAGCATGAGGACATTGGAGAGCCTGTATTTTCTCAAACCCTTGTTGGAGGGGGCGGACGCCGGTACATTGCTGCATGTGCCTCAGTTCATGCCGTATGAACAGGATTTTGGCTATACGCCGGCCGAGGCGCTCGACGCGCTGCTGGCTTTCCTTGACCGCACCGGACAGGACGTCTTGCATGCCGAGACGCAGATTATGATTCGTCCGGGCTATCGTTTCCGGATGGTGGATCAGTTGATTACCAATTTCCATCAGCCCAAGTCCACTTTGTTGTTGTTGGTCAGTGCGTTCGTGGGAGGGGACTGGCGGCGTATTTACGACTATGCGCTTGCTCGCGGATTCCGTTTCCTCTCTTATGGCGACTCTTCTGTCCTTACAAGGCGCGATGCAGGGCGGGATGATAAAATGTTTTTGTCTTGATGATTGACACGCATTGTCATATGGACGACCCTGTTTATCAGGAGGATTTCGACCGTTTTGTCCGCACTCAGCGTGAGGCGGGGGTTGAGGCGGTGCTGGTGCCCGGCGTGAATGCCGCTTCGGTGCCGTCGGTGCGCGAGGTGTGTGCGCGGTGTCCGGATTTTCTCTATCCGGCCGTGGGGTTGCATCCCGAGGAGGTGAAGGACGACTGGGAGGAGCAGTTGCGGACGATAGGTGCCGCGCTGGACGATGCCTCGGTGCAGTATGTGGCTGTCGGTGAGATTGGGCTTGACTATCATTTTGATGTCACGTGGAAACAGCAGCAGTTGCAGGCTTTCCGTTGTCAGTTGCAGTGGGCGATGAATCGTGACCTGCCGGTTATGATTCATTCCCGCGACGCTACCGAGGATTGTCTTTCCGTCCTTCGTGATTTCCCGGAACTGCGTGGGGTGATGCATTGTTTCTCCGGCAGTCATGAGACTGCGTTTGAGATTACGCGGCTCGGCCTGTATCTTGGCATCGGAGGTGTCATTACATTTCGCAACTGCCGCTTGGCAGAAAATCTGCAAGGTATTGGTCTGCAGTGGCTTGTGCTCGAGACGGATGCTCCTTACATGGCTCCGGTTCCTTATCGTGGCAAGCCGAATGAGAGCCGCTGGATGTCATTTGTGGCCGAGCGTCTCGCTGCGGTGTATGGGACCTCGGTGGACGAGATTGACCGCGTCACAACGGCAAATGCCAGACGCCTTTTTCGGCTGAATGAATAAAAAAATAAAAAAAAGTGCGAAAGAGTATTGACATATCAATTTTTTTTCGTACCTTTGCCCCGCTTTTTTGAAACACACCTCTGAAAAGGGGCGGAAATGAAGCGGAGGCTTCAAGGAAAGATGCTCGAGTGGTTGAAGAGGCACGCCTGGAAAGCGTGTAAACGCCAAAAGCGTTTCCGGGGTTCGAATCCCCGTCTTTCCGCCAGGGATGCGGAGGAGGTGCCGGTGATGGCATCTTTGTCGTGTCGGAAGACAGGCGTCCAAAGAAGGACTCTGTGGTAAGATTCTGTTTGAAATAAACTTTAATCAATAATCTAAATTCAGAAAGAATGAAAAAGGTATTAGCAACCCTTACGGTGCTGTCCATGCTTGTTTGCGGCAGTATGGCAGTAATGGCTCAGGATGCAGCGGCTGAGGCTTCTGCAGCAACAGAACAAGTTATGGATCAGGCGGAGGCTCCTGCCGTGGTGGAAGCGGCGGTTGAAGAAGCCGATGGCGGCCTTGTGGCATTGCATAAGACTCTCAAAACCAAATTCATCGAAGGTGGTGCGGGCTTTATGGCGGCCACGCTTCTCTGTCTCGTTTTCGGTCTCGCTCTTTGCATCGAGCGCATCATTTATCTCAGCCTTTCCAAAACCAACACGAAGGCTCTCCTCAAAAATGTCGAAGATGCTTTGAATAATGGCGGTATTGAGGCTGCTAAGGAGGTTTGCCGCAATACGCGCGGTCCGGTGGCCAGTATCTTCTATCAGGGTCTGAGCCATTATGATGAAGGTGTGGATGTTGTGGAGAAAACGGTTGCTTCTTACGGCGGTGTCCAGATGGGTCTGTTGGAGAAGAACCTGAGTTGGATTTCGCTCTTCATCTCTATCGCTCCGTCTCTCGGATTCCTGGGTACCATCATCGGTATGATTGCAGCCTTCGATAAGATTCAGCAGGTTGGTGACATCTCCGCAACGGTGGTTGCCGGAGGTATCAAGGTGGCCCTTCTGACCACGTTGCTCGGTCTGATTATCGCCATTGTGCTCCAGCTCTTCTACAACTATATCCTTTCTCTTATCGAGGGTCTGGTTAACGAAATGGAGGACAGTTCCATCAGTCTCCTTGACCTTGTGGTACGCTACAACGAGAAGAATCAGAAGTAAATCCTCTCGAAACGATTGTTGTTCAACACACAAAACGATGAGAAGATGAAAAATTACAAACTGATACCTAAGATTACCCTCTGGGTGCTCATGGCATGCGGCATCATTTGTTCGGTGATGTTCTATCTGCCTTACTCCGAAGGGTCGCTTGAGGTGGCGGGTGATTTCCTCAATATCCCGAGATTCACCAACCTCATGCTCTTCTGGAACTATGCGTTGTTGGCTCTGGTGTGCTTGGTTACGCTGGCTTTCGTGCTGGTCAAGTATGTCGGGATGTTCCGCACGAATGTCAAGAAAGCGCTTGTTTCCACGGCTGTAGTGATAGGTTTTGTCGCATTGGTGCTCATTTGCTGGGGATTGGGAAGTCCTGAGCAGATGCACATCGTGGGCTACGAAGGTTCGGATAATGTGGGGGCTATGGCGCGTCTGTCGGATGCATGCCTTTACCTCACGTACATCCTGCTTTGTGCTACGGTGCTGACCATGGCGGGCGGATATATCTACACCAAACTGGTCAAGTGATATATATTATATATAAGGTGTATCCTTTTTAATCGACTAACGACCAACGTCTGATTATGGCAAAGAAAATCCCACAGATAAATGCCTCGTCAATGGCGGATATCTCTTTCTTGCTGCTCATTTTCTTCCTGGTGACGACCTCTATGGACGTCAATCAGGGCTTGGCGCGCCGCTTGCCGGCGCCTGTACCGCCCGACCAGAAAGTGGAGGATACCGATATCAACAAGCGGAACCTGCTGGTGGTGAAAATCAATTCCGCCAATCAGCTCATGGTACAGGGACAGTTGATGGAGGTCAGGCAGTTGAAAGAGGAGGCCAAGAAGTTCATTCTCAACGAGAACGACGATAGTTTCTATCCCAGACTCTTTGAGGAGGATTTCGGAGAGCCGTTCGGCATCATTCGTTATACGAAAGAGCATGTCATCTCCGTCCAGAACGACGTGGACACACAGTATCAGGTGTACCTCAATGTCCAGAACGAACTCGTGGCGGCATACAACGAACTGCGTGACGAATGTGCGCGCAAGTATTTCCATGTCGCCTACAACGAACTGGACGAGGACAACCAGAAACGCATCCAGAAAATCTATCCGCAGAAGATTTCGGAGGCAGAACCTAAAAACTACGGAGGAAACTGATTATGGCTAAGATACGTCGCAATGAAAAACGCGAGATGCCGGCTTTGAACACCAGTTCGCTGCCCGACATCATCTTCATGCTCCTCTTCTTCTTCATGTCTGTCACTTCCATGAAGGAAGTCACTTACAAGGTCCAGTTCACTACGCCGCAGGCCACCGAACTGACCAAACTCGAGAAGAAGTCGCTCGTGCGTTATATCTATGTCGGTACCCCGACCGCCGAGTTCCGCAAGCAGTACGGAGCCGAAACGCGAATACAGTTGGACGATGCGTTCGCCGACAAGAGCGAGATTGGCGATTTCATCATCAACGAGCGTTCCGCCATGAACGAGCAGGACCAGGGGCTTATGACGGTCAGCATCAAGGCTGACAAGGAGACCCGCATGGGAGTCATTTCCGATATCAAGCAGGAACTCCGTCGTGCGTATGCCCTTAAAATCAGTTATGCTGCCACGCAGCGCACCAGTTACTGATTCCGTCTTTCCGCGTGGCTGTTTCCGCAGCCTGTTTCAATAGGCACCGTCCTTGTGGGGACGGTGTCCTTTTGTCTTCTGACTTGCCGGAGATGGGGGTGGAACGCTGGTTCCATCGGAGTATCACCGGAGTATCACCGGAGTGTCACCGGACAAGGCGGCTGATTTTGCGCCCCGGACAGACTCGTTTCCAGTGCTTTATGACGTGATTGGTAATTTTTGCTTTTGTGTAACAGACTGTTTTCCTGTCTGTTGCCGGAGAATAGGATGGCAGTGCATGGTTTGTCTTCTTTGTGGAAGGAGTGGGGAAGGGGAGTTCGCGGACGGTCGGTGGCGGGGATTGGGGCGGGAACTCGCTTGGCAAACTCTTGAAAATGTACAAGAAAACGTTTTTTTATTAAAAATATTTGGTCAGTTCAAAAAATTGCCGTACCTTTGCACCCGCTTTCCGAAAGAAAGAGTGTTCTTGCAGAAATTTGAATGCAAACAGGCGATGATAGCTCAGTTGGTAGAGCACGACCTTGCCAAGGTCGGGGTCGCGAGTTCGAGTCTCGTTCATCGCTCCAGTGCAGGACATGCTCCTGCATTTGTTTTCTAAATGAAATCCCTTCGCGAGGAAATTCTTTTTCCAAGTGGAGAGAAGGAAGCGCAAAACGCTTCCGGCAATGCCCAGGTGGCGGAATTGGTAGACGCGTACGTTTCAGGTGCGTATGCCGCGAGGTGTGCAGGTTCGAGTCCTGTTCTGGGCACGAAAAAGTGATCTTTGGAATGACAAAATCGTAAAAACTTGTTTTTGCGGTTTTGAGAGCGGAGGCACAAGTCGCTTGCTGATGCGTAGTATCAGCCTTTGCGACCTTGTTGCCGAACGCGAAGCGCAGGTGGTGAAATTGGTATACACGCTACTTTGAGGGGGTAGTGGTCGCAAGATCGTGTGAGTTCGAGTCTCATCCTGCGCACAATCAAATTAGACAAGGCGGCAGCAGCAACGTTTGCCGCTTTTTTCTTGTATTGATGGAAAACGGTTCTGACAGGCAACTGCTTCGTCTCCGCAGGCGGCTTTGGCGCTGCTTCCACGAGGCTTGTGCGCGTTACGCTCTCTTGGCGGACGGCGACCATGTGCTC
>Ga0310690_10001409_pt1 | contig 42574 bp, 30 predicted proteins | sample AusTroGonzalo_MG_2_FD_207661 | JGI IMG/M metagenome (GOLD analysis project Ga0310690, IMG submission 207661) | Bovine rumen microbial communities from tropical cattle in Woodstock, Queensland, Australia - Gonzalo_04 (v2) (version 2) | ecosystem: Host-associated > Mammals > Digestive system >... | reverse complement strand
GTTTCATAGCAATATCTGATGAATTCTACGAGTTGGAATCATCGACAACTGTCACAAGTCCCCAACCGGCACAAGAAGGTGGCTCCCCCTACGACCTCCTAGGCCGCAAGCTTTCCGGCAAACCAGAACGAGGCATTCATATAGAAAACGGGAAGAAAATTCTTCGCTAACGCTCGGGCGCAGGCAGAACCTGATGAAGTAAGACCCCACACTTTCCGTCTGTGCCGAGGTGTCCGAAAGTAACTTTTTGTCGCTGGGAAGCAAAAAAAGTCGGGTATTCGTTTGGCAGAATGGAGGAAAAGTATTAACTTTGCACCCGAAATCAAGAAAGATGAAACAGAACGGCAATTCCTTCTTCGGCTTCTATTATTACTTTTACTTTAGCAAATGAAGTGAAGCGGGTCGTCGTATATATATAATAAGGTATAATACATAAACAACATACATACAATCCCGCTCACTTGGTGAAGCGGGATTTTTTATAGGATGAAAAGGATAGCAATACAAGGCATCAAAGGCAGCTTCCACGATATCGCTGCTCATCGCTTCTTCGAGGACGAGGAGGTGGAACTGGTTTGCTGCGACACTTTCGAGCAGATGTTCGCGTGGCTGAAAAGTGAAACCGACCTGCTGGGACTTATGGCCATCGAGAATACCATCGCAGGCAGCCTGCTCCACAACTACGAACTGCTGCGAGACAGCGGAATGACCATCGTAGGAGAGCACAAACTGCGTATCAGTCACAGCATCATGTGCCTGCCCGACGAGGGTTGGGACAACCTGACCGAGGTCAATTCCCACCCTGTCGCTCTGATGCAATGTCGCAACTTCCTGTCGCGCCACTCGAACCTGAAAGTCGTCGAAGTCGCCGACACAGCCGGTGCCGCAGCCGACATCAGCAGGGAGCAGAGACACGGACACGCGGCCATCTGTCATCGCGACGCAGCCCGAATATACGGCATGAAGGTCCTGCAGGAAGGCATCGAGACGAACAAGCACAACTTCACGCGCTTCCTGGTTCTGGCCCATCCGGAGAAGGCGACGGCTATCCGAAACTCCAGGCCCATCAACAAATCCAGCCTGGTCTTCACGCTGCCTCACGAGGAAGGCAGTCTCAGCGCCATCCTCTCTGTCCTCTCGTTCTACAAACTCAATTTGACAAAAATTCAATCGCTCCCCATCATCGGTCAGGAGTGGCAATATATGTTCTACATCGACCTCTCCTTCGAGGACGAGAAGCGTTACCGTCAAGCCATCAATGCCATCAGTCCGCTCACGAGGGAACTCAAACAACTTGGTGTTTACGAGAGCGGAAGACAAAGCATTTAGAAAATAATCTCGCACTATGAATTGTGAATTGAAATTCAAGCCGGCAGAGCGGCTTGCCGACGTCAAGGAATACTACTTCAGCCGCAAGTTGAAAGAGGTTGCAGTTATGAATGCCCAAGGGATGGACATCATCAGCCTGGCCATCGGAAGTCCCGATATGCCGCCTTCGCCCGAGACCATCGAAACCCTCTGCCAGGAGGCTCAGAAACCCACAGCTCACGGCTATCAGCCAACCATTGGCATCCCCGAACTGCGTACCGCGATGGCCGGATTCTACAAGAGATGGTACGGCGTGGAGCTTGACCCGAAGACCGAAATACAGCCCCTCATCGGCAGCAAAGAAGGCATCTTGCATGTCACGCTGGCTTTCGTTAATCCTGGAGACGAGGTCCTCGTTCCGAATCCGGGCTACCCAACCTACACAAGCCTGAGCAAGCTGCTCGGAGCCAAGATAGTGAACTACGACCTGCTCCCTGAAAATGGCTGGCAGCCGGACTTCGACGCTCTGGAGCGGATGGACTTGAGCCGCGTGAAGCTCCTTTGGACGAACTATCCCAACATGCCGACCGGCGCTAAGGCTCGCAAAGAGACCTACGAGAAACTCGTCGATTTTGCCCTGCGCCACAACATCATCGTGGTCAACGACAATCCCTACAGTTTCATCCTCAACGAAGGCGAACGACTGTCCATTCTGCAAGTGCCGCGTGCAAAGGAGTGCTGCATAGAGTTCAATTCGATGTCGAAGAGCCACAACATGCCGGGCTGGCGTGTAGGCTTGCTAGCCACTAATGCACAATTCGTCCAGTGGATTCTAAAAGTAAAGAGCAACATCGACAGCGGAACCTTCCGCGCTATACAGCTCGCAGCAGCAAAAGCTTACGAGAATTCCGACCTCTGGCATCAGCAGGCAAACGTCGGAACCTATGCTCGTCGTCGCCGTTATGCCGAGGAAATTATGCAAGTTCTCGGGTGTCAGTACGATCCGGAGCAAACAGGCATGTTCCTTTGGGGACGCATCCCCGACAAATACAATAATGTAGAGGAACTCACTGAACAGGTTCTTCATGAAGCAAGAGTGTTCATCACGCCCGGCTTCATCTTTGGAAGTAATGGCAAACGCTACATTCGCATCAGTCTTTGTGCGAAGGAAGACAAATTCGAAGAAGCGCTTTGCCGCATTAAAACAATCAACATCAAGTCATGAATCACAAGTCTTTGACAATCACCGTCTTGCTCCTGTCATTGCACATGGTGCTGCTCGCTCAGATGAACTCAGGGAGAGGCTACGTCGTCGTCACCGATTACATAAAAGCGGAAACTGGGAAAGACGTTAGCGACGACATTCAACGCATCATCGACACACACCCTAACCGCACCATCTTCTTTCCCGACGGCATCTACATCATCAGCAAGCCCATCCTCACACCTGCCGACCCACAGAAAAGCGTCGCACTTGAGCTCTCGAACTTCGCCATTATACAAGCGGCAGAAGACTGGACTAGCGAGGAGGCCATGATACGCCTCGGGGGCAAAGACGCTGCCAACAATATCTCCATGCCCGGCAGCAACTACTACCTGAAAGGCGGCGTCATCGACGGCAGAGGTATAGCAAAAGGCATCTCCATCGATAGCGGACGCGAAACGGCCATTCGGCAAATGTCCATCAAGAACACCACAATCGGCATACACATCAAGCATGGGGCAAACAGCGGATCATCCGACAGTGACATCTCCGACACTAATATCACGGGTAACAGAAAGCCTGACTGCATCGGCGTGCTTGTAGAAGGGTACGACAACACCCTGACAAACATGCGCATCGGCGGTGTGCATATAGGCGTCCTCCTTCGTTCCGCAGGCAACAGCCTTCGCAATATCCACCCGCTCTACTACAACTCGGACGAACACTACGAAAGTAGCTGCGGCTTTATCGACGAGCAAGAAAACAACTGGTACAACTTCTGCTATAGCGACCAATTTGCTGTCGGCTTCCTCAGCCACGGCGGACGCAGTTTCTACGACCACTGCTTTGCCTATTGGTACAACAACAAACAAAAGCGACATATCGTGTTCAAGAGTACTGGACGCTTCAAATCGAGTGTCGTCTCCATGAATGCCGGAATGTATCGCCACAATGCAGTCGAGGAGAATGTCATCCTCGATGCAGCCGAAGAAGGCGGCGATGGCATCCTCTGGAACTTGAGTGTCGGCGACAGCAGCGTCGTCACAGACCATTCTTATAAACAATATATGAGATAACGGATAACAATACATTATATATTATGGAACTTCGACTACAACCCCTGAACCTGCCAAGCGACCAAGAGCGAGCCTTCATCATCGCCGGTCCTTGCAGCGCTGAGACAGAAGAACAAGTGATAACGACCGCCAAACAGTTGGCAGGCAAAGGCTGCCACATCTTCCGCGCTGGTGTTTGGAAACCGCGCACAAAGCCAGGCGGCTTCGAGGGACACGGCGAACCGGCTCTCCCCTGGATGGCTCGGGTCAAGAAGGAAACAGGTATGCTGGTCGCTACAGAAGTGGCTACGCCAGAGCATGTGGAACTGGCTCTGAAATATGGCATCGACATTCTCTGGGTGGGAGCCAGGACGACAGCCAATCCCTTTGCTGTACAGGCACTTGCCGATGCGCTCAAGGGTACAGATGTCACAGTGCTAGTCAAGAATCCCGTGAACCCCGACTTGGAACTCTGGATAGGTGCCCTCCAGCGCATAAACGGAGCGGGCGTTACGAAGCTTGGTGCCGTTCACCGCGGCTTCAGCAGCTACGAAAAGAAGCTGTACCGCAACGAACCGATGTGGCAGATTCCCATCGAGCTGAAGCGCCGTCTGCCCGAACTGCCTGTCGTCTGCGACCCGAGCCACATCAGCGGCCGTCGCGACCTGATTGCTCCACTTTGTCAGCAGGCTCTGGACCTGGGCTTCGACGGACTTATCGTGGAGAGTCACTGCGACCCCGACAAGGCCTGGAGCGATGCAGCACAGCAGGTGACGCCCGAAGTGCTCGACTTCATTGTTTCGCGACTCATCTTCCGCGATACTTCGGAACATCCCGACACACTGAAGGACCTGCGTAAGGAGATAGACGAGATTGACAACGACCTCATCGACCTGCTTGCCAAACGCATGAAGATTTGCCGCAGCATCGGTGAATACAAGAAGGAGAACGGCATGACCATCGTCCAGACCCGCCGCTACAGCGAGATTCTGGACAAGCGTGGCGCACAAGGTTCGCTGCTTGGTATCGATACGCTTTGCATCAAGAACATCTTCGAGCACATCCACGAAGAGAGTGTCCGTCAACAAATGGAGATAATAAATAGGTAACAGCCCCCTCCCCGCTTTTGCCCTCCATAGGGCAGAGCCCTCCCCAATCGCTCTGCTGCCAACAGGCGACTGCCCTTGGGGGAGTGCCTCAAACTGCAAATAACATGAGAATACTTATTTTAGGCGCTGGCAAGATGGGCTCGTTCTTTACGGACGTCCTTTCTTTCGACCATGAATGCGCCGTCTATGAGATTGATGCGCGCCGGATGCGCTTCCTCTACAATACGCAGCGCTTTACGACTTTCGACGAGATAAAGGACTTCAAACCGGAACTCGTCATCAATGCTGTGACGCTGAAATATACCGTCGATGTCTTCCAACAAGTCATTCCCTGCCTGCCGAAGGACTGCATCATCTCGGACATCTCCTCGGTGAAGACTGGACTGAAAGATTTTTACGAGCAGACAGGCATGCGCTACGTTTCGACGCATCCGATGTTCGGCCCCACGTTTGCCAACCTCGGCGCACTTTCCTCGGAGAATGCCATCGTCATCAACGAGGGTGATTATATGGGTCGCATTTTCTTTCTGGACCTTTATCGCCGTTTGGGACTGAATGTCCATGAATACAGCTTCGACGAACACGACGAGGCGATGGCTTACAGCTTGTCGGTGCCCTTCGTCAGCACCTTTGTCTTCTCGGCTGTCATGAAGCATCAGGATGCGCCAGGTACAACATTCAAACGACACCTGAAGATAGCCAGAGGTGTTTTGGGAGAGGACGATACCCTCCTGCGCGAGATACTCTTCAACCCACGCACTAAGGCGCACGTCGAAGGCATTCGCTCGGAACTGAAAGAACTGATACAAATTATAGACAACCGCGACGAGGAGGCCCTCAACGCCTACCTCACAAAGATACGCGGCAACATCAGATAGGCTTCTACCTCCACTCGGGCATATCCGTTCCGCTTTTGTGCACAAGCTCTATCTTCAAGCGGTAGAGCAAAGTGCTGTAGGCAGGGACATCATCCGATGAGGTCTCTTTGTAGGCCAGTTGTTGCGGAATGTAAACCAGCCAGTCATCACCTTTGACCATATACTGGATTGCTGTCTGGAAGCCTTCCACCGTATTGAGGACTGGCATTGCAATAGGTGCTGCCGTGGTCTCGTCGAAATCTCCGTAATAGGTCTGGCTGATGATGGTCATATTATCCTTACTGATTGGATAATTGTCGTCCATGATCCAAGCCCGATAATAAAGGCGGACGCTATCGGTATAGGCAGCACTCCACAATTCGTCGTTGGGGAATTCGTTTTTCCCTCGTGAATTGATTTTACAAACGATATAGTCGGTGGAAGCACCTGGAACCTCCGGGCTTTTGAGAAGTGTCTTATAAATGCGCCAATCGCAGTAATCTTCCCAGTCGTTGCCATTGGGATGCAGAGCCTTCGCTTCTACAATAGCAGCCTGGGCAGCGTCATACATTTCAGCAAACCATTGGGCATTGCGTGCAGCCCAGTCGTGGCGTGGATTGTAGGTCTCGTCGCTGTTCTTGCACGATGCAAGAACAAGCAACGACAAAAGGGGAAATATTATCAGCCTGTAGTTCATTTCTTAGAGTAGCTTCTTGAGAAGGGAAGTGATGCTCACCTTGTCTTCGATGATACTGCGCAGGTCGCTGATGGCAACGCGGCGCTGCTCCATCGTGTCACGGTCGCGTAAGGTGACAGTATTGTCCTCGAGCGTCTGCTGGTCAACGGTAACGCAATATGGACAACCGATGGCGTCCATGCGGCGATAGCGCTTGCCTATCTGGTCTTTCTCCTCGTACTTGCAGTTGAAATGGAAGCGCAAGTCGTTGATAATCTCCTGGGCTTTCTCTGGCATTCCGTCCTTCTTGGTAAGTGGGAAGACAGCCAGTTTGACGGGAGCTAAAGCTGCAGGCAAATGGAGAACGGTACGTGTCTGTCCGTCGGGCAGTTGCTGCTCTTCGTAGCTGTGGCACATGATGGAGAGGAACATGCGGTCCACACCGATGGAGGTCTCGATGACATACGGCGTGTAGCTTTCGTTTGTCTCGGGATCGAAGTACTCAATCTTCTTGCCGCTATACTTGGCGTGCTGGGAAAGGTCGAAGTTGGTACGAGAGTGAATACCTTCCACCTCCTTGAAGCCAAAAGGCATGTGGAACTCGATGTCGGTTGCGGCATTTGCATAGTGAGCCAGCTTGTCGTGATCGTGGAAGCGGTAGTTTTCTGCGCCGAAGCCAAGATTTTGGTGCCACTTCATGCGTGTTTCCTTCCATTTGGCGAACCAGTCGAGTTCTGTGCCGGGCTGGATGAAGAACTGCATCTCCATCTGTTCGAACTCGCGCATACGGAAGATGAACTGGCGGGCAACAATCTCGTTGCGGAAAGCCTTACCTATCTGAGCTATGCCGAAGGGAAGCTTCATGCGCCCGGTCTTCTGCACATTGAGGTAGTTGACGAAGATACCCTGAGCCGTTTCGGGACGCAGGTAGATAGTGCTGGCACCATCAGCTGTGCTGCCCATCTCGGTCTTGAACATCAGGTTGAATTGGCGCACATCGGTCCAGTTACGGGTTCCGCTGATGGGACAAACGATTTCCTCATCGAGGATAATCTGCTTCAAACCTTCAAGGTCGATGCCGCCTTCGGCATTCATAACCTCTTGGAAGCGGTGATGCAGATTGTCGTACTTCCTTTGATTCTCTAGGACGCGAGCGTTGGTGGAGCGGAACTGCGTCTCGTCGAAATTGTCTCCATACTTCTTCTGAGCTTTTTCTATCTCTTTCTGGATTTTATCCTCGTACTTTGCCATCTGCTCCTCGATGAGGACATCGGCGCGGTAGCGCTTCTTAGAGTCGCGATTATCGATGAGAGGGTCGTTGAAGGCATCCACATGTCCGCTGGCCTTCCATGTGGTAGGGTGCATGAAGATTGCAGCATCGATGCCCACGATGTTCTCGTGCAGCAACACCATGCTCTGCCACCAGTATTGCTTTATGTTGTTCTTGAGTTCAACGCCGTTCTGGCCGTAGTCGTAAACGGCTCCGAGTCCGTCGTAAATATCACTTGATGGAAAAACGAAGCCGTACTCTTTGCAGTGCGACACAATCTTTTTGAAAACATCCTCTTGCTGTGCCATTTCTTATTTCTTTTATGTGTTACCGATATTTTGGCTGCAAAGATAACTAAAAAAGGCGAAATATGATGCAAATCGAATACATTTTCTTATTTAATAGGGCGACGAAGCAAAAAAAACATCCTAATCTTTGGTCAAAAACGTAAGATGTAGTACTTTTGCCTCCCGATAAAAAATGATACAATAAATCCGACGAGAAGTGGCACTTCAGGCCAAAAGAAATAAAAATTGTACTTTTGTATAAAATAATGTGTCATAGGACACAATAAACTGGCAATTCCCTACGTTATTAAAGACGGATGAAAAGACTGCTCTGGATAGGTATGCTCAGCGTGTCCCTTGGAGCAAGGGCACAGTTCGACGCGGCGTTTACCAATACCTGGGCGCTGCAGTCCTACTACAACCCCGCAGCGGCGGGGCTGGATAGCAAATTGAATGTACAGGGTGTATACAGCATGCAGATGGTGGGATACGAGGGAGCGCCGAAGACAATGCTTATCAACGCAGATATGCCGCTCTTCTTTGTTGGACCGAAGCACGGCGTAGGCGCAGCTTTCCTCAACGATGCTGCCGGAGCCTTCAGCAACAAGAAGATTCAACTCCAGTATGCCTTCCATCAGAAGTTCCTGGGCGGTCGTATGAGTATAGGTGTGCGTCCGGCACTTCTTATGGTTGGCCTGAACGGCTCAAAGCTTGACTTGGCTGATGCCGGTGATGCTGCCTTCGTCACAAGCGATGTCAAGGGCAATGCCTTCGATCTGGATATCGGTCTGCGCTACACCTATAAGAAACTCTGGTATGCCGGTATCAGCGCTATCCACCTGCTTGGCCCTACCGTCAAATTGGGTGACGACAAACTGCACGAGGTAACGGTAGAACCGACGTTTTTTGTGCAAGGCGGATACAATTTGGCGTTTCGCAATCCGCGCTACAAACTGGCTATGGACGCCATGTTGCGCTCGGATCTCCTGTTATGGCGAGGCGACATCAATGCGCGCCTCCTCTATGATGGCAATAAACACAAAATCTACGGCGGCTTGATGTACAGTCCCACTATCAGCGTCGGTCTGATGCTTGGCTTCGACTTCCATGGTGTCAACATCGGTTACTCATATGAAGTATATACCGGCGGCGTGGGTGCTCTCAACGGGACGCACGAGATACTCATCGGATATCAGCACGACTTGGACATGTTCAAGAAAGGAAAGAACCTCCACAAGTCCGTCCGGATACTATAAGAAAAGAAACCAACAGACCCTATAGGCCCAATAAGCCTCATGGGCCCAATATAAATAAGAAGACCCATATAATAATAAAATATGAAGAAAAAATGTGTGCTTTTAGCAGGTGCGGCCATCGGCTGTATGATTCTGGCCTCCTGCTTCGGTGGCAAATCCTCGGCAATGGCTACGGGAGGCGAACTGACCGGTGTTAAAGGCTCCTCCTTTTCGGAACCCACTCCTTTTGGTATGGTACCTATACATAAGGGCTCTCTCAAGATAGGACTTGAGAAGAACGATACGCTTTGGGGTACAGAGTTCCCCTTGCGCGATATCAGTGTGGACGGATTCTGGATGGACCAACACGAGATAAGCAACGCCAAGTACCGCCAGTTCGTCAACTGGGTGCGCGACAGTATCATCCGCGAACGACTGGCTGACCCCAACTATGGAGGTGATGAGACGTATAAAATAGAAGAGGATAAGGAAGGTAACCCCATTACTCCTCATCTCGACTGGAGCAAGAGCATCCCCTGGCGCAAAGCCAACGAGGATGAAGACCGCGCCATACAGAGCGTTTATACCATTCATCCCATCGACGGCACGAAGATGCTCGATGCAAGTCAAATGAACTATCGTTACGAGATTTATGACTATGTGACCGCTGCACAGCGTAAGTACCGTCTCAATCCCGAGGAGCGTGACCTCAACACGGATCATGCTGTCAGCAACGAACAGGTCATCATCAGCAAAGACACCGCATGGATAGACGACGATGGTAAGATTATCCGTCAGACCATCACACGTCCGCTCTCTGGGCCTTGGGACTTCCTTAACACATACATTGTTAATATATATCCCGACACGACTTGCTGGGTCAACGACTTCCGCAATGCTGATAACGAGCGATATATGAAGCTCTATTTCTCCAATCCCGCCTTCGACGACTATCCTGTGGTCGGCGTCACTTGGGAACAGGCCAATGCTTTCTGTGCTTGGCGCACTAACTTCCTGATGAGAGGCATAGGCGGCTATGCGCGTCAGATACAGCGTTATCGTCTGCCTAGCGAAGTGGAATGGGAATATGCGGCTCGAGGAAAAGAGGGCAACCCCTTCCCCTGGGAAAGCACCGAGGTCAAGAGCGATAAGGGTTGCTTCTATGCCAACTTCAAGCCCGACAACGGAAACTATACACAAGACGGCTCACTCATCACCTGCAAGTGCGGTATCTTCAGTGCCAACAGCAACGGTCTCTATGATATGGCGGGTAATGTAGCAGAGTGGACAAGCACCGTCTATACCGAAGCCGGCGTAGAGAGCATGGCCGACATGAACCCTGAACTCTCCTATAACGCCGCTAAGGAAGACCCCTACCGCCTGAAGAAGAAATCCGTCAGGGGCGGCTCTTGGAAAGACCCGGAAAGTATGATACGTAGTGCATGGCGCTCGTATGAGTATCAGAACCAGCCCCGAAGTTTCGTCGGCTTCCGCTGCGTACGGACTATGGTCAACGATAAGTCTGGCTCTACTAAGGTGAGCGGCAGTTCGGCCAAGGGCAGTAGCAAGAAGAGCTCGAAGTCCTCTTCCTCCGGACAGCAGGTCAGTGCACGTAAGACACGCCGTTAATACAATTCTTCAAACAGCATATCAACTACCAGAAAAGATAAAAAGACATGAATCCTATAGCTAAATTGCAGAGTTGGATGGACTCTCCATCCGGACAAGTATTTATGAATTACGCCTACAGCTGGGGTGCTGCAGTCGTGGTTTTAGGTGCATTGTTCAAACTGACACACATTCCCGGAGCCAACATGATATTGTTTGTCAGTATGATTACCGAGGTATTTGTCTTCTTCATCTCCGGTTTTGAAAAGACATATGATAAGGTTCCCAAGGCGGAAGGTGCAGAAGTCTCCGGCCAGGCAATCGTCGTGGCAGGCGGTACTCCGCTTCCCGAAGGAGCCGAGGTTCCCGAAGGTCCCATCGTTATCGGTGGTGGCGGACCTTCTGTGATTGGTGGAGCGAACATCGATCCCGATGCTCTGGCAGCAGGCACTGGCTTGAGCGCGGCAGCAGCCAACCTCGCAGCAGCTGGTCAGGCAGCAGCACAGGCACAGCTCGCCCTCGAACAGATACAGAACGGCGGTCCCACCGTCGATCCCAACCAGATCAAGGCTACCGATCCCGCTGCCATCGAGGAGGCTGTTACGAATTATGCCGAAGTACTGGCAGAGCTTACAGATGTCTTCTCTCGCGTCAAGAAGCAGGCAGAGCGCATGAGCACCGACAGCGAGGAGATGGAGAACCTCAACCGCTCTATCACAGGCATTGCCACTGTCTATGAGTTGCAGTTGCGCAACATCAGCAAGCAGGTCAGCACCATCGAGCAGATCGATGAGCAGACACGCCGCATGGCACAGCAGATAGAAGAACTCAACAATGTCTATGCCCGCATGATCAACGCCCTCACCATCAACATGGGCGTTCCCGGTGCAGCACCGGCAAGCGAGAAGTAATGAACTCTGAGCAATCAGAATTTCCAGAGTATTCAGAATAATCCGATTATTCAGAAAGCAATGCCAATAAAGAAGAAAAGGATATCCCCCCGTCAGAAGATGATCAACCTGATGTACTTGGTCCTCTTGGCCATGCTGGCACTCAATGTGTCGACAGACGTACTCGAAGGTTTCTCTCTTGTGGCAGACGGGTTGAAGAAGAGTACCGAGAATGCCTCCAAGGTCAACGAGGGCATCTACAACACCTTCGACCAGCAGATGAAGAACAATCCTGCGAAGGTGAAGGAATGGTACGAAAAGGCACAGTATGTGCGCGGCATGAGTGACTCCCTCTACAACTTGGCCGAGGAACTCAAGGAGGCCATCGTCATCAAGAGCGACGGCAAAGATGCCGATCTCAACAACATACGCAATCGCGAGGACCTGGAAGCTAGCACTCAGGTGATGCTTGCCCCAGGAACCGGACGCGGCAAAGAACTCTATGACGCCATCAACCGCTATCGTGAACGCATCGTGCGCATGGTGACGGACAAAGAGAAAAGGGAGATTATCACCAGCAACCTGAGCACCGAGGTGCCCACAAAGGCTACGGTCCTTGGCAAGAACTGGCAGGAGTATTCCTTCGAGAACATGCCTACTGCAGCAGCTGTGACGTTGCTCACGAAACTGCAGAACGATGTGCGCTATGCCGAGGGCGAGGTGCTCCACAACCTTATCAGTAATGTCGATGTGAAGGATATTCGCGTCAACCAGCTCAACGCCTATGTCATCCCCAATTCCCAGACCGTTGTCCAGGGCGGACGTTTCAGCGCACAAATCATCATGGCTGCCGTCGATACTACACGCCGCCCCACCATCTACATCGGTGGCAAGGAGATACAGAGCGACAAGGGCTACTACGAGACCGTCTGCAGCAAGACTGGCGATTTCACATTCAGCGGCTATATCGAGATGCTGAACGGCTCGGGCGAAAAGGTGCGCCGCGACTTCTCGCAGAAATACACCGTTGTGGCTCCCAGTGCTACGGTCAGTGCCGATATCATGAATGTGCTCTACGCTGGCTACGACAACCCGATGAGCGTCTCTGTTCCCGGCATTCCCAGCAGCAAGTTGCGCGTCAGCATGACTGGCGGTAGCTTCGAGCAGAAGGGCGATGGCAAATACAATGCCCGTCCCTCGACTCCTGGCACCGAAGCCGTCATTACCGTTGCTGCCGAGAGCGAAGGCCGCATGCAGGAGATGGGTAAGTTCACCTTCCGTGTCCGCAAGTTGCCTGACCCGACTGCCTACATCGCCTACGCTGCCGAGGGTGGCGAAGACCGCTTCACCGGCGGTGGACTCTCGAAGCAGGTTCTGATGAGCACCGAAGGCATCGGCGCTGCTATCGACGACGGACTGCTCAATATCGCTTTCCGCGTGAACAGCTTCGAGATTGTCTTCTTCGATGCAATGGGCAATGCTGTGCCCTACCAGAGCAACGGAGCCAACTTCTCCGACCAGCAGAAGGCGCAAATGCGCGGTCTGGCTCGTAACAAACGATTCTACATCAGAGAAATACATGCCACAGGTCCCGACGGCATAGAACGTGTCTTGAACGGAGTCATGGAGGTAATTATCAAATAGCCCCCCAAACGTTAAATAGTAAATAGTAAATCGTAAACATATGAAGCGCATACTTTTTCTCATAACGGTCACGCTCCTCGTGGTAAGTGCCGCAACTGCACAGCCAGCCAAGCGTCGTGTTACAGCACCTGTAACACCCGAGCAGACAGCTAAAACAGCAGCAACACCTGCTGCCAATGACCGCGCATCGCTGATGTTCCCTACAGCAGACGCCATGCCCGATGACGTGATATGGAAACGCGACATCTATCGCCAGCTCGACCTGACGAAGGACAAGAATGCCCCGATGTATTATCCCGTAGAGCCGATGGGAAGACAGGTGAACCTCTTCACCTACCTGTTCCGCCTCATTCTCACAGGTCGTATTACGGCCTATGCTTATAAATTGGACGGCAACGAGTCTTTCGCTCCGAAAGACAAGCTCGAAGTGAAAGACATGTTGGAGCGTTACGGCATCTATTACGAAGAGAATGGAGGCAAACTGACTGTTGCCGACAGCGATGTGCCCAGTGCCGAGGCCACACGTTACTACATCAAGGAAAGTGTTTATCTGGACCAACGTACAGGCACCTTCACGACCAAGGTGACTGCCCTCTGCCCCGTCCTGATGCGTGGCGCAGACGACTTCAGCACCGAGGCAACGCCCTATCCGCTTTTCTGGATTAACTACGACGACGTGGCTCCCTGGCTCGCCAAGCTCCCCATGATGCCCAGCGACCTGAACAACGTCACCAACATGACGGCCGACGACTACTTCGCCATGAACCGCTACGACGGCAAGATTTATAAGACCAACAACATGCAGGGCAAGATGCTTCACAACTATTGTCCCACCGACAGTGACATGGTGGCCGAGCAGGCACGTATCGAGAAGCAGATCGACGACTTCCAGAAGAACGTCTGGGGTAGTGGCTTCTTGCCCGATACGACCAAGAAGGACAGCCTTGACGCTGAGATGGCTGCGAAAGAAGAGAAGCCTTCAAAGGGATTCCTTTTCCACAGCAAGAGTTCCAAGAACAGTTCAGCAAATGCCAAGAACACTGCAACCGATAAGAGCGGCGACACAGCTAAGAAGGAGAAGAGCGAGTCTTCAGCCTCACCGCGTGTCAGTGCCCGCCGCCAGAGAAGGTAGCTGGGCAGTCCCCCAAAAAATAACTCTATAAACGAAATAGGCGAGCCGCAAGCTCGCCTATTTCGTTTTGAAGAAGACAAAAGGAGATAAAGGACGACAGCTTTGGCCCCTCTGTAATAGTTTTATATTTATACTCTGAACCATTACCCGGAAATAGTTGCTATTGGAGGTCTTTTAGAGTTAGTGGGTAACTATAATAGAGTTAGTGGGTAACTGTATTAGAGTTAGTGGGTAACTCGCCCCCCCCTGCATTTTAACCCTCTTTCTCTTTCCGTACCAACTATATCTGTCTCCGTCGGTGATTCTGGTGCAAAGGTAGGCTTCACCTTTTTCATCTGTCGGGCTTATATTTTCTAAGGAAAGCTTTTGCCTTTTCAGAAAGATTCCGTAATTTTGCTCCCAGAATCCACTAAAACTCCAGCATCCCCCGTTACTCCGACGGAATGACGAGATAGATACTGATAAAGAAAACAGCTATGAAGAAGATATTGACTTTGATAGTAGCCTTCGTGGCTTGCTCCGCCATTTGGGCTCAAGACAACGGCGAGTATGCCGCCAACTATGCGCGGGAACCCCGATTCAGGGCGCTGCTGCACTATGAACCGCATGCCGAGGAGGCACACGTGCAGTTCGACAAGCAAGCGATAGAGTTCTTCCATAAACTAACATACGGCGAGGGGTGGCTGATGGATGTCACGACATCGCTGGCCGACTATCCATACGAGAAGCTCCGGGAGTACAGCATCATCATCAGCCTGAACGCGGCACCGGGCGGACCGGCACAGCGTGAGGCCTTCGAGAAGTATATGGAGAACGGGGGTGGATGGATTGGTTTCCATGCTTCGGCCTACAATGACCGCAACACGAAATGGCCGTGGCTCAACAAGTTCCTGGGCTGCGGACCATTCTACTGCAACAATTGGCCGCCACAGCCCGCTCTGGTGGAATGCGACACGCAGGAGCATCCCGTCACCGTCACACTCCCCCAGTCCTTTGTGGTACCTGCCTCGGAGTTCTACCAGTGGCAGCCAAGTCCGAGGAAGAACCCGGACGTGGAGGTATTGTTATCCATCTCGCCCAAGATGTATCCGTTTGGGCTGAAGGATGTGGTGAAGTTCGGAGACTTCCCAATCGTCTGGACGAACAAGAAATACAGGATGATCTACCTGAATATGGGACACGGCGACGAGGGATTCATCGACGCCACGCAGAACCTGCTTTTCGTAAATGCTTTTCGCTGGGTAGTGAGTTGCGACCCGAAGGGAGACCCCTTCAAGAAATAAGGCTATGATTATTCTCCCCTAATCATGGTCTTTCTGGCCCTGCCATTCTCTACCATGATATATATGCCGGGCTGCTTGTGGGAAGACGGAATCACCCGACGGCCGTCGAGGGTATAGATGGTCCTCTCATTATTCACTTCTAATTTTTCATTTTTAATTATACCGATGCTGGTCACGTCGTCGATGGCATGATACTTGAGCACAAAGTCGGTCGCACACCACCAGCCTTCGCGGTTATCGCTGGTGGCTGTGGCATTGCCGAACGAGTGCCATCTTCCGATTTGGGCTCCATTCTTGGAACTGACGAAACCCAGGGTGAGCGAACCTTTGGGCTCCACATATATCGGAGTGGTGGTAAGCGTATCCCAGACGTTGCTAACGGGTAGGTCGAAGTAGTCTTTGCTCAACGTTTGGGTCACTGCCACCGCATCGCCACTCTTCAGATAGCCGTGTTGGTCAGAGATACAGAAATGCTCTGTCGTAGCCTTGCACTCCATTTGGTAATATCCCTCTGGCAGGCCGGTCAGCGTCTGGCAGATCTCCATCGTTGCGTTTTGGTCGGTTGTACTCCACCAGGCATTCCAGCAGGTCTTGCCGAATTTGGTGGCAGTACGCTGGTCACCGCCCTTATATGTACCGGCTTTTACCTGCCAGCCATCAGATTTCTCGTTGGCGAACGAGGGACTTCTGGGTTGCTTGCTGGAACGTGAGAAGGAGAGGTTCGTCTGCATGAGCGTCTCCAACTGGGCTGCCGAAGTCAGTACTTCTTGGGCGGTCGTCGCATTCTTGGCTCTATCCAGCAGACCTAGCATTTCTTCGTAATCAGGGCAGGGTCTTTGCTCTACAGCCCTTAGGGTGGCGTCCATAACATTGAGTTCTTTCATCTTCGCCAAAGCAGCCATGTGGTTTGCCAACACCTCCTCTGCCTGTGCCATTGCTGCAGCGTCGGTGCCCGTAATGGCCTCCATCTGTGCAGTCAAGTCTTCGTTGAGGACCGGGTATTCTGTGTTATGGGTTTTCTGAGCCTCGGCCCTGAGTCGGGCCTTTTCCAGACCATCGGCAATTGCAGCTTCACGGGTAGGGAAGAGTTGTCGCAGCTGGACGGCATCTATCTGAGCCTTCGCAGCAAGAGCATAGAAAGAGAGTATGCCGCAGGAATAGGTGTCGGCATTGAACGTGAAACTTTCCACGTTCCATTCGCTAGGGTTGGTAGTTTTGGCCACTTGCTTGGTCTGAGCTGTGCCGTCGGCCGAAAGGAAGAGCTTGACGTAATTGCCACTGTTGCAAGTTGCCAGACGGAACACATAGGGCTGACCGGGTACCAACGTGACGACCTTCTTGACAGAACTGGCAGAATTCGCGCCGCCACTCAAATGAGACTGCAGGTAAGGACCGCCGTTATAGCCGCCGTCGCCCACCACCTGGAACTGCGGTTCCGACAGAGGATTACCTGTGCCACCCATCCAATCGGTAAAGCCTAGGTCGAACTCTCCATTTGCTAACAGATTGCCGCCGGCATAGTAGATCTGTCCGTCTATCTCGAAAGCATCACCCAGCATCAGGTCGTTGGATGTGTAGTACTCCTTGCCGTTCAGGTCGATGAGATGTACGCGGTAGAGAATGCTCTCGTCCGCATTGTCGATGTCGTAGGTATAAGCGGCAGGTGCCTCCTTCTGCGGAATGGTATCCAGCACCACCCACAGACCTTGGGCATTCTTCATCTGCACTTCCATAAGCTGGTTGAACTCGCCGTTGGAGTCGCGCCACGTCAGGCGGGTCTTGCCTGTGGAGAGCACCTTCTGTGTGAATCGGGACGGCCCGTATTGCGGAGGCGTCGTAGGCACAAAGTCGTACTTGCCGTTGTAGCCCAAATCAGCGCTGATACTGGCGTAATACTTTCCGGCCTCGGTGAGGTTGCCGTTCTTGTAGAGTTTGGACGGGTCACGTTCGAAGTTCCAATAATAGTAGCGCTCTATGCAGTCGTTATTGTTCAGCACAGGACAAATGCGTTTCAACGCCTCGGCATTCTGGCTTTCGGTGACACCACTGGCGAATGCGCCGTTATTATTCCACGATGCGCCCCACACCCACTCGGAGATCCATACGGGTCGGCCAGTGGAGTTGGTCCAGTTCTTGATGGTGTTGAAGTTACTCTCGGGCCAATAGCAGTGCAGGTCGATGATATCACAACGCCACCCGCGGGCATCGATGCTGTCTATGAAACGCTTGATGTAGCCTGTGCCGTTGGTATAGTCACTGCCGTCCCACGAGGAAGGCGAGCACAGACGCATGCCCGTAGCCATCAGGTCCTCCCAGTTGGCCAGCACGGCATCCACGTCCTCTGTCTTGCCCTTGGGGTCGTCGGCAGTATTCATGGGCTCGTTATTGGTCTTCATGTGGGGCGAAGTGGTGCAGGTTCCCAGTTCGGCGGGTAGAGGATAGTTCTCATAGATGTGATGGGGGACGTTCTCCACGTCGGGCGACATATCGCTGGTCTTGCCCCAGGTGTAGGTGCTGGTGACGTTCAGTGCCGAGCAGGCTGTATTGTCACCTCCGGCAGCAGCCAATTGAGGCTTGCCGGTATCGTACCATTTGAAGATGCGATACGAGGTTATCTTCTTGTCCAACACGGCGGGCAGTGTGGGCACCTCTAGGTCGGCGGTGGCAGCAATGAAACAACGGCTGTAGCCTCGTCCGGAAGCTCGGGTGGAGAATGTCACCATGTATCCGCGCTTCAACTTGAACGAGCGGATGCGGTTGTTCAGTTTCCCCTCGGTGAGGGTATTCATATAGCCGCCCGAGTTTTCCAAACCGAAGTCGTCGCACGACTCGCCCTGATATCTCTGCTCGGCATAGACTGTCAGCGGCCGGACATCCTTGCTGTAGGGCATAATAATGCAACCTCGGTTATATAGTTTCACCTGACAGTTGCTGCCGTTCACAGCCTCGACGCCGTTGATTTGCACATTCGAGAGCCATTTGCTTATGGCCACAGAAGGTTTTATCCTTGCGAGGATGAGTACAGCATGGTCTGTATTGACAATGTTCACCATCCCCTCGTTGGTAAATGGTGTGGTTCCTGTAATCTGGAAATCCACGTTCTTTGTCAACGTGACCAATGTGGATACTGTAGAGGTTGAGGTCTTCGTGTTGGCAGCCATCATGCCCATCGTGAGGAAAAGCACGATGGACATGAGGCTTATACGCAATCTAAACATCTTCGCAAGTTATTCTTTGTTTTATTTCATCTTGTCGGCAAGCACCTTCATCCAGTAGCCGCCAATGACGCTGCGGGCCTTGAAACCGATCATGCTGCCGGTCTTGGTGTCGTGCCAGTCGGAGATGGGCACACGGCTCGGAGTCTCGTTGATGTACTTGTAGAGCGGAGCAACGAAGGCCTGGAAGTCCTCGTCAGTGTCTGCCATTGCTGCCGACCACATAATCCAGTCGCTCTTCGTGTAGTCCTTGCGGACATCGAGCGGCAAGCCGTATTTGTTCTGCTTCTTCAGGTAGTACTTCACCTCTGTCTGCATAGCATCGTTGGGGATGATGCCCGTCTTCCAGAGCTTGTCCCAAACCATGTTGTACTTCTGACTCCATGTGTCGGGGCCAGCACCGTAGGCCAGCTCGTAGTGGTCGCCTACCTTCGTCTCCTTTTCCCATGCGGCAGCCATCTCCTTGGCCTTGGCGTTGTACTGCTGATAGATGTCGTCCTTGCCCATCATCTTGGCAATCTCGGCATAGCCGGCGATGCCCATGATAGCCTTGATGGCGAGGTTGCAGTTGCCAGCCCAGTGTCCGGCGAAGTCGTCGGTGCAGAGCTGGTTGGCGGGGTGCAAGCCGTTCTCCACGAGGTAGTCAGCCCACATGGTCATGATGTCCCAGTACTTCTCGACGTACGAGGTACTGCCTTCAAGCATACAGATGGTTGCGGCGAGGGTAATCATGTTGCCTGCTTCCTCGAGGGGCATGTCGCCGCCATACACTTGACCGTTGGCTTTGGGATAGGTGCCGAGGTCGTGTGCGGCGAAGGGCTTTGTCCAGCGGCCCGAGAGGCTGTAGTCGAAGATGGAGGTCATCATGGCCTTCTGCAGTTCGGGGTTGTAGGTAAGAACCAGCGGAGCCTCGGGATAGGTGAGGTCAACGGTGTTGACGCAGCCGTTTGAGTTGTTTTCTTTCGAGAACCATAGCAGGTTGCCGTCCTTGTCCTGGAAAAGCTTATGGGCGGCCATCACGTGGCGATAGGAGCCGCTGAGTATCTCGGCATACTCCTTGCCGCCTGCCTTCATGCCGTCGTCGTAAATCATCTTGTCGAAGTCGCGGCACTTCTGCATGAGTTCGTCGTAGCGGCTCTGCATGGTCTTGAAGGCATCGAAGATGGTGACGCTGCCGCCGTGTGCCCAGTAAGCCTTGTAGCGGTGGTAGAAGTACTCGATGTCCTCTATCTCGTCGTAGCCCATCATCATGTAGCTGCTGGCCTTCTCGACGGAGCCGAAGTCATGAGTATAAACCAGGTCGTTGCCGGCCCCCTCTCCAATCGTAACCTCACCGTTGATGGCGGGAATGTAGAAGTAGCCCCAGTCGATGCAGATGTGGTCGCCCGTCTTGGCGAGGATGGGCTGCTCGATGGTGCCGGTGCGGACGTAGCGCACTCCGCCCTCTTCGCCCGTCATGATGGAGGTCTCCTGTTTCTCCTTGTTGACGGCCAGCAGGCGGCTCGCGCCGAAGTATATCTTCACGTCGTGCTTCTGTCCGTCGTTTGCTTTGACCTGATAGGAGATATAGTTGATAGGCATGGAGATAAGGTCGTAGTCGTCGATGAGCATAGGAGCTGTGAAGACGAGGTCAAGCTCTACAGGACCGCAGGCGAAGGTGTAGTAGGTGTTGGTGGCAAGCACATCGACGCTCTTCTGCTCAGCGAGTTCGACATTCTCACCTTTGGGCTTTACGTTCTTGAAGAGGCCGAAGTCGGCATACGCACCGCCTGTCGTGTTGTGGCAGTGGGCAGCGATGGTGTTGCTGCCGCTCTTCAGTAGTGCCTTCATATCAGCATCCATGTGGAGCACCACGCCGTTCACCCAAGTCTCGCCTGTGTCTGCCACTTTGGTGCCGTTGACGTAAAGTTCGAAGACATCGTCGTGGCTGTACTTGAGGTAGAGGTCTTCCTGCAGGTCGGCATCGCTGAGACTGACGTCGCGGCGGATGTAGATGTCGCTGCCCTGGCGTCCCCAGCGGCTGCGGATGTTGTCGCCCTCGCTGCCCCAAGCGGCCCTTTCTGTATTCCATGAACTGTCGTTGAAGTCGGGAGCAGTCCATCCTTCGCCATTCTGTTTGTCGCGGATGACTTTGCCTTCCCAAGCCTCTTCGTCGGACATCGGGGCAATGGAAGAGAGGATGTACTCCTGCTGAGCACCCATGAAGCGGTAGGGCGTCCCATCAACATAGAGCAGGCCGAGGATGGGCTTCTCGTCGTTCGTCCAGTGGCGGGTGGTGCCATCAGTGAGCTTGTCGTAGGGACTCCAGATGGAGAAATAGGGGTCATTGACAATCAGCGGCACAGAGGGTAGTCGAAGATCTGTCTCTGCATAAGGCTTGAATACATCGGTTGTTTTGGTGCAAGCTGTAGCAGCTACTGCCACAAGTGCGGAGAGGAGGAGTTTTCTCATAAGGAATATATTTAATGGTTATTGCTTTTTAGAACTTTCTCGGACTTCCTAGGGTTCCCAGGACTTCCTATGCTTTACTTCACTGGCGGGAAGGCGCTGATGCGGAGCCTTGCTGCACCCATCGGGATGAGGGTGATTTCTGTCTTCTCGCCGCGATAGGCAGTGATGTCTGGCAGTACTTGACAGAGTCCGGTGGTATCCATGCCCCACCCTTCGACGGGTGCTCCCTTGGCTATTATCGAGATGGGCGTGCCTTCTTGACTCCAGGGGTAGTTGTTCTCGGGCCACGCCTTGAACTGCACCCTCATAAACTCGAGGTTGTCATACAGCGCATAATTCCATGGGCTGTCGGCGTAAATCTCGTAAGTCGGCCACTTGCCAGGGTCGGCAGTTGCTTGCCAATGAGAGTCCCCGATGGCAGTTTTGCGGCTGTCCTTTTCTTCGTAACGTTCCTTTATCTTCAGGCTCATGGTGAGCGGGCCGTAGTTGATGGAGATGCTGTTCTTGTTGAGTACCCAGACGCGCTTTGTGAGGCGCATGGGGAAATGCAGGCGGACTTCATCACCCTCTGCCCATTCCCTGGTGATGCGGAGCAGACCGGTAATCACCTTGTGGTCAACGGTCTCCCCATTGACAACGACGTGTGCGCCTTCTGTCCATGAAGGGATGCGGAAGTAGAGCGGGAAGGTCGCCGTCTTCTTCTTTAGACCAGAAACTTTTACCTTGATGTCTTCGCTGAACGGATAGTGCGTCTGTTCGTCGAGCAAAATCTCCTGTCCGTCGGCCACCTTGATCTTGGCTGTGCAGTCGCCGTAGATGAGGAACGCGGCACCGCCGTCGGCACTTGCCAGCACGAGGTTCTCGGCGTAGTATGGCCAGCCCATCGAGTGGTTATGCTGGCAGCAACGGCTGCTGAAAGGGTTCATGCAGAAGAAAGGGCCTCCGTTGTCAACACCCGGATGATGGTTGTTCGAGTCGGCCTGAACTTGATTGGGGCAGGTCAGGTAGCGCAAGGCCCGCATGTCTTCTGTCAGGGCTGCGGGGTAGTCGTTGAAGGCAACGTCTTCCAGGTTCTCCATCCAAGTCCTGTCGCCTGTCTGCGCCATCAGTATCTCGTCGCTGAGCATCTGCTCCACGAAGCCGCAGGTCTCTGTGCCCTGGCGCGGGTCGATGTAGCCGTGACGGCAGTTCTCGTCGCTGCCGAACATGCCGCCGGGCACCTGTCCATAGATGCGTCGGATGAGGGAGTAGTTGTTGTATGTGGCCCTGAGTGCGGCCTTGTCGCCAGATACAAGATACCATTCGGCAGGCTCGCGGAAGCATTCTGCCACGTTGACGTTGTGCCAGTTAGGCAGGCCGCTTTCCTGCATCCAGTTGGCGGTGCAGCGATGTATCTTCCCAGCAAGGTCGAGCAGGAAGCTCTCGCCGGTGCGGTTGTAGAGCCAGATGACGGAGAGCAGGTTGTCACCGCCTCGGCTATTCTCCCAGTAATCGCGCAGGAACTTCTCTTCTGGGTAGGCGAGTTGCCATTTGTAGTAGGCTGTGAGGACGGGGATGACACGCTCGTCTCCGCACCATTCGTAGTAGTCCTGCAGGATTTGCAGAGCAAGCATGTTCGCCCAAAGCTCCCTACGGCCCTTGTTTTCGTTGACGGGACCGAGAAATCCGTCTGGCTGACTGCTGCGCAGGATGCCCTCTATCCAGAACTTTGTCTCGTCTATCATCGCCTTGTCGTTCAGGATGTAGGCAAGGTTGGCATAACCTCGGAGCCAGTAGGGCACTTCCTCCCAGCCATGACTGCCGCCGGGTTCGAGCCAGGCGTTGCCCTTCTTGTCGAGCCAGTCGCTGATTTCGCCGAGTTGTCCGCTCAATCCGTTCTTCTGCCTCTGCAGCATCTCGCCAATCCATCCTCTTGGGATGACGGCGGCGGGTGGAAGCTTGATGAAGGGATTAGCCGGCAGCGGAGCACGGTTGTTGATGTAGAGAGTAGATGTTGGCCGGATGTCGGAAGGTCCCACCATATATACCTCGTCTGCCAAGAGCGGTAATTGGAGCAGCATCGCTGCCAGAAATGAGGCGATTTTTACTTTCATAATACGAGAATGATATGTTTCGTGCGTAAAGGTACGACTTTTTTTGCCACCATGCAAGTGTAGAGCATATTTTATTGATGAATTGGCTGTTATAGGGCCAATAGACCTAATAAGCCCCATAAGCCCTATAGGCCTCATAGACCCAAAAGAAGGCGGGCCCGGCAAATCTGCCGAACCCGCCTGATAAGAGGATTAATAAGCGTGAATATTACTTCTTAATGATTTTCTTGCCATTGATGATGTTCACACCCTTCTGAACTTTGCTCAACTTCTGGCCGAGCAGGTTGTAGATGCCCTTTTCTGTCAGAGTAGTCTTGCTGATCTCATCGGAGGTGATACCCTTGATGGCGTCGGGATCAATTTCAGCTGTGCCATAGTACTTGATGCGCCAGTTGTCCATTACGCACCAGTCACCAGCGGGTCTTTCCTCATCGTATTCCTTGTTGATACCGATGCTTATGTGGCCGGGATCGTCTTCGGGAATGGTGAAGACAAGCTTGTTCATGTAGAGACCGCAGGTGAAGTATTCCTGACCAGCCTGGTCAGTAGCGTTTATAGGCTGACCGCTATAAGTGCCGGGCATTTGTAAACCCTGATCAGCACCATAGCCGATACCGGGAACCTGGTTGGCCTCGATGTGGATAGGTGCGAGAGGCATTGTTTCGCAAGCGTCGATATCCTCGCTGTCAGGACCTGCGAAGATGATGGCACGCTGTGCAACGGGCTGGTCCTTAAGAACCTTATTGACGTGAGTGCCTTCATCACCGTCGCGATAGTAACCCTGTACCTCGAGAACGTATGTTCCTGCGGGCAGAGCTTCTGCTTCTTCCTCAGGCCAGAGATCCTGGGCCATCCAGAATTCGTCGGCGTTGTATGCCTCGAAGACAAAGTTGGCATGGTTGCCGCCACGACCGAAGACGCTGCCGTTGGTGAACATCCATTCATCGATAGAGAGACGCTGGTCGTAGCCTGGGTTAGCGATGAGGAATGAGAGGTCAACAGGATTGTCCTCGCTTGCGGTCTTGATGAAGCTGAGCATCTCTTCGCGAGTGATGAACATCCACTGGTTGCTTTCCAGGTTGGGATCGTGCATGTCGGTATCGACCACATAGAAGTTGGGGGCAAATGCGTTGTCGCCGTTGCGGAAGCCGAGGTATTTCTTACCACCGGCTACGTACTCGGTTCCTGCATAGGTCTTGCCATCTGTATCGAAGGTCTGACCGTACTGGGCGATATTAAAGACATTCTCCTTGCCTTCAACGGGAATAAGTTCCCAAGCACTGTTTGGAGGACAGTCGATATAGCCGTTCCAGCCCATGAAGTCCATTGAACCGACATCGCCGTTGGGACGGAAGGTCTCAAGGAAGAATGCACCTTCAACAGGTTCCTCGCCGACGGTCTCGCCGGTTTCTTCGTCGACAATGCTCTTCATTCCCTGGATAAGCATCATCGGGTTGGAGATGTATTCGAGAACGAGGTGTGTACCCCAGTCTTCGCCTCCGCCGAGGAAGAGCTTTTCGCCTACATTATATAAATAGTACTTTGGAGCAATCATGTCGAAGTCGCCAATCATATCGTCGGAAACAAACTCGGGAACGCAGCCAACATACTTTTCTGTGTGGCGCTCCATAGCGGTGCGCTTGCGGGCGTCGCGCAGAGGATCAATATACTTGTTGAGGTCGCTTGCTGTTGCGCAGGTATCGAGGGCAGCAGTTGCTGCGTCGAGAGCGGTGCCCCAATAGCCCTTGTCTTCCATCTTGCGGCAAATGTCCCAAGTATCCTTGAGCGTCTTAACAGTGCTGCTGTAGCCGAAGATTGTGCCCACCTTAGATCTCAGTTCCCTTGCATAGTTCCTGATTTCTGCCGGGTCATTCTTGTTCTCCTCGAAGTATACCATGGCTTCATCAATGAGAGCCTGGATATCAGCCTTCATCCTGTTCGTCAGCAGAACTTCTGACTTGGCATATTCAATAGCCTCATTGAACTGCTTAACGCATTCTTCGTAGTTAACCTCCATGACATTGATGCCGCAATCATAGAAGTAACCACCCCAGTTCTGCTGGATGTAGGTGGCGATGACGTTCTTACCTACGTTGAGGTAGCGGGCAGGAATGTGAACCTGTACGGGGTTCTTGCCATTCGTCCAACCCACGTTCTTCTGCAGCAGGATGCCGTTGACGTATGTCTCGTAAACGTCATCGTGGCAGACATTCAGCTCGTAGGAGAGGCGGTCGTTGACCTTGTCAAGATCGAAGCTGCGGCGAATCCAGTAGTTGGAGCTTCCGTAGCATTCGCCTATGCCGCTGGGCCAGATGCTCTGCTGCTCTGGCATGTAGCCTGCGCTGCCGGTAGGCATCATCTGGTCGTCCCACATAGAGTCGTCGAAGTCAGCCTGAGTCCAGGCCAGAGTCTCGACACGGCCAGTTATTTCTGGAGCATCCACACCCTCGTAGCCGATTTCCTCCTGAGCCCATTCCAGTTCGTCTTCGTTAGCTTCTCTGTAGCCGCCTTCACCATTATTAAGCGTATCGTCATAAATCATATACTTTGTGACGCGCTTATGCATGTCGAAGTAGTTGAAGTAGTGGGTGCCCACCCAAAGCTCAACAGCATCTTCATCGTTGTCACCCTCTGTGATGTCGCGCAGGGAGAATTCCTTGATGGTGACAGTTGCACCTTCTTCGCCGCCACAGAAGTCAAAGGCAACCTTGAAGTTGTTGACAGCGTCGATTTCCTCACCGCTTTCGGGGTCTATTTCACTTTGACCGAGGAATTCAAACTCCACAAGCTTTCCTTCGTATTCCTGGCCCTCTTCGGGCGCGGGAACTTGTACCTCATCGTAGGCCAGCTCAATGTCGTCATTATCGTTGTCGGTCAGTTTTACGGTGACAAAGTCGAAAGGCTTGTCGGATTCCAGTCTTACTTTGAAGCTGTAGTTGCGGCCTTTCTCAATCTTGATGGGGGTCTTGAACTGCAGTTGCTCCATCCAGGCGGCATCAATATCGTCCAGGCTGCTGTTGCCGGGCATTACGAACGAGTATTCGTCGCCGGGCATTGCCTGGTAGAGAGCAGACCAGGGGTGTAAGGGGTTGTTGCTGGGAGAAGCAAGGTCGTTGTTGTAGCCACCAGCGTTGTTGAAGAGCACCTTGCCTTCCCAAGGAGTGGTGTAGCCCATGTCGAGGCCGCCTTCCATCTTGGTGTAGAGACCGCAGTCGGCAAGGGCACCGCCCCAGTTCTGATGAACGTGGAAGGCAATCAGGTTCTCCTCGCCGTTAAGCTTGATGAGAGCCTTCTGCTCGTCGGTCAGCAGGATATATTCTGCTTCGTTCCAACCATTGATGATGTTGCCGTTATCATCTGTCTCATAACCTGTGCGTTCATAGACAAGTTCGCCGTTGAGGTAGTACTCGGCGGGGGCGTCATCGTGACCGCAGGCCAGATAAACGGGACCGGAGAGCATCTGGTCAGTGGTGAATGTACGGCGTACATAGATATCGGCAATAATGCTGTTGCCAGTCCACTGGTAGGAGGGACGTCCCTTGTACGTCGCATCGGTGCTGTAGGGAGCAGTCTGCTCCTCCCACAGGATGGGCAGGGGGTTGCCTTCTTCGTCGAACTGGTCGAAGTTCGAGTCACCCTCTTTCGGGCCCATGTCGAAACCGGGCTCAAACCACGCACGGTCTGCCGCATCTGATTCTGGTATGCCGACAACCATGTTGTAGTTTGGGTTGGCTGTGTCCCAAGATCCGTAGTCATTACCGGAGTTATAAACCCAGGTCCAGGCCTTCCACTCGATGTCGCCGTCCCAATAAGAGGAGGGCAGCACGATGATGTTGGCGCCGACGGCAACGAGGCCGTCACCAGCTTTCGCTAACATAGAGCAAAGCAATGCCATGCAAAGAAGTAATGTTTTCTTCATCTTGTCTGTTATTTTAATGTTTAACACTTAATTGATTTATTTGCTCGCAAATTTAGTATTTTTATCCATATGTTCAAAACAAAATCGTACAAAATCGTGTAAATATTTGCGAATTATCACATAAATTCATAACTTTGCGCATAAAATATAACAAAAAAGGATGAAATTCATATCACTTGGCTCAGGTAGCAGCGGAAATTGTTACTTGTTGCAGTCGGGCGAGACATCCATATTGCTTGATGCCGGCATCAGCATGCGGCTCATGAAGAAGTACCTCAAGGACTTCAACATCAGCTTCGAGAATGATGTAGCGGCGGTGTTTATCACGCATGACCATGCCGACCACATCAAGTCTGTTGGGAGTATCGCCTGTGAATATGGAAAGACCATCTACGCTACGCGACTGGTGTACGAGGGCATTGCATGTAACCGTTGCCTGAAAATCCAGATACCGGATTCCTGTATGGCGTATCTCGAGAAAGGCTCAACAGTGGAGATTGGGAACTTCCGTGTCACGTCGTTCGATGTGCCGCATGACAGCCGCGATTGTGTGGGCTATGTCGTGGAGGCAGATGGCGTGCGTTTCTGCCTCATTACGGATGTTGGGCATGTCACCGAAACCATTCGCGAGCAGGTGGGATTGGCCAACTATTTGGTGTTGGAGTCGAACCACGACGTCAACATGCTTCTCATGGGAAAGTATTCGCCCTATCTGAAAGAACGCATCAGCGGTAACGAGGGACATCTGAACAACGAGCAGGCAGCGATGCTGCTGGCCGAGTATGCTACACCACAGCTTCGCCACGTTTGGCTATGCCATCTGAGCGAGGAAAACAATCACCCCGTGCTTGCGCGAAAGACTGCCGAGGCCGTGCTCCGTCAGCATGGTATCATCCCCGGTGTGGACTTCGGACTCGACGTCCTGAAGAGGAAATCTCCATCGGAACTCTACACTTTGAGTTAAAAAGTTGAAATGTTAAAGGGTTAAAAAGTTAAATCCGACCGAACAAAGAAAAAAAAAGGCAAAACATTTGGCGGATTAAAGAAAAGTTCATACCTTTGCAGCCGCAAACAAGAAACGAGATGCGTCCTTAGCTCAGTTGGTAGAGCAATTGACTCTTAATCAATGGGTCCAGGGTTCGAGCCCCTGAGGGCGTACAAGGAAGAAGGATGGACTGGATGACAGTTCATCCTTTACTTTTCCCCCTAGCCCTTTAGGGGGAACAAACAGACCCCCTAACCCCCCTAGGGGGAACAAAATATAGTATTAAGTAAATAGAAAGGAACTCCCCTAAGGGGGCTGGGGGGGTCCGAAATAACATATAATGTACAGGACAAAGACATGCGGCGAGCTGCGTCTCGCCAACGTAGGAGAGAAAGTTACTTTGGCAGGTTGGGTGCAAAGCATCCACAACTTGGGGGCACTCACATTTGTTGACCTGCGCGACCGTTACGGCATCACCCAGCTGGCCTTCAACGAAGATGCCCCAGAGGCGCTCCGCCAGCAGGCAGGACGCTTGGGGCGCGAGTTCGTCATCCAGGCAAAAGGCGAAGTGGCCGAGCGTTATTCCAAGAATAAGAATATCCCGACTGGCGACATCGAGATACTCGTCAGCGAGCTGAACATCCTGAACGAGAGCCTCACACCTCCCTTCACCATCGAGGAGGAGAGCGATGGCGGCGACGATATCCGCATGAAATACCGCTACCTCGATTTGCGCCGCCCTTGTGTGCGCCAGAACTTGGAACTGCGTCATAAGTTTGCCTTCGAGGTGCGCCGTTACCTCGACCAGCACGGCTTCCTCGAAATTGAGACGCCTGTCCTGGTGAACAGTACCCCCGAAGGCGCCCGCGACTTCGTTGTGCCCAGCCGTATGAATCCCGGTCAGTTCTATGCCCTTCCCCAGAGCCCGCAGACCCTCAAGCAACTGCTGATGGTGTCCGGCATGGACCGCTACTTCCAGATTGTGAAGTGCTTCCGCGACGAGGACCTGCGTGCCGACCGCCAGCCCGAGTTCACACAAATCGACTGCGAGATGTCGTTTGTCGAGCAGGAGGACATCCTGCAGATGTTCGAGGGCATGAGCCGTCACCTCTTCAAGGCACTCAAGGGCATCGACATCCCCGAACTGCCCCGCATGACGTGGGCAGACGCCATGAAGTACTACGGCAGCGACAAGCCCGACACGCGTTTCGGCATGAAGTTCGTGGAGCTGAAGAACCAGCAGCCCGACAATGCCTCCCGCGAGACGGTGGAGAGCATCTTCCCTGCAGGTTTCCAAGTCTTCGACGATGCTGCCTATATCGGCGCCATTTGCTGTGAGGGCCAGGCCGACTATACCCGCAAGCAACTCGACCAGCTGACCGACTTCGTGAAGCGTCCGCAGGTGGGCGCCAAGGGTCTGGTCTATGCCCGCGTCCTGGAGGACGGCAGCGTAAAGAGTTCCGTCGATAAGTTCTATACACCCGAAGTGCTCGCGGTTCTCCGCGAGAAGATGAACGCCAAGGTTGGCGACCTCATCCTCATCCTCTGTGGCCCCGATGCCATGAAGGTGCGGGGGCAGCTCAGCTGTCTCCGCCTCGAGATGGGCAGCCGTATGGGACTCCGCGACAAGAGCAAGTACTCATGCCTCTGGGTCATCGACTTCCCGATGTACGAGTGGAGCGACGAGGAGCAGCGCCTCATGGCCATGCACCATCCCTTCACCTCGCCCAAGCCCGAGGACATTCCTTTGCTCGACACCGACCCAGCCAGCGTTCGTGCCAATGCCTACGATATGGTGGTGAACGGCGTTGAGGTAGGCGGCGGCAGCATCCGTATCCACGATGCCAAGCTGCAGCAGAAGATATTCGAGATACTTGGCTTCACACCCGAACAGGCCCAGCAGAAGTTCGGCTTCCTGATGAATGCCTTCAAGTACGGAGCGCCCCCTCACGGAGGTCTGGCCTACGGTTTGGACCGCTTCGTCAGCCTCTTCGCAGAGTTGGACAGCATCCGCGACTGCATCGCCTTCCCCAAGAACAACAGCGGCCGCGACGTCATGCTCGACGCCCCCGGCCCCATCGACCAGAAGCAGCTCGACGAGCTTTGCATCAAGTTGAAATAACGCAAACGATTCAATCAGAAACTTAAAGAACAGGCGGCAGTTGCTCATTCAGAGAAACTGCCGCCTGATTCTTGGATGCTCTAGCTCCTTCCGCCTGTGCCTGAGACGTCCGGCTTTGCCGTCAGAAGCGGAAGGTTCCCGGCTTTCCCTGTTTCTTGAAATTTACTGCATTAGGATTGAGTTGCATGGGTGAGTCAATTTTCTTTTCGTCCAACCTCTTCCTGAAGTCGTCCATGAGTTGCTGTCGGCGTCCGTTTAGGGCTTCTATCATTTCCCGACGGCGTTCGGGAGTGACGGTGGTAAGACGAATTGAGCTTTTTTCACCAAGGTTGAATTTATCGTTGTGGTAATTCCACATAATGTTAAATGAAAATTCTCCATGTACCATTTCCCTCACTTTGCCCTGTTCGTCCATCAGTATCAGTCCATGCTTCATTTCATCTTTCTTGTTTTCGTCAAACGAAAGCATTGCTGCGAGGAAGCCTTCGGGCTGTTCCAGAGTCCAGTTGTCGAAAGCCAGAATCGTATATAACTTTCCGTCTTCAGGGTTATACCACTGCCACACCTTGTCCTTCATCATTCTCTGATGTTCTATCAGCAACACTTCCTGGGCCATGGCATACGCGGTTTCCGCATCTTCCAGACCCGTAGCGCGCTGTCCCTCGGGCAGTTGATTGTTCATCATGTTTGCTTCACGAAGGTGCTTTATGCATTCAACGTCGCCAAAGGCATACATATTGAACATATACATCAAATTTTTCCAGCAAGCTATATTGGCGATAAGAGGAGGAATGAATTTGTTTGGGTAACCAAACTCATCAGCGTAGGCACCAGCGGCCCTGTCGAAGGCATTGATCATCTGAAAATAATCCTTTTTTATCATATAATAGCCTGCCTGCAATTCCAAAGACTTGGGCAATATGGTGTCTTTCTTGACCTCCATCTTCTGTGCGATTTCCAAGGCGCGTTGTGTGAACTTCTCGCTTTGAATCGTATCTTCTATCGAGATGAAAAATTCAGCAGCGTCGTACTGTTTACGCCAGTTCTGCGGGTCGGCATCGGCAGCCTTTATCAGCTTTTCGCCCTTTTGTTTGAGAATACTTGTCTCCTGTTGTGCAGGGACATTCAGGGTCATACAGATTAAGGCAACTGCGGCCGTAAGCATCCTTTTCATATTATCTGCATTTATTATTGTTATTACAAAATGTCCTCATTTGTGTTGGCCTTGACATCATATTGGCATAATTTTGGGGATATCTGCTGCAAATTTACGAATAAAAGTGAAAAAATGAATAATTAAGAATGAAAAAATCTTTTTATATCGAACAAAAAACAGGCGGCCACCAGAACTTTATCCGATGACCGCCCTTTCATTTTGAATTTGGAATTTCACTTGATTGTCAGCCAGACTGCTTCGCCGCGGTCTTTGGCCTCGACGATGCGGTGTTTCAGTTCGTAGAGCCACTTGCGCGAGTTCAGCACCTTGCCCACCTCCTTGTTCTCGCCGACCAGGATGCAGCCCTCGGTGTCCTTTGCCGAGTTGCCGGCGTGGATGCGGATGCCGCTCCATTTCCTGTTGAACTCGGGCCCGCCCAGCAGCAGGGGGAGCCACTGCTTGAACTTCGTTGAGTAGGAGATGACCACGGCGTAGCGCCCTTCGGGGATGGCGCTCTTGCCCTTGATTTTATAGGCCCCGTGCTCGTAGTCGCGCCAAGTAGGTTCCAGCGTGTCGCAGAAGTACAGACCTGGCCTCTCCCCCGACCCCTCTCCCGTGAGAGAGGGGAGGCCGAGCCTCCCTATCGTGTAGGTCTTGCGTTTTGCGATGCGTGTCAGTATCAGTTCCATAATGTTATGTACGATTTACGATGTACGATGTACGATGGGTTCATTCTTTGTTGTCAATTGTGAATTTTTGCCTTGTACGGTTTGTACGGTTTGTACGGTTGTACGGATTCAGATGTCGCTGGCGATTTTCTTGAGTCCCTTGCCTTCCGGCATGACGAGTTCGCGCTCCGCCATTTCACAGTACATCCGTACAACCGTACAACCGTACAAACCGTACAACTAATTTTGAGGGAAATGCGATAGCTATATATTATATATTATAGTTAACTAATGTAATTGGTAATTATATAATAATAGCGAAACCAACATGTCTCTTTTTCGCTTGTACGGTTTGTACGTTTGTACAGACCTGAAAATCAACGTGTTGCGAAAATCGCCCCAATTGGTGTTGAAAATCGGCCCAATTCAGTGCCGAAAATTTGACACCGCGGGGAAATTGTCGTAACTTTGCCGTTGCAATTGAGATGCAACGGCGAGTGTGGGCGGCGGCTCAGCAAAGGCCAAGCAAGCTTGCCTCTGCGTTCACCTTGCACCACACTTGCACAGTCTGAGAAAAAGTAGTAAGCGCACCTACATTTGCACACCCCTAGAGGCGACACGTGTACAATCCCGGGCACCGCACGTGCACCCTCCAAAGCTTGCAAAACGGACAGAAAACAAACAAAATTATTAACCATCAAAAAAACTAACAATTATGATTCAGATTAAAGCAAAACAACAGAACGTATCGTTCGAAAAGAACGTGGAGAAGCTGGCATTCGTGCTCTCGGCACACCTGTACAACACCCTCGGCTCCGAGAAGGTCATCGAGGAAGCAGCCAAGCGCTCCGGCATCAGCGCAGGCGTCATCAAGGCCGCTTGGGACGCAGCTGGTGAGGTCATCCGCACCTGGGCCACCGAAGGCCACAACGTGCCCCTGCCCGGTCTGGGCAGCATGCGATTCGGCATCCGCTCGAAGGCTGTGGCCGACGTGGAAGACGTGAAGACGAGCCTCATCACTGCACGCCGCGTCATCTTCACCCCCTCCAAGGAAGTGAAGGAAGAGCTGCAGGACACCAAGATCGCCATCACCTGCTACGACAAGGACGGCAACCTCGTGAAGCGCGTCACCAGCGCCGACACCAACGATGTGGAAGACCCTGAGAACGGAAACGATAACGTCAACGGGAACGGTGGCGGAACCAACACCGGCGGCGGTGACGATAACGGCGGTGGTGACGACAACGGCGGCGGTGATCCCGAACCTGGAGACGACCAAGATTAAAAGGGCGCCCTCGATGGGCACTCTTTTAATCTAGTGAAGAGTGAAGAGTGAAGAATGAAAATAAGCAAGGAGCCAAATGTATCGTCTTTAACTTCTCAGCGAGCAAAGCGAGCGATAACTCCTTTAACTTCTAAAAATTAATACCTACCGCTATGAACAAAAACAAAGTTATCGAGCTTGTGGCGAAGATGCTAGTAGCTGCACTCACAGCATTCCTTACTGCTCTGACAACTACGAGTTGTATGGGATATGGACCACTCTAGTGGACAATTGACAATTCACAATTAATCGGCCGGGCTCGTGTCGCAATGATGCGGGCCTGGCTTTTGCTTTACTTCGAGAACGCTTTGAGCCAGCTGTCGCTGTGGAAACGGATGAGGAAGATGATGCCGCGGAAGCAGAGCTCCATTGCCATGGCTATCCAGACACCGGGCAGCCCCATCGTGGAGACAAGCAGCAGGGCAAGGGTGATGCGCACAAACCACATGCTGGCCAAATTCATCGTGCAGGGAATCAGGGTGTCGCGCGCTCCGACGAAGATGCCGTAGCAGACAATGCTGGCGGCGAACATGGGTTCGGCAAAGGCCTCGATGCGCAGCACCTGGACGGTGAGCTGCTGAACGGCTGCATCGGGCGTCATGACGGAGAGTAGGGCAGGGGAGTAGCAGTACATCACCACCGCCATCAGGGTCATGAAGGTGATGCCCATGCCCAGGGTGATGCGTCCGAAGCTGCGGGCCAGCAGGCGCCGGCCTGCCCCGAGGCTTTGGCCGACAAGCGTCGTGGCTGCATCGGAAATGCCGTAGCCGGGCATGTAGCAGAGTGCTTCGACGGTGATGCCGAAGGTGTTGGCGGCAATGGCGATTGTGCCGAGCGGAGCGACGATGATGGTGCTCACAATCTGTGCACCGCACATGATGACGTGCTCCACTGCAATCGGCGCTGCAATGTGGAGGCTCTCGCGAAGGGTGCTCAGCTGGGGAATATAAGTGCCGCTGTCTTGCCGGAGCGAGAGTTCCTTGCTTCGCACCACCGTGAAATAGCACATCAGCGAGGAACAGATGATGAAGGCGATGGCTGTGCCCAGTACGGCACCTGCCACGCCAAGACCGGCTCCGGGGATGGTCAGTGAAAGTTGAAAAGTTGAAGAGTTGAAAAGGTGAATAGTGCGGGTGGGGAAGATGAGCAGCCAGTTGAAGAAGACATCGAGCAGGCAGAGGCAGATGTTCAGGATGCTGGGGATGTGCATGTTGCCGCTGCAGCGGAGCATTCCGGCACAGAGCGAGTTGAGCATCGAGAAAGGCAGGCACATCGAGAAGAACATGAAATAGAGGCTCGCGTCGTGGCAGATGTCCTCGCCACCTCCCAGCCAATGGGGCAGGTAGCTGCTGATGCCGACACCGATGCTGCCGAGCACCAGGGCGAAGAGGATGCACGAGAGGAAGCTCTGCCTCAATACCTCCCGCGCTCCGGCAAAGTCGTTGGCACCTATCTTGTGCGCCACCTGTACATAGAAGCCGACGCTGACCGCCGCACACAGACTCCCGAAGAGCCAGATGGTGGTGCTGACCAGTCCGATGCTGGCACTGGCATGGGCTCCGAGGCTGCCGACCATGCTAGCATCGATGTACTGCATCATGATGTGCACCAGCTGGGCCATCATGCTGGGGAAACTGAGCAAGGCGGTAAGCTTGACCTGTGAAAGAGCATCAAGTTTGCCGCCTTCTCGTATGAGTGAGAGCAACTGGTCTTTACTCTGCGTGTAGTTCATGTATCGTGCAGTCGGCTGGTGCCTTCTGGTTTTCGTCGATAATAAGTTCCCCGATATGGCCGGCTACGGTGATGCTGCCGCTGGTCGGGTTCTTGATGCTGTGGACGTCGCCCTTGATGGTGGCCTGCACGGTGCTGTACTCGAGGGCCAGGTTGGCGTCATCTCCGAAGGTGCAGTCCACCAGGGTCAGGTTCTCGCAATAGCAGAGCGGCTGCGGGCCTGTAATGTGACAGCGGATGAGCGTCAGGTTCCGGCTGTACCAGGCAAGGTACTCGCCGTTGATTTCGCAGTCGGTGATGGTGACGTTCTCGCAGTCCCAGAGTGCGTCCTTGCTGTTGAGCAGGGAGTTGCTTATCTCCACGTTCTTGCTGTACTGGAAAGCATAGTTGCCCTCGAGGTGCAGGCGGTCGATGCGGATGTTGTCGGTGCGCATGCAGAGATAGTCGGCATTCAGTATCTCGCAGTCGCGAATGCTGACGCGGTCGCAGTCCCAGAGCGTTTCCTGCGCATCGGTGAAGCGGCAGTTCTGCATCTCGATGCCTTGCATACGGCGGAACATCTTGGGGGCATCCACCAGGCAGTCAGTAAGTTTGCCGTTCTCGCTGTACCAAAGGGAAGAGCGTGCCGATGTCTCGAAGCGGCAGTTGTGAGCCAAGAACTTGCGGCACTCCCAGAAGACATACTTCCCCTGGAAAGTACAGTCGTAGGCCTCGATATTGCCGCTCTCCTTGATGCTCGACTCGCCGAGGTGAATCGTCACACGTTCCAACCGTGCGTCGTGCAGCTTGTAGAGCGGACGCTCTCCGCCATATTCCTGGTCATTAATTACTTTCATCTTTTTACCTTATATATATTATAGTGTTTCTCTCTTCCTTGGGGCAGTCGCCTGTCGGCAGCAGAGCGATTGGGGGAGGGGACTTTTAGTCCTCCATCAGTTTTCTGTATCGTATCCTCTTCGGCTCCTCGAGACCGAGACGCTTGAGCTTGTTGGCCTCGTAGTCGGTGTAGCTGCCTTCGAAGTAGAAGACGTTGCCGTCGCCCTCGTAGGCAAGGATGTGGGTGCAGATGCGGTCGAGGAACCAACGGTCGTGACTGATGACGACAGCACAGCCGGCGAAATTCTCGAGACCTTCCTCGAGGGCGCGCAGGGTGTTGACATCGATGTCGTTAGTGGGCTCGTCGAGTAGCAGGACGTTGCCTTCCTGCTTGAGCGCCATAGCGAGGTGCAGACGGTTGCGCTCGCCGCCCGACAATACGCCGCACTTCTTCTCCTGGTCGGCACCGCTGAAGTTGAAGCGGCTCAGGTAGGCCCGGACATTGATGTCGCGCCCGCCCATCCTTATCAGCTCGTTGCCTTGTGAGATAACCTGGAAGACACTCTCCTCGGGTTTGATGTCCTTGTGGCTTTGGTCAACGTATGCCAGCTTTACTGTCTCGCCCACCTCGAACGTGCCGGAATCGGGCTTCTCCAATCCCATAATCATGCGGAAGAGGGTTGTTTTGCCGGCTCCGTTGGGGCCGATGACGCCGACGATGCCGTTGGGAGGCAGCATGAAATCCAGATCCTTGATGAGCACCTTGTCGCCGTATGCTTTGCTGACGCCGTGTGCCTCGATGACCTTGTTGCCGAGACGCGGGCCGTTGGGGATGAAGATTTCCAGTTTCTCCTCACGCTCTTTCTGCTCCTCGTTCAGCATCTTGTCGTAGGAGTTCAGACGTGCCTTACCCTTGGCCTGGCGTGCCTTGGGGGCCATGCGAACCCATTCCAGCTCGCGTTCCAGAGCTTTACGGCGCTTGCTGGCCACCTTTTCCTCCTGAGCCATTCGCTTGGTCTTCTGGTCCAGCCATGAAGAGTAGTTGCCCTCCCAAGGAATTCCCTCGCCACGGTCCAGTTCCAGAATCCAGCCGGCCACATCATCCAGGAAGTAACGGTCGTGCGTAACGGCAATGACGGTTCCCTCGTACTGCGTCAGGTGCTGCTCCAGCCAGTCGATGCTCTCGGCATCCAAATGGTTGGTGGGCTCGTCGAGTAGCAGCACGTCGGGTTTCTGCAGGAGCAGGCGGCAGAGTGCCACACGACGGCGTTCGCCACCGGAGAGGTTCACCACGGGCTGGTCTGCTGGCGGGCAACGGAGTGCATCCATAGCACGCTCCAGCTTGCTGTCCAGATTCCAGGCGTCGGTGCTGTCGATGATGTCCTGCAACTCACCCTGACGGGCAAACAGGGCATTCATCTTGTTCTCGTCCTCATAGTATTCGGGCAGACCGAACTTCTGGTTAATCTCCTCGTATTCGGCCAAGGCATCCACAATGTGCTGCACACCTTCCTTGACGACCTCAATAACCGTCTTGTTATCGTCCAGCTTTGGGTCCTGCTCCAGATAACCTACCGAATAGCCCGGACTCCATACTACATTGCCCTGGTATTGCTGTTCGATGCCGGCAATAATCTTCATCAGTGTAGATTTACCGGCACCATTCATGCCTACGATACCTATCTTGGCACCATAGAAAAACGAGAGGTAGATGTTCTTGAGGATTTGTTTCTGGTTCTGCTGGATGACCTTGCTCACGCCGACCATCGAGAAGATGACCTTCTTGTCGTCTGTCGTTGCCATAAATGAATGTTATTCTAGTTTGTCGTCGCTGAGCTTCATCGCCTTGTAGGCTTGCTGTGCAGTGAGAACGGTTTTGAACTTGGCGTAGTGCTTGCGGTTTAATGCGGGCTCCTGCTCCTCTTGCTTTTGCTTGGCCTCGAAGAGCTGGTCGCACTGTGCTGCGGTGAGTTTGTTCGCATCGATGGCATCCTGCAAGTCGTCCTTGAGCTTCTTGTAGGGGTCTTTCAGGTCGGAGAGCTCCTTGAGGTAGGCCTCGAGCAGAGGTTTGAACTTCTCTTGCAGGTCGCCCTTAAGCTTGAGGTTTTTCAGTACGTATGCCACACGAGCGTCGCGCTTGGGGCCTGCAAGAGCGGAAGTGGGCATCGAGGCAGTCAGACCAATGAGCATGACTGCGAGGAGAATGAAATGTTTCATTATAAAAAGTTGAAAGGTTAAAAGCTGAAAAAGGGAATGTTATTCGCTGGCGAAGCGGCTGTAGATGACTTGCATCTTGATGGGCTTGGCTTTCGTGCCGCGTACCAGTTTGGTGCTGCATAGACTCAGGTCTTGGTTGACGGACACCTGCGAAGTGTAGCCGTAGCTGTCTGTCGCTGAGGATGTTGTTACAGGCACGAGAACAATATGGTTCCAGTCGGGATGTGCGGCTTCCCATTGTTCCTCTGTCATGTTCTGTGCCTTCATGCCTGCCTTTCTCTCATTCCAACAATAAGTGATGAGGCGACTGATATTGGAGAAAGTGTAACAGTTGTAGACCGATAAGAAATAAGTGGTGAAGGATTGCTGGTTGTCGCTCACCTGATGGTTCTCGAAGAAACTGTCGAAGTTTTGTTTCCTAACGAGCAGGATTTGCTGGGGGATACCCAGTGCATAGTCATCATCCTTGGCATCTATGTCCTGGTTGTTGATGCGGAAAAGAGTAAAGGTGGCGCCGCTGATGCTGTCACTCTCATGCCCCCTGTAAATATCGTCGATGGGCAGTATGAGTTCGGTGCAGATGCCCGCCGGTGTCTTGAGCATGGTAGTGTCGCTCTTTTCATCGTTCATTGTCTCTATCAGTTCCGACAGGTCGCTGCTCTCGAACTGTGTGCTCTGTATAACCTCCGGTGTGGCAGCAAAGCGACAAAGTCCAGACATGATAGAGTCGGGATAAGCGTCGTCTTTATATCGGAAATTGAGATTCATCGTGCAAACCTCCAGGTTGAGCATCGTGCCTATGCCCCCGACGGTCCGGAACAGGAAACCCGCACAGACGTTGCGAATGAAAGCATAGGAGTCGCGAAAATATTCGGGATGATTGTAATACGCCTCCATAATCTCATCACCCAAACTCTGATTCAGAACGATGCGAACATTGTCCGTGTAGTTATTGCTGGCACGTTGGGCTTCGCTCATAATATAATCCGTGGCGGTGAAGACCTTCGTTGCTATGGCGTTTTCTATTGCTGCGTCATCCACATACTGCAGGAGGTCTGTGTCGGTGTATAGTTTTTCTGATTCCTTGAGCAGTCTGTCATCGTTCATACTGAGAGGCCACACGGCAACTTTCATCGGATTGTTCTTGTCGCCGAAAGTGCTTTTGATGAAAAGGCGAATCTCGATGGAGTCACACAGATGGTTATTCGCATCGCGAACGATATCTTCCCGAGCTGGGAAAAAGTAATTCTCGAAGGTGTGGAACTGTGCGGCAAAGGTGGCAGTGACAGCTTTATCTGTTTCCGGGTCGATGACCTTTCCCAGAAAACTGGTGGTGCTACTTGCCGGCACGTTGTTGTTGGCAATACTATGTGATAATATACCGAATGTGCCGGAGGAAATGCTGACTGCATCCTGCTGTGGAAATATGCCCAGCGATCCTGTATCCTCGGTACAACTTATTTGTAGGAAAGCGATGGTCACAAAGGTGATGGACCATGCCCGTAAGAATCTTCTAATCTTCAACTCTAAACTCAAAACTCAAAACTATGAACTCTAAACTCTATTCCTCCTCTTCTTCTACCCGCCCGATATTCCAAACGGTATCGTAGAAAGCAGGGTAGTTGACGCCGTAATCTTCTATGCTAACTGGCTGTTGGTATGGTTTCCCCAGTCCCTCCGCAAACTTTTGGAGTTCTTCATTCTCAGCCAAGAAACCAATTCCGTCGGCATACTTGATACCCAATTTGTTGAGCATGGGTGAAAGCTTCTTCTCGCCCAGACCTCTTATGGCAGATATCGTTGCCCCTCGGAAGGCGATGATTCCGTCCATGTTTGCCGGGATGGGGGAAGTGAGGACCTGTGTCGAGGGTGTGTAGATGACCTTGCAGTCGCGGAAAGAAGGTTCTTCTGTGTATGCTGTCTTAATGTAGAGGGGAAGGAAACTGCTCATCCATCCTAGGCAGTGGATAATATCGGGCGCCCACTTCAGCTTCTTGATGGTTTCCAGTACACCTCGGGCAAAAAAAGCAGCACGTTCGGCGTTGTCCTCATACTCCTTGCCTGTAGCGTCTGTCACCATGCTGCGGCCAACGAAGAAGTCATCATTGTCGATGAAATATATCTGCATCCTGGCAGCCGCAATGCTTGCCACTTTGATAACGAGAGGGTGATCTGTGTCATCCACCACAATGTTCATGCCGCTCAGTCTGATGACCTCATGCAGTTGATTGCGACGCTCGTTGATAGTACCCCATTTGGGCATGAAAGAGCGTATTTCTCTGCTTTTCTCCTGAACGGCTTGAGGCAGGTATCTTCCCATTTGGGCAAGGTCAGACTCGGGCACAAAGGGCAACATCTCTTGTGTGACGAAGAGTATCTTCTTGGCTTTTGTCATCTGTTTCTATTCTAGAACAGCTATAATAGCTGTGCAAAGATACGATTATTTTTGCTAATTACAATGAATTTCTTCTTCTTTTCACACTTTTTAGAATAAAAATGCACTAAAAGCTTTCTTGTTTCATAAAAACTGTGTTACTTTGCATGAATTTCTGTTCATGACATGGAAGTAATAAGCGAAATCAGTTTGCTCCGCGAGTGTTTGGCTGCGTGTCGCGCTGAGAAAAAGAGCATCGGCTTTGTGCCAACTATGGGTGCTTTGCACGAAGGTCATGCTTCACTTGTCAGGAGAAGCGTAAAGGAGAATGATGTGACGGTGGTAAGCGTTTTCCTGAATCCGACGCAGTTTAATGATCCAAAAGACTTAGAGCGGTATCCGCGTACATTCGAGGCCGACAAGGCGTTGCTCGAAAAATGCGGTGCAGATATCGTGTTCGCACCAACTGTTGAAGAAATATATCCCGAACCAGATACTCGCCAGTTTAGTTACCCTCCTACCGACAGCGTGATGGAGGGTGCTATGCGTCCTGGGCACTTTAACGGAGTGTGCCAGATTGTAAGTAAACTCTTTTCGTACGTTGAACCAGATCGCGTCTATCTCGGCGAGAAGGACTATCAGCAGATTGCAGTCATCCGTCGCATGGTTGATGACCTCGGCTTCAAGTTGCAAATTGTTCCCTGTCCTGTTGTCCGTCAGAGTGACGGATTGGCGTTGAGCAGTCGTAACGCCTTACTTTCAGACAGAGAGAGAGTTACAGCGGCAAACATCTATCGCATCATGAACGAGAGTCGCTCTCTCGGCCTGTCGGTTCAGCAGACTCACGACTATGTGGTGGATGCAATAAACAGCATCTCCGGCTTGGAAGTGCAGTATTTCAGTATTGTGAACGGCAACAGCCTGGCTGATGTGACATCATGGGACGACGCGCCAAGCATAGTAGGCTGTATAACTGTCTTCTGCGGCTCAAAGCCCATCCGACTCATCGACCATATCAGATACAAATAACCATGATGATAGAAGTATTGAAGTCTAAACTGCACCTCGTTACTGTGACCGAGGCAAATCTCAACTATATGGGCAGCATCACCATTGATGAAGATTTGATGGATGCTGCAGGCCTTATAGTAGGGGAGAAGGTGCAGGTGGTTAACAATAATAATGGTGAACGATTCGAGACATATGTCATTCGCGGAGAACGCGGATCGGGTTGTATTTGCCTGAATGGTGCCGCTGCCCGCAAGGTCTTAGTGGGCGATACAGTCATCATTATTTCCTATGCCCTTATGGATTTCGAGGAGGCATGTTCTTTCAAGCCCAAGGTCGTTTTCCCAAAGAACAACCGTCTCTGAATGTGACAGCATCAATATTATTATAAAGAGCCCCCTCCACATTATAAAGAGTACCCCCTCCACCGTTGCCGGTGAAAGGGGGTCCTTTTTTTATTCCTTATGGGCGAGAGTCTTTATGCCTCTTCACCCATCAGGATCTTCATCATCTCAACAGCGGAGTAGGGGACAGGAGTGCCTGGACCAAAGATGCAGGCGACACCTGCATTGTAGAGGAAGTCGTAGTCCTGAGCAGGGATGACACCGCCGGCTGTGACCATAATGTCCTCGCGGCCAAGTTTCTTCAACTCTTCAATGAGCTGAGGAATCAGCGTCTTGTGACCTGCAGCCAAAGAGCTGGCTCCTACGATGTCCACGTCGTTCTCTACAGCCTGACGAGCTGCCTCGGCTGGCGTCTGGAACAACGGTCCCATATCCACGTCGAAGCCGCAGTCGGCATAACCTGTTGCGACCACCTTCGCGCCGCGGTCGTGACCGTCCTGACCCATCTTGGCAACCATGATACGTGGACGACGACCGTTCTTCTTGGCGAATTCGTCGGTCATTTCGCAAGCCTTGTCGAAAAGCTTGTCGTT
>Ga0310690_10001408_pt1 | contig 42602 bp, 15 predicted proteins | sample AusTroGonzalo_MG_2_FD_207661 | JGI IMG/M metagenome (GOLD analysis project Ga0310690, IMG submission 207661) | Bovine rumen microbial communities from tropical cattle in Woodstock, Queensland, Australia - Gonzalo_04 (v2) (version 2) | ecosystem: Host-associated > Mammals > Digestive system >... | reverse complement strand
ATGGTATAATGTGGCGATGAAACGATTTTTTCTAGGAGCTGTCGTGCTTGCGGCGCTTGTCGGGCTTCTGTATGTGCCGACAGGTTCGTTCGGATTTCTGCATCTCGACGATCACGACTACACTTTCCTCTGCCCGTTCGTGCACGGCGGGCTGTCATTGGGCAACATAAAGGAGGCGTTCACGAACCTGAGCCATGGCGGCGTATGGATGCCGCTCACCTACATTTCATACATGTGCGACATCTCCCTGTTCGGGCCCGGGGCAGGGCCGCATCACCTCGTAAACGTGGCGCTCCACATGCTCAACACCATGCTGCTGCTTGCACTCGCCTGGCGGCTCGCGGGCGGCAGAAAAATCTTTTGGCTTGTGCTTGCCGTGGCTTTTTGGGCTTTCCATCCGCAGCGCGTGGAGGCCGTGGCGTGGATCGCCAGCCGCAAGGAGCTGCTGTGGGCCGCATTCGCGCTTGCGGGCCTGCTTTTCTGGGGATCGGCCGATCGCAGGTCGGCCATCAGATCCATCGCGGCGTATTTGTGCTGTGCGCTAGCGTGCATGAGCAAGCCTACGGCCATGTGCTTCCCCGCGCTCGCGCTCTGCGTGGATCTTGCGATGCGTAGCGGCATTTGCCCAAGCGACAGCGAGGCCAAGCACATAGTCCTGATGCGCGAACTGCGTTCGCGCATCTCCCCATACCTGCCACTCATGCTGATGGCCATAGCCACAGGTGCGCTCGCGATGTATTCGCAGACCCACCCAGCCGGCCATGAGGTACGCGCGCTCTTCAGCGCATCCTTGCCGTGGCGGCTTCTCAATGCCATTGTGGCGATCGGCCTTTCGCTGTTCCAGATGGTAGTGCCCGTAGGCATCCACATCGACTACCGCGCCGTCCCCGGGCAGTGGCCTATCCACGGACTCCTAGGTTGCCTGATATTTGCTTCGTGCTTGGTGCTTGGTGCTTGGTGCTTCGTGCGCCGTGCTTGGTGCGGGCCTTGCGGGCAAGATGGAGGCGCGAAAGCAACGCACCAAGCACCAAGCACCAAGCACCAAGCACTAACAATCACCATCCTCTGGTTCCTGGCCGCCCTTCTGCCGACGCTCGGCATCTTCGGCAGCTTCGGCGAGCATGCGCGCGCCGACCGGTTCCTATACGTGCCGATGATGGCCGTGGTGTTGGCGGTGGCATGCTGGCCAAGGGGGTGGTGCTTGGTGCTTCGTGCTTCGTGCTTGGTGCGTTGCTTTCGCGCCAGTATCTTGCCCGCAAGGCCCGCACCAAGCACCAAGCACCAAGCACCAAGCACCAGCACGAAGCACCAAGCACCAAGCACCAAGCACCAAGCACCAAGCACCTTCAAGTCCATCCTTGTCATTGCTTGCCTACTAGCCCTGGCAGCAAGCGCCTGGCCTGTGATAGATTCATACAGGAGCGACGAGGCGGTATTCAAGCGCGCACTGCTCTTCGACCCTGACAACGGCCGCGCGCTCGCACACGTGGGCCAGGCGGAATGCGCCCAGCGCAACGGCATCGACCGCGGCATTGAACATCTCCGCAAAAGCCAGGCGGTCCGTCCACGCGACGACACTTCCGCCCAGCTGGCCTACGCGCTTGCCATGCGTGGTCATTCCGGAGATTTCGGCGAGATCCGCCGCCTATGCAGCAAGTTCGCCTGCGACCATACGCTCGACAGGAAGGGACAGGCCCTCGAGGCGCTTGGCATGACGGCCATGCGCCAGCGTCGGTGGAACGAGGCCATCGGTTGCCTCTACGACTCCATCCGCGCGCCGAATCGCTTCTACTCGAACGAGGATGCCATGCTGAAGCTAGCGGCATGCCTCTGCAACGCAGGCCGGCAAGCAGAAGCCACGAAATGGCTCGAGCAGCTGACGCGCTCGAAGCGAAACGACATCAGAGGAAAGGCCATCCAGTCGCTGGAGACGCTCAAGCGCAATCCACGGACTGTCCTGTTTCTGGATTAGCGCCCGGTACTTATTGGTGCTTGGTGCCTAGTGCTTGGTGCGTTGCTTTCGCGCCAGTATCTTGCCCGCAAGGCCCGCACCAAGCACCAAGCACTAGGCACCAAGCACCAATAAGCACCAAGCTCCAGCCTAGATGTTCTTCAAGTCCAAGGACAGCAGGAACTCTGGGTTCGACTTGAACTTCTTCATTCCCGCCAGAACGCTCTGCATGGCGCGTTCGGGACCGGCGTCGGAAAGGACGCGACGGAGAGCCCATGTCTTCTCCAGCTCGAGCGGAGCGAGAAGCAGGTCCTCCTTGCGCGTTCCCGACTTGTCGATGTCGATGGCCGGGAATATGCGCTTGTCGGCCATGGCGCGGTCGAGCACCAGCTCCATGTTGCCCGTTCCCTTGAACTCCTCGAAGATCACCTCGTCCATGCGCGAGCCGGTGTCGATGAGCGCCGTCGCGATGATCGTGAGCGAGCCGCCGTTCTCGATGTTGCGCGCCGCGCCGAAGAAGCGCTTCGGACGATGGAGCGCTAGCGCGTCCACACCGCCCGTCAGGATCTTGCCGGAATGCGGCTGAACGGTGTTGTAGGCGCGGGCCAGGCGCGTGATCGAATCGAGGAGGATGATCACGTCCTTTCCGTTCTCCGCCTGCCGACGCGACATCTCGATCACCATCTCGGCGACGTTGACGTGGTGCTGCGGCTCCTCGTCGAACGTCGAGGAGAGAACCATCGCCTTAGTGTTGCGCTGCATGTCCGTGACTTCCTCAGGACGTTCGTCGACTAGCAGCACGATCAGCACGGCCTCCGGATGGTTGGCCGTGATGGCGTTCGCCATCTTCTGGAGAAGGACGGTCTTGCCCACGCGGGGCGGAGCAACGATCAGCCCGCGCTGTCCGAAACCGATTGGCGTAAAGAGATCAACGACGCGCATCGAGAACTCGGTTGGCTTCGTCTCCAGCACGATGCGACGCGTCGGGAACGTGGGAGTCAGGTTCTCGAAGTGGACTATGCGGACCGCCTCGCTAGGCGTCTTGCCGTTCACGGTGAGCACGTTGCCGAGCGCAAAGAAGCGGTCACGGTCGCGCGGATCGCGGATAGGCCCCTCGATCGTGTCGCCCGTGCGCAGCGCGTGCCGACGGATCTGCTGCTGCGGAATGAAGACGTCCTCGGGGCAGGCGAGGAAGTTCGTCTTCGCGGAACGCAGGAAACCGTATCCCTCCTTCACCACCTCCAGGCAGCCGCTCGCCAGAACGGCGCCGCCATGGTTGAGGTAGCGGCGGATGGCGTGGAAGATGATCTCGTGCCGCTTCATCGCGCCAAGCTCTTCCGCGTTGGCGTCTGGCCACATCTTCTCAACAATCGTTGCGTTGTCCCATGAGTGTATGTCCGCAAGCTTGTATTCTGGCAAATCTGGATTCCGCGGAACGGTCGGCTCCGGCGGCTGGTAGATCTGCTGCGGTGGCGGTTCCGGCGGACGGCGGTTCCCCTGCACGCTCTGGCCGTTGCGCATCTTGTTACGCCGCTCGAACCACTGGCGGCGCTTCAGCTGGCGGTTGGAGAGCGGTTGGTCGCTATGGGCAGGGGACGGCGGAATTTCAGGTTGGGTGGTGGGGTGGTTGGGGGGTTGGGGGGTTGGAGCAACGGGCGAGACGCCCGTTGTCCCAGTGTCGGGCAGCTTGGTATCGTTAGAGGACACGACGCTCTTGTCGCTTTCGGTCGCAACAAGTTGCGACCCTCCCGTTTGGGAAGCCGCCGTCTCGGCGGCGGGCGCATGCGACCCTCCCGCATGAGAAGCCACCGTATCGGCGGCGGGAACATCATCCTTAGCGACAACCTTCGCTGCTCGGGCGGCTCGTTCAGCGTTGGTGGGGCGTCCGCGCTTCTTTTTCGGCTTCGCCTCGACCGACGCGTCCGCAGGAGCGGACGCTGCTGAACCTGCTTCTGACGCGACACTATCATCAGTATTCATTCTGCCTTTTCCATTCTGCCGATGAGCCATGCAACGCAACGCTGCACTTCTGCCTTCAGCTCTTCCACTGTCGAATTGTTTTGGATTGTCCAGTCGGCGCGAGCGGCCTTTTCGGCCACGGGCATCTGCGCCGCAAGACGCGCCTCCGCCTGCGCCCGCGTGTAGCCACGCGTACACATCATGCGGTCGATCTGCCGATCTTCCGTGGAGGAGACGCAGATTATTGTATCATAATCTGACTCGAAATGCGACTCGAAAAGCAGAGGAATGATGGAAAGGTGAAAGGTGAAGGGTGAAAGGTGAAAGGTGGAAGATGGATGTCGAGAGTCGGTAGGTCGAGCAGGATGTCCGTCGCCGAGTGTCGAATGTAGAAGAGGGGAACGGGGAACGGGGAATTGGGAACGAGAGAAATCGAGGAGGCGTTGGCGTACCAGCGGGTGAAGTATCTCTTCGAGGTCGCGTCTGGCGGCGGTCGCAACAAGTTGCGACCCTCCCGTATGGGGAGCCGCCGTCTCGGCGGCGATTGCTCCCGCGAAGACAATCTCCGCCAGCCTGGAACGGTCGATGCCGCCATCAGGGGCAAGAACAGACTGGCCGAAGCGAGAGACAATGGCAGATACGGCCGCGCCGCCTGGCGATTCCAGCTCGTGAACGACATCGTCTGCGTCTAATGTCTGAACGCCAAGTTCACGAAAGAACTTGGCGACCAGACTTTTCCCGCAGGCGATGCCACCTGTCAAGGCCAGTTTCATGGTGCTTGGTGCCTAGTGCCTGGTACTTGGTGCGGGCCTCGCGGGCCTGATACTGGCGCGAAAGCAACGCACCAAGCACCAGGCACTAGGCACCAAGCACCAGCAACTCACTTCTCCTCCGCGGCGGGAGGAGGCGTGGCCGGTGATTCGGCAGCGGCAGGAGCCTCGACAGAAGTTGTCGAGCTGCTGTTCTGGATCATGCGACCGTCAGGTCCAACCAGACGGGCCGTCACGAACAGGAGCAGGTTGCGCTTGTTAGACCATTCGCTGCGGCTACGGAAGATACGCCCGATGAACGGAATGTCGCCGAGGAACGGAATCTTGTCCTCCATCGACTTGCGCTCTTCAGTGATCAGGCCGCCCATGACCACCGTGGCGCCATTGTAGAGCGTGACGACGGTATCGATCGACCGCTCCTTGAAGAACGGCTGCTCCATAGGCACCGTGAACCACTGCATGTCCTCGTTGCCGCTCGCGAGAGCCATCGCCTGCGCAGTGGAGCTCATCACAGACGACATAGGAACCTTCATGCCGTAGTCCTTCCACGTCGGCTCGGAAACGATCTTCGGGTTGAGCTTGAGGTTGATGAAGTTGCCCTCGGCAGAAAGCTCCGGCGTCACGGTGAGGATCACGCCCACTTCTTGCGTCTCGAAGTTCTGCGGTTCCACCATCGGGAGGATCTTGCCGTCGCCACCAGAACCGGAGCCAGTTACGCTCGTGGAGGAACTGGACGATGTGGACTGGATGGTCACGTCATAGTCCTGCGGATAGCGATAGATTGTCACGACCTTGATCGTCGCTTCCTGACCAGACTTGGTCACGACCTTCGGCGCGGAGAGGAGATCCGTATCGCTACGCTGCGAGAGCATATGCAGAATCATCGAAAGATCCGCGTTGCCGAGGAACGCGTTCACGCGCATGAACTGGTCGTTCTTCGACGCACCCTTGCCGGAAATGTGGTTGTCCGCAGTGGAGAGGTAACGCATGCCGGTCTGGTACGTCGCCCCGCCATCGCCTGTGATACCGATGTTCTTGCCGGTACGCCTTTGTCCAACTTCGCCATCATGGTAAATTGTCTGACGCCCGGTTTCATTTCCTTCTGAATCATACGATATCACCGTTTGCGACGTAGGCAAAGTACTCCAGGCATTTTGCCACTTGCGGGAATTCGACGACACCTGCTCATACTTCGTTGAGCCATCTTCATTTTTCAATGTGTTGCCACTTGCATCTTTTGCTTCGCGCCAATAGGCAGGAGTAAGCAGACCTGACGTCGTTCCTTGATTCCAGCGTTCCCATTTTCCTGCGGCGGTATCCACGCTCTGAACGACCTCACTCGCGACAATCGATCCATCCGCGCCTGGAAGGTACTGCGTGCCCATCGTGGTTTTTGTCCCATCATAGTACCACGTGCCGTCCTTCAGGTTCAGCACCTTGGCGAGCTTCCCGCCGACGTTGAAGGAATAGTCGGAATTGAGGAGCCACTCGAAGCCGAGGGAGTTCAGGTCTTCCTGAGCGACTTCGACGAAACGCGTCTCGACCTCAATCATCTTGGGCGTCGCGTTCAAGTCGTTGAGGGCGTCCTCGAGGATTGCGAGCTGCTCTTCGGTGTTCGTGACGCGGAGCTTGCCGAGCGCCTTGATGTACTTGATCTTCGCGCCGTTGGGCCAAGTGACGCCGAGATCGGAGAAGAACGCCTTCCAGGAGTCCTCGGGGTTGTCTTCGTCGCCACCGCCGTTGTTGTTGCCGCCAAACTCTCCCGCACCTTGGTTCTTCAGGTCGCTGGAAGCGTTGTTCATGCGGTCGACGAAGTCTTCGACCACGTTGTAGGAGCGAGTCACCATCTCGTCTGTCGTCATTGTCTTCGGCATCACCATGACTACATTGCCCTGCACCTTGAACTTGTAGGCAGGCTTGATGACCTTGCAGACGAGGTTGAGCGCCTCCCAGAGGGAGACGTTGGAGGCGTTGACATTCGGAATCACAGGCACGTCGCCCGCAGCCGCGTCATCCTCCGCGGCAGCGCCGAACGCGTTGGCGTTGCCGCCCTGCTGCTGCGCAGCTCCGGCATCCGCGCCACCTGCGGTGAGCGTCTTGTCAAGCTGAAGTACGAAGTTGAAGCCGCGCTGGTCGACAGGAATCTCCGGACGGTCGAAATCCTTCGACGCCTGGGTGAAGAACTCGACGGCATCGATGATCGTGGCGGGCGGACGGAAGGAGATCGACGGAAGGATCATCTCCTGCATCCGCTTTTCGATCGACTGCTCCACGGACACGCCGCCCTGGCCACCGGTTGGCGTCTTGACGGTGCCGCCGTCGATGGCCTTCAACTCGCCGGAGTTCACGGCGTAGACCGGACGCCACGCGGCGCCGATGTCGGCGATCATGCCGCGCCTTGTCGCCTCGCGCTCGTTCTCGATCACCATCTCGCGACGGCGCTGGATGCGCGCACGGAGCGCGATCGCCTCCGTATTGTAGGGATCATAGCGCAGGACGAGATCAACCTGCTCCACTGCCTTGTCGAGGTCAAGCACGGAAAGGTACTGCGAGGCCAGACGGAGACGGCGGCGGATCGTGTCGCGATCCTCCTTGTACTCCTTGTCGTTCCTGCGGTGCGAAATGGCGGACACATCGGTGACGGCCTCGGTGACGGCCTCCGTCTCCAACGCGTCAATAAGGGCGGCAGCTCGCGGATGGCGCAGCTTCTGCGCTTCCCTTGCGTATGTCTTCGCGGCCTCGCGGTCGCCGTCCTTCAGCGCCTGCTTGCCGGACTGGTACTGCGCCTCCGCCATGCCAGTGACGCACTCCTTGCGCAGCTCGCCAGTGTTGGCACGGTCGGAAATGTGCGCATATGCGAGACGATACATCTTGTACGCGGTCTCCCAGTCGCGCGCGACCATCGCCTCGCGGGCCGCACTCAATTCTGCAGCAGCCTGCTGCTCAAGCGCTTCGCGGCGCAACTGCTCCGTCGCGATGATGTCCTTGAGAAGATCGTCTTCAGGAACCGCCTCGGCGGCGGCAGGAGTCGCGGCGGGAGTGGCGCTTTCGGTCGCAACAAGTTGCGACCCTCCCGTTTTGGGAGCCGCCGTCTCGGCGGCTTCGGGCTTCTCTTCCGCCGACTTTTCGGCAGGTGCCGGGGCGGGAGCCTCCGCGACAGCGGGCGCAGGCGCAGGCTCCGGAGCGGGCTCGGCGACAGCAGGCTTCTCTTCCGCCGGCTTTTCGGCAGGAGCCGGGGCAGGAGCCTCCGCGACAGCAGCTGGTGCTGGCTCAGCAGGGGCGGGAGCCTCCGCGACAGCAGGTGCTGGAGCAGGTTCCGGAGCGGGCTCGACGGCTGCAGGCTTCTCTTCCGCTGGCTTCGCCTCTGCGGGCTTCTCCGCAACCGCAGGAGCGGGGGCAGGAGCCTCGGCGACTGCGGCGGGAGCGGGTTCGGCGGGAGCGGGAGCGGGCTCGGCGGGAGCGGGAGCCTCGGCAGCAGGGGCTGGAGGTGCAGCAGGCACTTCCACCTCCGGCGTGGCCGGCTTCGCCTCGGCGGGCTTTTCCGCAGACGCCCCTGGTGCCGCAGGTGCGGCTGGGGCTTGGGCGGCAGGCTTCTTGTCCGCGCCCAGTTCCTGCAAGAGATTGTCAAGGTCGTCTTGGGCAAAGACAACCATGGCTAGCGACGCACACGCGGCGCCTAGCACGGCAAACTTGGCTTTGACACTCATCGATTTTGCACTCATTGAAGATGCTCCTCTGTCAGCGTCCGTACATGATACAGTATTCCGTTCGCAGAATCAAGTCTCTACCTGATTACTTTTTGTTTTTTTGTTTTGAGGCTTTCGACCTTGACCTCGCACCCGTTCTCGACGGCGCGGAGGCTGACCACCCGGAATTTCTCCCCGTTGAGGTCAAGTTCCGTACCGACGGACGCCGTCTTCTTCCAGCTGTGCTTGCCGCGGTCGTACGAGAGTTCAACCTGCGTCTCGACGGGAACCTTGCGCACCCCGATCGCAGCCATGAGCTTCTTTCCGTCCGCCGCACGCGTCAGTTCAAGCACGGACACGTCCTGGTTCTTCTTGTTGCCGGCCTTGGATCCCGCGATCACGCGCAGTTCCGACTTCTTCTCGAAACCCGTCACGGCATATCCCGTCTTACCGATCGGCTCGCCCTTCTTCACAGACCAGGTGGAGTTGTAGCCCGCAAGATCCTGTCCGTTCTGGTCGAGCTGGCGGAGCGTGAAGCGATGGCCGCCAGGAATCGGCGAGTAGTTCTGGAACCAGAAAGGCAGGAAGGTCTGCTGGAGCGCTCCCGCCACCGAGAGAGAGTCGAGATAGTCTGGATGCGCCTTGGGATCGGTAGGGTCGGTACCGGCCTCGAACTCCTCCTTGTTGGTGAAGCCGTCGCCGTCCTTGTCCTGGTCTGCGTCCGCAGCATCGTTCGCGTTCAGCCCATACTTCTTCTCCCACTCGTTAGGGAGTCCGTCCTGGTCGTTGTCAACCTGAACCTTGACGACGTGCTGCTTCATTCCGCAGAACGGGCACACCTCCAGATCGGCGGGAATCGGACGTCCGCACGCCTCCTTCTTGCTGTCGGATCCGTCGCCCTTCTGGCAGAACGCGCGGCGCTCGCTGGCAAGGAAGCTCTTGGCCTTCGCGTCGACGGCCCTCAGCTGCGGGGGCGTCTTGAGTTGCGCGGAAACCTTCTGCAGATCTCCCAGATCGACAGCATCGACGCCCTTGTGGGGCTTGCGCAGCTCTGCGTCCATCCATGCCCTGCACTCTGCCTCGGCATCCTCCGGGGACTGCCCGATCGCGCTGAAGAGGTAGACCGCTGCCAGGCCCAGCGCCACCACGCCTCCCAGCGCGACAAGCCAATCCCAATGGGCCTTGAAGAAATTCTCCTTAGAAGCTACCATCACTTGGCCTCCTTCCTTGCGAAGCCGAAATCGTACACCGCCAGCGTGAACTCGACGTCGAACGGCGCGTCAAGCTCGGGATCGACCACGAGCCGACTGCTCTTCTGGGGCGCAGCCTCCTCGCCGAGCTTCGGCTGCTCGACAGCAGCACCGCGACGGCGACGGCGACCTGACGAGGAGGACGAGGTCTTGGCCTCATCCGAATCCTTCGCGGACATGCTTGCCAGAATCATGTCTGCCGCCTCTGGTCTGCGGAAGGAGAAGTTCTTCGCCACCATGAAGCGCATATCGGACGAAATACTGTTTAACATCTGCACGAGCGCAGCGGGACGCGCAGAGACCGAGAACTTGTACTCCAGGCATGTCCATTCGAGCGGCTTCGCAACAGAATCGCCCTTCCCCTTCGGCTTTGACACCTTCCTGGCATCGTCGTCCTTGTCAGCACCATCCTTTGCCTCTATGCGCTGAACCGACTTTACCTCGAACACGCCCGACGTGGCGAAGATGTCCACCACGCGGACAATCGCCGCCAACTGCTCCGACAGCCTCGGCACCGCGGCCGAGGGCGGCAGTATGCCGTTCTCGCCAAGGTACTGCTCGAACCCGAAGAGGCAAGTCGGTGCGGCTATGTGCCCGTTCACGCCGCCAGGCAGCTCGCCCATCCGGCGGACTTCCGCCTGCAGACGCTGCTTGAACACGGAAGGCTCCTCTGCGGCCGGCGGAGGGCAATCGCCTTTCGAGGCCAACTCCAGCGCCGCAGTGCGCCAGGCGACGTACTGGTTCTTGTTCGACTCGACGGATCTGATAGAACCATCGGATGGGAAGACCGGCGCCTGGTTATACTGGACAAACGCAGCCTTCGCCTCCTCGAGCCCGGGATCTCCGCTCTCTTCGTCGCCGATCTCGACCTTGCTGCGAGCCGATGCCGCGTCGAAGAGCATGTATCCCAGGAATCCCGCAACGGCAAGAAACGCGCATCCGCATCCCACCCCGATCATCTGCTGCTTAGACAGGCTCATTTCCTGGCCGCCTTTCCTTTACGGTCGGCGTCCTGCCGGACAATCGTCGGCGCCGGCGCGAACACGACCTTGATCTTGTATTCCATCAGGCAGCCCTTCAGCTCCTTCCAGCCCTCGGGCTTGACCTCGGAGAACAGCGTCTTCGCATTCTTCAGCGAGTCGACTACGATAACGTCCGCGGTCAGCTTCTGGCCGTTGTTCCGCTTCGCCCACTCGTCCTCTGCCTTCGCTACGACGTCCTTCCAGCCCCTGATAGTGATCTGGGCGCCCTCCTTGGGCTGCGCATCATCCCTGCCTGAGCCAGACTCGCCGCTGTTCAAAGGCTGCCATGCGGTGATCCACAACCCGTCAATCTGCTTCAGGCTCTCGCGGACGGCGCGCATGCGCAGAACGACAGCGGAACGCTGCCAGAGCAGCTGCTGGAACTTGTCGCACTCTTCCATCTCGGCGCTCACGGCGGCCTGCGCGCCCTTTAGCGCGGCCTCCTTCGCCTTGAGCTGTCCGTTCTTCGCCTGCACGGCCTCGAACTGAGCTGTCGCCACTTCCTTCAAGTGGTCTTCCGTGTACCATGCGGCACCCAACGCCGCGAGAAACGTCAGCGCGCCCACGGCGATGAAAGGTATGCGCCGGATCGTGCGCGCCTGCTCCACCAGCTCGGGCGGCATCAGGTTGAGCTGGATCGACGCAAGGTCGGTCTCGCGCAGCGCGAGGCCTACGGACTCGGCCAGCGTAAAGGCGTCATTCTCCAGCTCATCCGCGTTGACGCGCGGCCCGACGGCTACGCCCGCGAACGGATTGAGGAAGTCGACCTCCACCTGCAGCGATTCCGTGAAGAACTCCGCGAGCTGCGGCAGACGCACCGTCCCGCCCGTAAGGAACAGCCGGCTGGGCGCGGATCCGCCCTGCTGCGAACGGTAGAAGTTGATGGAACGCGAAACCTCCACATGAAGGCGCGTAAGGACGTTGCGCACGATCTTCGACACCTGGTCGGAAACCTCGTCCTCGTCCTCCGTCACACCACCCAGCGACACGTATCCGCGCTCGATCTTCAGCTGCTCAGCCTCCTCCAGGGAGCAGCCGAACGCCTGCGCGATGTCCTTCGTGATGGCGTTCCCCGCCACGGGAATGGACCGGTTGTAGATCTTCTCGTCCTCGAGGATTATCAGGTTCGTCGTCTTCGCGCCGATGTCGAGCACCACCGTGCAGCCGTCAAGCTTGGGATTCGAGAAGCGCAACGCGTTGCAGACCGCAACAGGCGAGACGTCAACGACCGACGGCTTAAGCCCAGCCGACAGCGCAGTCTCCGTCACGGCCCGCACGCCTTCCAGCTTGGCCGCGACGATCAGCGCCGCCTTGTCCCCTTCCGGCGTCGTGCCCAGGAACTGGCAGTCGCTCACGATCTCGTCGATCGGGAACGGCACGTTCTGCTCGATCTCGTAGCCGACGAGCTGGTCGAGCTTTGCCGCATCGCCCACGGCCGGGAACTTCGCGAATCTCGGGAAGACCGTCTGTCCGCTCAGGGACAGCACAAGGGGCCCGGGCTTGATGCCCTTGGAGCGCAGTATCTCGTGCAGGACGGGCGGCAAGGCCGCCGACAGGGCTGCGGGATCGTTGACGTCGATCCCCGAAAGGTCGCCGTTGCCGTACGCCGTGAGCGTGAGCTTTCGCTTCCCGCTCAGGGAGTACTCGGCAAGCGTGGCTTTCGACGCGCCGATGTTAAGGGTTAGGAATCTCATTTTAGTGCTTGGTGCTTAGTGCTTGGTGCTTGGTGCGTTTTTGGTACTTGGTACGTTGCTTCCGCGCTCATGTCGGGCCCGCAAGGCCAGCACTAAGCACTAAGCACTAAGCACCAAGCACCAGAAGATTACTGGATCGCCTCGTAGTCCGCGTTGTTGACGAGGTAGAACGGCGACTTCGAGCGGTCCACCAGGCCCTGGCGGATCTCGATGAGCGCGTCGCCCGTCTTGCGGTCCTTGCGATTGATGATCTCGTCGATGTTCCACCACTCGGCGTTGGCCTTCGTCTCTTCGTTGAACTTGCCGGCCTTGACGGCGGAGAAACCGCTCACCACCGTCTCGCCGGTGAGCAGCTTGCCCTCGGCCGTGACGATCTCGCAGGAGATCACCACGGGCTCGCCGTAGCGCTCGATGAACGACGGCGGCAGGCACACGCAGGCGCGATGGTCGCCGTCGGGGATGTTGACGTAGCGCGTGACGAGCGTGTAGTACACGTATGGCGGCAGGCGGGCGGCCGTCTTCGACTTGTCCTTCTGCTTCGCCTTCGACGTGTCGCACAGGACGAACCAGTTGACGGTGAGGTCCTCCGTCCACTTCTGCGCCGTGCGGTACGTCATCTCGTAGACGCCCCACTGGCGGCGGCTCTTCGTGATCGGCTGGCTGCCGCCTTGCGCCTGAAGACTGGGTGCGACAAGCAACGACTGCGGCCCGATGTTCGGCATCTGGCTGATCTGGACCTTCTCGTCCATCTTCTCCTGCGCGGCCTCGCGCGAGTTGCGCGCGCTCCGGCGCTGGGCCGAGACCGTCAGCGCGCACGCGAACGCGATGGAACAACAGAGCAACGTTTTGATCTTCATGACTATTCTCCTTGTTTGCGACATGATTGTATCATAAAACCTTGACCTTGGGCAAATCCTGAATGTCGACGAGTCCGACGACCCTTCCGGCATCGTCGCACACGGGCAGGTCGTCCACGCGCTTCCTCTCGAAGATGCGCAGCAGGTCCACGGCATAGGCCGTGTCACGCACGAAGAGCGGGTGGCGCGTCATGTGGTCGGCGACAGGGGCTGAGAGGAGAGCCGATGCAGCCGACGGAGCGGCTGCGGCGAAACCTCTGCGGAAATCGCCGTCGGTGAAGATGCCTGCGAGCGTGTCGTCGCCATTCACCACCACGGCCGAGCCGCCCTGCGCCTTCGTCATCGCGAGCAGCGTTTCGAGAACCGTCGTCTCCGGCGATACGCGCGCGCAACGATCGCCGACGCGCATCACATCGGATACGCGCATCACGAGCGCACGGCCGATCGCGCCCGCCGGATGGTTGAGCGCGTAGCTCTCCTTGTCGAACTGCCTCGCGTCGATCATCACCATCGCGAGCGCGTCGCCCATCGCCATCGTCGCCGTCGTGGAGTTTGTAGGCGCCATGCCGAACGGACACGCTTCTGGGCCGCATGGTATCTCAAGCACGATGTCCGCCAAGCCGGCAAGCGTAGAATCGGTGCGCCCGGTGAGCGCCACCACCTTCAGTCCATGGCGGCGGATCGCGGGGATGAGGCGAATAACCTCCTCCGATTCGCCACTGAACGAGAGCGCAAGCAGAACATCTTTCGGGCCTGTCATCCCCAGATCGCCGTGCATCGCCTGCACCGGATTGAGGACGATCGAGCATGTGCCGGTGGAAGCGAGGATCGCGCTGATTTTCTCCGCAACATGCAGGTTCTTGCCCACGCCGGTGACCACCACCTTGCCGCCGGCGTCCATGCAGCCCTGCATCAGCGCGATCGTGCGCGTGAAGGATTCGCCGAGCGAATCGCGCGTGCGCCGCAGACCTTCGAGCTCGATGTCGAAGACCTCCTTTGCGCGTGCCAGCTGCTGTTGCGGTTGCATGTGGATTGAAGTTTAAGGATTCGCCCTAGGCACTAAGCACCAAGCACCAAGCACTAAGCACCAACCTTGGCCTGTGACTGCAAAAGGGTCACGCAGATGGTGCCCACGATGTCCTCGGCGGAGCAGCCGCGCGAAAGGTCGTTCATCGCCTTCGCTAGCCCCTGGAGGTTCGGACCGATCGCCACTGCGCCGCCAAGGCGCTGTGCGATCTTGTAGCCGATGTTGCCGGCCTGGAGATCCGGGAAGATGAACACGTTCGCGTTCCCCTGGATCGCGCCGTTCGGGTTCTTGAGCTGCCCGACCGACGGAGCGATCGCCGCGTCGAACTGCAGCTCGCCGTCCATCGCGATGCCCTTCTCTGCGAACACGGGCTTCGCCAGCTCGACCGCCTTCTGCACCTTCTCGACGAGCTCGCCTGCGGCGGAACCCTTAGTGGAGAAGCTGAGGAACGCCACGCGCGGCTCGTTGCCCGTGAGATCGCGGTAGGTCTGCGCCGTGGAGAGGCCGATGTCAACGAGCTGCTCGGCCGTGGGGTTGGGAATGACGGCACAGTCGCCGAACGCGAGCACGCTGTCTCCGGACGGCGTCGGCTCGCGAAGATCCATGATGAAGCAGCTGGATGCCGTCTTAACGCCCTTCTGCGTGCCGAGCGTGTGGAACGCCGCACGGAGCATGTCGCCCGTGGAGGCAATGGAGCCGGCGACGAGACCGTTCACCATCCCCTGACGCACCATCATGCCGCCGAAGTAGATGCGCTTCGTGCGCATGGTCTTCACGGCCGCCGCGAGATCGATGATCTTCTGCTTCTCAGGCGGCTTGCGCGATTCTTTTGCGTTCCAGGCCTCAAGGTAGGCCGCGGCAAGCTCGTCGCCGAGCGGGTCAGCGGTATAGTCGATCACCTTGATGCCGCGCTCGGCTAGCGAAAGGCCCGCCTTGGCTTCTGCTGCGGCGATCTCTTCCGGCGTGCCGAGCACGACAGGCGTACAGATCTTGCGATCCACGCACGCGCATGCCGCGGTGATCACGCGGGCATCCATGCCCTCGGGCAGAACGACCGTGCCATTCAGCTGCGAGGCCCTTTCAATGATCTTTTCAATGGCTTTCATTTGACATTCCTTTTATCTGGTGCTTGGTGCTTAGTGCTTTGTGCTTGGTGCGTTGTGCGTTGCGCTTTCTGATTGGTGCTTTGTGCGTTGCTTTCGCGCTCATGCCTGGGCCGCAAGGCGCGCACCAAGCACTAGGCACCAAGCACCAAGCACTAAGCGCTTACCTTAAAGTTGCCACAGTCTCCCGGGCTATCATCAGCTCCTCGTTGGTGGGGATCACGATCACGGGAATCTTCGAGTCCTTGGTGGAGATGAGACCGCTCTTGCCGCCGCGGATCGCCTTGTTGGCCTTCTTGTCGAGCTTCACGCCGAGCGCTCCGAGGCGCTTGACGATCTGCTCGCGCAGCTCGGCGGCGTTCTCTCCGATACCGCCAGCCATGACGATCGCGTCCGCACCGCCGACAAGCGTGTTGTAGCCGCCGATGTAGAGCGCCGCCCTGTGCCCGAACGCCTCAAGCGCCTCGATAGCGTCGAGGTCGCCCGCGTCGGCCTTCGCCACCACGTCGCGAGTGTCGCCGCCGAACGCGCCGGTGAGTCCCTGGAACCCGCTCTCCTTGTTGAGGAGCTTGTCCATCTGCTCGAGCGTGTAGCCGTTCTTCCCGAGGAAGAAGAGGACCGCAGGGTCGATCGTGCCGGAGCGTGTCCCCATGATGAGGCCGTCCAGCGGCGTGAAGCCCATCGTCGTGTCCATGCACTCGCCGTTCTTGACTGCGGCGAGCGACGATCCGTTGCCGAGGTGGCACGTCACGAGGTTCACCCGCTTGAGCGGCTTCTTGAGCCACGCGGCCGCGGCCTGCGTGATGAACTTGTGCGAGGTGCCGTGGAACCCGTACTTGCGTATGCCGTACTTGCGCGCCAGCTTGCGCGGAATCGCGTAGGTGTAGGCGCAGCCGGGCATCGTCTGGTGGAAGGCCGTGTCGAACACCGCCACGTTGGGCACGCCCGGACACGCCTTCTCGCAGGCCATGATGCCGTCGAGGTTCGGCGGGTTGTGCAAGGGCGCGAGCGGCGAGCACTTGGCGATGGCCTTCTTGGTGGCGGCGGTGATCTTCACCGGCGCCGCGAAGAGCGAGGCTCCATGCACCACGCGGTGGCCGATGGCGTCCACTTCCTTGAGGGACTTGACGACGCCGATGGCGGCGTCGCACAGGACGGCCATCACCGCCTTGATCGCCTCCACGTGATTGGCGATCGGCATTTCCTTGACGATCTTCTCGGCACCCGCCTTCGTGTACATGAGGCGGGAACCGGCAATGCCGATGCGCTCCACAAGCCCCTTGCAGAGCATCTTCTCGCCCTGCATGTCAAAGAGCATGTACTTGAGCGACGAGGAACCGGCGTTTACTACTAGGACTTTCTTCATAGTTGGTAGATGATAGTTGGTAGATGGTAGTTGGTAGATGGTAGTTGGCGGATGGGAATGTCGGTTGCCGAATGTCGAAAGAACCGATCGACATCCGGCAACTTCCATCAACCCTATTGCTCGAGCTTCACCTTGAAGAAGGCGGCGTCGCCCAGGCCGGCCTTGTCGATGGCGTCCCTGATCTTCTCGGCAGGCACTTTCACCTCCGTAGTTCCCTGCGCGGAGAGGGTCAGCGTTTCGACAATGGTTTCCACCGCATCGGAGAAGTCAGGCTTCTTCGCGGCGACAAGCACGACATTCACGTTCGCCGTGTTGGAGAACACCACGGCCGACTGCGCACCGCCGGAGATGTCCCTGACATCCGACGTGACCGTCAGGTCAAGTCCATCGACAAGCGAGAAGGCGTCGATGCGCACGGCCACCTCGCCCTCCGCGACTGGCGGCGCGACGGAAACGAGAGCGCTCATCAGCGTGACAGGCGCATAGGCAGGCGAAGAATTCGTCACTCCGAAGGTGACAGGCGAAAGGTTCGTAGCGAGATCCGGATTGACCGTCGTGAAGAAGGTCGGCCCCGTTGCAGCCTTGCGCGTCGCCAGCGACTTGCCGGTCTGCGACATCTCCCATGCGTCAGCAAGGGCATCCTTGTCGGTATCCATGTCCTCGATGAAGATGTCGACTTCCGGCATGAGGCCGTTCCTACGAATCTCGTAGGCGCGCGGCGCGTAGAGGGCGGGATTGTCCGTACCCACGTAGTTGCCGTAGCCCCACGACTCCCACCTGTTCAGTTCGAGATCTCCGTCCGTATCGATAAACGCGCGGACGTAGTACGTGCCGGGCTTCAGACCGAGGATGACGGCGTTGACGTCGATTTCACCCTCGTTGCCAAGCTGGGACGCATCCTTGACGTACGCCTCACCTGCGGGCATTCCTGAGAAATCGGGCCGTGTGAACGCCTGTACACGAATGAGTCCCTCCCACTTGGTCGTCGCGACCGTTGCCGGTCCGAAGTAGCGTACCCTGGCGCGGATCATGCCGTAGCTGTCGGTCTCTCCCAGATGGCCGTTGGACACCAGACGGAACTCCTTTGAGGGGGCAGCGGCATACGTGGTAAACTTGGCGTCAAGCATCGAGACGGCCCAGGTGTAGCTGTTCGACGTCGCGAACACCTTGCCATCCCGCGTCGTCATCATGTCCGGATAGATCGGCGCTGTCCAAGAATATGTCCCATCCTTGCTGCGCGGCGGAGCCTTGCGCACGCCGGAATCGTAGATGACCGTAGAACCGGACATCACCCTAAGCTGGAAGGCAGGATAATCCTTGCCGATGGAATTGTCGTGACGCCACCTGAACGTCGGCTGTGTATAGATGTGGCCGCTCGGTTCCAGAGGCGTGGTCGCCGACTGCGCTGACTCGAACGTGTTGACAAAGCATGTCGCGAGGTTGTTGTTCGTGGCGGTAGCCGAGGTGGAACCGTCGCCGACGACGATCCTGTATGTGACGCTCGTTACAGAGGACCACCCAAGACCTAGGCTCGAGAGATAGGTGCTATCATTGAAACCACCCCAGTCAAGATCCCAGTTCGCAGTCTGCAGGAGATCCATTTCCGTCAGCATCGGGTTGGCGGCCAGGTTCTTTCCAATTTTCACGACTTTCCTGCTCGCGTAGGACGTCGAGTTGTTGGCCACGCGCTTGCTTACGCCATTCACAGCCGACCTGACTATCTGAAGCGTGACATCTGCGGATGTGGCACTCGGCATGTTAGTTCCTTCCTGGCCTTCTGGAACACGCTTGTTCGCTCCAGGGCCGGAAAGCCATACGCCGCGGTCGGACATCGACTCCTGCGCCGAGAAGGTGTTGTTGACCACCGCATCGCTCATGTTGATGCGGAGTATGGACGGATTGACATCGGTCAACTCCACCTCGACGGAAGCGCCGGCCCAGCCGACATCAACGTCTGTGGAGATGCCGTACGGCTCGCCCGGCGTCCAGACCCCGTTATTGTCCACGTCGGCGAAAACCTCGAACAAGGTCTTGCCCTCGGTCAGGCGCCCCTTCACGTTCGGCGCAGCAAGGTACGTCTCCCAAGTGCGGCCGTCGTCGGACGTGACCGTTCCCGACCAGCGGATACGCACGAAGGACTTGGACAGGTCGAGGCGCACCCACTCGTTTGACACGGGAGGCTCGGTGTACATATACACATTTGCCGTGCTGTCGTAATAGAGGTAGTCCTGCAATCTCGACAGGTCCAAAGTCACTTCGCCGGTCTCATACTTCACAGAGCCGACATCCTCACCCCAAGAGCCGCGGCGCAAGGGAGCAGAATCGTTTCCGCTACCAAAGTACTCGATTACGCCCAACTGCCACGTCGTGGTCGACGGATGCAACCAAACGCCACCGCCACCTGCGGCATGCTGGAACGCATTCGGGTCTCGGAACTCGACATTTAGGGATCCTGGAACCACTGAGCCAGAACCAAGGCTGAAGGACTTCACATCGCCCGTGTTCGAGCCGAGATTCATGGTGAACTGCCGAGATTCGGACACCGGCACGTTCCAGACTGCCGACTGGACATCCGGCACGTTGTCTGACGCATACGCCCTGACCACTAGCGGAGCCGAGAGCTGCGCGGTGTTCCTGCTGGAGTATGTGACCTTCAGCTTGATCGTCGGCGTCGGGCTTTCCGGAAGCGTATCGCCGTCCATCAGCAGGGAGGAACGCCTCGTCGGATCCGTGCCCGCGCGCGCTTCGGAGTAGTTGCACCATCCGTCGCTGTCCGGATCGTCCCACGCGTCGAACAACCGCCGCGACACCCAGTCGGGATCATACAGGTCCTCCCACCAGTCTTCCATGAAGTCGTGGTCGGTGAACATGAAGCCGAGATAGGTGTTGCCTTGCTTCAGGAAATAGTCGGGAACGGCCTGCCCCACGTGTCCTGGCAATTTTGACATCTGATTGGTGTAGCTGACCGTCGGGAACACGTTGGTCCCCTGGGTGAAGCCACCCTCCAGCATCATTTCAACGCCGTTCGCGAGACCGTCGTTGTCGAAGTCGTCCTGAGGCGCGACAACGTAGTACCAGAACTCGCGCCGCGAGACGCCGCCATCCTTGTCCTCGGCGACGATGGTCGCCGAGCGGAGACCGGACGAGCCTTCCATGAACGCGAGCGTGAACGTCTTGTCAACCTTGTTTGTCACCAGGGTCACGCCGTTCGTCGTCACCGACATACTGTTGGTCGTCACGACGGCCGCATTCGTGCTGATGAGACCATCGCCCTGCCAGTACACGTTCAGCCCTCCTGCCAGGTCTGCCGCCACGTCGTCGACAGTCACATGGATGTCGACAGCGCCGCCAAGAGCCACGATCACCGCGTTGGTCGGAGTGTCGTTGGTCACGGCGCCAGAGAAGCCGATCGCCGGCGCGCAGTTCGTCACGAGCAGTCGGAACTCGCCCGGATCGTAGATGTCCGTCGCGTTTGTCGCAGTCACGGTCACCAGATACTCCGACCCGAGCGTGCCGTCCATGCCCAGCAGACGAACCCTGCTGTGCGCCTCGGTCACGTCCACCAGATACGCGGTCACCACACCCTCTTCGTTCGTGCTGCTGGCCATGGCAACTCCGTTCGTGTCGGCGAACACGGGCAGGTTGCCAATGTTGCCGGTCACGCTCTCGATGGTCAGCTTCAGCGTCACCGCCGAAGCTGGCGCAGGCGCAGGACGCAGCGTCAGGTCCAGCCCGTCGAGCGCCTGCGCAGGGTCGAGCAGGGCACCTCCGTCTTCCGGCATCGCGAGCGCGCCGCCGGCCGAGATGCCGATCGCGGTAGATCCGAGCGCGCCATTGTCGTCCCACTCCTTCGAATCAGGCTCGCCGTTCTGGTTCGTGTCCATGTCCTCCATGTACACCACCACTTCCTTGGGCATCTCGCCCACGGCCACCTTCACGGCGAGCGGCTCGTAGAGGTAGTCCGCGTCCGTGCCCACATGGTTCGCGTAGCCCCACGTCTCCCAGCGCGACCAAGCGCTGTCGGCGTCGGTGTCGAGGTACGCGCGGACGTAGTACTTGCCCGGCTTCAGTCCGCGAACCGTCGCGTTCAGCGAAATGTTCGAGATCGAGGCGATGTCGGCAACGTTCGTAACGAACGCCTCGCCAACGGGCGTGCCGGTGAAGTCCGGCGACGCGAACGCCTGCACGCGCACCAGGTTCGTAAGCACGGCGTAGTCCGTGGAAAGCTTGTCCGCAAGCGGCCCGAAGTACTTCACCGCAACGTTGACGGCGCCGTAGTCGCTGTCCGTCTTCGGCGCGCTGGGAGCAGTCGTCGCCAGCGTGAAGGAACGCTTCGTCTCCGCGAAGTTCGGCTCCGTGAACTTCGCGTCGAGCATCGACACGGCCCACTTGTACGAGTTCGTGGCCGCGAACACCACGCCCTGCGGCGTCACCATGCCGGCGTATATCGGAGCGGTCCACTCGTACACGCCGTCGTCGGTGCGCGGCGGCGCCTGCAGCGCGCCGGAATCGTATACCAGCGTCGCGCCGTCCTTGCTCCACACGCGCAGGCGGAACGCAGGATAGCTCTTTCCGATGCCGTTCTCGTGCGTCCAGCGGAACGTCGGGCTTGCGGCATACACGAATGCGCCATCAGGGTAGACGGGCACCGCAAGCGTCTGCTGCAGACCGGGCTCGAACGTGTTCTCGAACGTGGACACGACCGATCCGTCGGTCGCGACATCGCCGACCGACACGCTGTATGTCGCGTTGGTCAGGCCGCTCACGTCGCTGTTGCCGGCCTCGATCCATGCGGCGGCCAAGGTTCCCCAGTCGAGGTCGAGCATGCCTGCGGACAGCAGGTCGGCCTCCGAGAGGAACGGACGCTCAGAGACGTTCAGCGTGAATTCCGCCAAGTTGTCCGAAGGCGACTCCTCGCCGTTCTGAAGCGTCCTCGCCACGCCGATGCGCTTCTCGCCCACGCCGGGCAGAGTCGCGCGCGTCAGCTGCGGAGCGGTGCGAGAGAGCTCGATCGCGCATGTCGTGCCCGACCAGCCCACATCCACGTTCGCCACCGCGCCGTACGGTTCGCCAATGGTATACAGGCCGTTGCCGTCCTCGTCGAGGAACGCGGTGAACGTCGCCATGCCCTCGCGGAGCGCACCGCGCGAGACGCCGGTCTGAGTCGCGACGGGATCCGTCATGCGCAGAAGCACGCGGCGGTTTCCGGGCGGAATCACGCTCTGCCATAGCAGGAACACGTAGGACACGTCAGGATAGTGTATCTCGTAGTCTGTTCCCGACCTGTAGATGTAGAGGGGCTCGAGGCACTTGGAGAAGTCGACCGAAATCTCGCCCGTCAGGTAGTTGATCGCGCCGACCACCATGTTCGTGTCGCCATAGGCGAAGAGCTTGCCGGTGCGGGCGTTCTCCTCGTCGAGCGGAATGTCGCGAACCAGGGCGCGGCGCTCGTTCTCCTCTATGTAGTGGCGGACAATCCCGTCAGGCTTGACCTCTAGCCAGAAGCTGCTCATGATCGCCACCCTGAACGTTCCAGGCTCGACCGCCGCAGGACCAAGCTGGAACTCCCGCTTGTCCTTAAGGTTCCATCCCAGATACTTCTCCTTCTCCTGGCTTGCGCCCGCACGCCAGATCGCGTCCGGCTCGCCCTGCTCGCCCGCGACATACGCGCTGACGATCAGCTCCTTGTCGGCGGCGAACACGGTGCCGTCCGCCATGGAGAGCGTCATGTCGATCTCGGGCACGGGATGTTCCGGCAGGGTGTAGCCCGCAACTCCAGCCCGGTTCTCGATCGTCGGGTCGGACTGCACGCGAGCCTCGGCCCAGTTGCTCCATCCGTCGTCGTCGGGATCGTCCCACGCGTCGAACAGGAATCGGGACACAAGATCGGGATCGAACTGATCCTCCCACCAGTCGTCCATGAAGTCGTGGTCTCCGTACATGAAGCCCAGGTACTGCCCGTTGGTGCCAGGCAGGAAGTAGTCGGGCACGACCTGCTGCTTGAACGCGTCCTCGGCCAACGAAATGGCGTTCGTGTAGCTGCCGTCCGGCAGGTATCCGGCCTCATGCGCCTTCTCCTCCATGTAGTTGGAGATGCCGTCCCTGTCGAAGTCGTCGTGGGGGACGATGACGTAGTACCAGAACTCGCGCGTCGAGACGCCGCCGTCCTTGTCCACCGCGTAGATGGTCGCCGACCGGAGGCCGGATGCCCCGCCCTCGAACCTCAGGTGGTACGTCTTGTCCAGCCTGTTGGTGGTAGTCAGGTGCTTCAAGTCGTTCGTGGTGGCAACCATCTCGAGGTTCGTCACTACGGTCGCGACATCGTCGTCAAGGGCGACAAGCCCGTCGCCCATCCAGTAGACGTTCACGCCGGCCGCGAGGTCCGCCGCCACGTCGTCTACGGTCAGCTTAATCTCGAAGGTCCTGTTGAGCGCGATGTTCACGGCGTTCGTCGGGCTGTCGTTCGTGACGGAACCCGTGAACGCGATAACCGGCGCGATGTTCGTGACGGTCATGCGGAACTCGCCGGGACGATACCTGTCGAGAGCGTTGGTCGCCGTCGCCGTGATGAGGTACGACGAGCCTGCCGTGCCGTCCATGTTAGTCAGGCTCACCTGGTAGTGCGAGACATTGGCACCGATTTCAAGGAATGCCGTCATCACGCCTAGCTCGTTCGTCGTGTTGGCCAGCACAACGCCGTTCGTTGCAAACGACAGCAGGTTGCCGGCGTCGCCAGTCAGGTTCTCGAGAGTCAACCTCAGCGTCACATTCGTGAGGGTTGCCGGCTTCAGCGTCAGATCGAGCAGGTTCATCTCCTGCGCAGGATCGAGCAGGCCGCCGCCGTCCTCCGGAATCACAAACAGCCCGCCGACGGATATTCCGATGGCGGACGCCCCCAGCGCGCCCCTCTCGTTCCACTCCCATGCGTCAGGCTCGTTGTTGTTGTTCGTGTCGCCGTCCTCGATGTACACCGTCACGCTCGGCGCGGCAGTCTCCTTCGCCACGACCGCAGCGCGCGGCGTATAGACGTAAGCCTCCTCGGTGCCGACATAGTTGTAGTAGCCCCAGCTTTCCCAATTCGCCCAAGCGCAGTCCGCTTCCGTGTCGATGAACGCCCGGACGTAGTACGCGCCGAACGGCACGCCGAGGATCGTGGCGTTCACCGTCAAATTCGTGTACGAGGCGATATCAGCCACGTTCGTCACGAAAGCCTCGCCCAAGGGCGTGCCAGTGAAGTCCGGCGACTCGAACGCCTGCACGCGCACCAGGTTGGTGAACTGCGTCACGTCAGTCGGCAGCCTCTCGGCAAGCGCTCCGAAATACTTCACCGACACGTTGATGGAGCCGTAGCCGTACGCATCCCTGCTGTCGCCCGTGCACTTGAGCGTGAAGTCTCCCTTCGTCTCTGCGTTGTTCGGCTCGGTGAACTTCGCGTCCAGCATCGAGACCGACCACCGGTACGCCTTCCCCGTCTCGAACACCACGCCCTGCGGCGTGACCATGCCCGCGTAGATAGGCGGCGTCCACTCGTAGACTCCGGTCGAATCGCGCTTCGGAGCCTTCTGCGCTCCGGAGTCGTACACCAGAGTCTCGCCGTCCACGCCCCACACCCGCAGGCGGAACGCCGGGTAATCCTTGGATATCGAGTTCTGGTGCTTCCACCTGAACGTCGGACTCGCCGCGTAGACGTTCGCGCCCATCGGCTCCACCGGCTCCGTCAGCGTCTGCTGCCCGCCCGCCTCGAAGCTGGCGTTGAACAAGCTTCCGCGAAGCCCGACGTCCTCTCCGATCAGATCCGTCACGACCAGCGCAACGTCGCCGGTCAGGACGCTGTACGTCACGTTCGTCAGCCCGGCGATGTTCGCGTTGCCGGCCGCGAGCCAGACGTTCGTCAGTTCGCCCCAGTCGAGGTCGAGCGTGCCGTCAACGAGGAAATCTGCTTCCGTCAGACACGGATGCTTGGCGAGATCCAGCTTGCGATCCAGCAGCGTCACCTCCTCCGTCGGCTCGCCGTTCATCCTCGCACGCACGACGCGCACACGGGTCTCCCCGGAGCCGGGAAGCTTGACGCGCGTTCCTTGCGAGGCCGTGCGCGACATCTCGATCTCGAGAGACGTTGCGAACCAGCCGACATCCACACCTGTCGCAGCGCCGTACGGCTCGCCAACCGTGTACGCGCCGTCGCCGTTCTCGTCGATGAACGCGACAAACGTGTTCTTGCCCTCGCGCACCATGCCCGAAGAGACGCCGGACTTGGCCAGCTCCGGTTCGGCAAGACGCAACGTCTGCCGCATGTTGCCCGATGCCATCACGCCATCCCATTCTATCCTGAACCACGCCTCGTCGGAAGGATAGTCGTGATGCTCGACATGGCGAAGCACGACGTTATCCTGCGTCTCCGAATCGTCCCTCACGACAACGTTCAACCCTCCGTTGCACTTGGCGAAGTCGATTTCGACACGCCCGGTCAGGTAATTGATCGTACCGATCACGTCCTTGGTGTCGTCTCCCCAGAACAAGACGCCCTTGGTGGGGTCTGACGAATCCGGCAGATCGCTCGCGCCAAGGTTCCAGCCGCTCATGATGTTGAAAGTCGAGGTCTGGCCTATCAGAATGCCGTTCCTGTACTCCCACTTGTTGTTATACCAAACTGGACACTTGAAATTCAGTCTCACAGTTCCCTGCTCGACAGCGCCAGGTCCCAGCGTGAGCGTCATCTTCCTTCCCTGGTTCACACCGAGGAAGCGCGTCTGCCGCCCTCCGCCGACCCTCCACAAGGCGCTCGGAATTTCATCGAGCTTGCCCTCCGGGAACACCTGCACGATTATCTTCTGCTCGGAAGAGAAGACGCTTCCGTCCGCGTTGTTCAAGGTGAGGGCGATGTCTGGAATCGGGTGGCCGGGCAGCACATATCCGGACACTCCCACCTCGTTCTGACGGGACGGATTGGAACCGGCTCGCGACTCCGCGAAGTTGCTCCATCCGTCGTCGTCTGCGTCCTTCCATGCGTCGTAGAGCCCGCGGGAAAGGTAGTTTCTCTCGAACTGGTCCTCCCATGCGTCCTCCAGGAAATCATGGTCGGCGTACATGAAGCCGAGATAGTTCGTGATGCCCTGCTGCGGCTGCGGCACGCGCACGAAGTAGTCTGGCACAAGCTGTCCGTCCGTTGCGCCGTAGGTAAAGGCGTTGAGAGGATTCAACGGGCTGTCATCCTGCGTCAAGAGCCCGAGATTCAAGACCTCCGAGACCCGGTATTCGGTCAGGTTCGATAGGCCGTCGTTGTCGTCGTCGTCCTGCTCCCCGCCCTTCACGCCAGTGAGGTTGCGCCACCATGTCGGGATGCTGCCGCCATCTGCGCCGCTGGTCACGTCCGCGAACACGCTGTCCGCAGGCGGCTCCACGCCGTCAGGAAGCATGCCCTTCATGATATCGCGCTGGTATGCCTCGCGCGCAGTCACCTTGCGTCCTTCGTAGGTGACTACAGATTCCAGCCCGAAGCCGTCTTCTGCCCCATACCGGTCCTTGGCCACCGTCTCCCACCAGTCGGGTATCTCGTTGACGTTCGTGTCGCGCTTCGTCATCATCCATGCGTCGGCCGCGCCCTTGCCATCCCACATGCTCTCGCAGCGTTTCGCGAACGCGCCGCCTAGCGGAATCAGGTCGGAAGTGCCGACCACCGCCGTACGCAGGTCGAAGTAGTAGTTGCTAACTACGCTGGGGGCGACAAGACCCAACACTTCCTTCGCCTCGAGGCTCCAGCGATGGTATACCCTGTCATTAACGAAGTTGAGCACGTACGGGTACGGATTCGCCGTGTTCGGGAAGACGATATTGTCCACCCCAACCTCGTTCGCCGCCGTGAAGCCGCCGTACCACTTGCTCCAGTATTCGGAATCCACGGCCGATCCGTCCATCGGCGGCAGGTGTCCAACCGTGTTCGCTATCCACGGCACGAGACGCCAGTTGCGGTAGACAGTGCTGCGAACGGTCTTCGCGTCGTACCACCAGCCGCAGTAGATGTCGCCAGGCACGTTCCAGCCCTCGATCTTGTCGTTGTCACGCACGTTCTTGGTGAAACCGCTCGGCTCCCACGCCACGTCGGCGGCGTTCACCGCGCCCGGAATGGACTGGAAGTTGTAGTGCATCACCAGCTCGGCAGGCAGGTTCTGCTTGCCGTCGTTGTCGTTACGCGTCGCGCCGCCTGCCCACGACGCAAAAATCGTTTCGCGCAGCGCTGCGACGTCGGCAAAGGAGTAGCGGCTGTTCATGTCTGCCTCGATGTCGATCTCGGAACGTGCGCCGTCCCAGATGCGCACTTCGTCAAGATAGCCGGCGTAGAAGTTGCCGAAGTCGGTCCAGGCGGTGTTCTTTGATATCTCGAACGGCTCCTTCGTGCGAGCGCTGGCACCAAGCACCATCGCGCACGGCAATGACTTGTAGCCGTTCTGCACCACCGGGAAGTATTCCGTTATCCCCGTAACCGCCTCATCGACGAAATTCACAAGGCCGTTGGCCGGAATCAGGTGCGTCTGCTGCGTCTCCACCTGCTTTCCGTTCACGTAAAGCCGCAGAATCGTCCCGTCGAACGAGAGGGCCACGTGCGTCCATTCGCTTGTCGATGCTCCGCCGCCGAAAACTATTGCCGTCTGGGCTCCCGTGCCGGACGGAACCGCGTCGCTAGAGTCGAAGCAGCCGTACAGGCGACCGTCGGCCTTGATGCCGATACGGAAGTTCGCGCGCACCTGCGCAAGGTTGTTGGAGAGCGTCGATGCGCCGTAGACGGCGGTACGCTCGATGATGGTCTGCTCGCGGTCCAGCACCTCTGGCTTGATCCACGCCTCGACCGTGAACTGGCGGAACGTGTCGTACGACTGGTAGTTTAGCCGGTGAAGGTTCGAGGAACGCGAGATCACCGCCGAGTTTTCGCCGGGGAACCAGATTGCCTGGCGGCGGTCTGGATCGGTAAAGTTCTGCGCGTCGGACATGGCGGTTGTCGTCGAACGCTGCTCCTCGTTGTCGGATATCCAGTCGTGGTCAGTGTCGTAGCCCTCGTTCTCCTCGAAGGAGTAGAGGAATGCGACATCCAAGCCATCCTTTTCCTGTTCCTTGCCAACTATAAATCGGCCTCCACTCCACGGATAAAGGTTGAAATCGGTGTCCCTTATGTAGTACTGCGACGTGTAGCTGGCCTTGTTGAGCGCAGTCGAGTCCGTCATCCACAATGGCGTCGGATCCGTATGCTGCGGCTGCGGGCTGGTCATGTTGACGAGAAGGGCCTCTTCGGCGTTGCGTATGCCGTCGCCGTCTGCATCCGCCTCGGACGAACCCATCATCCACGGATATTTCATCGCGTCAAAGAGGGTGTACGGCACGTCGCTGGAGAGCCAATCCGCGCTGCCGGTAATGCCGGGCCAGCCCATCCAGGCGTTGTTACGGAACGAGAATGGCGCGCCGTTGACCAGCACCATGTCGCCCCAATAGACACTCGAGATTACGTCACCGTCAGAAACCTCGTCCACGCTCTTCATCGCCACCGTTCCAAGCAGCGGGTTGAGGCCGTGGAAAAGCTCGTAGTAGTCGTCCATGGCGTCGCCGTCCGTATCCCAGCTGCGGGGGTCGGTGCTGGCGTAGCCGTGCGCCCATGAGTAGTCGCTGCCTATCAGCGCGCGCGGAGGGAGCATGATGCGGTAGCCGCCGAGGTTACTGTCGGGCTCGTACTGGGAACGATTGATCGTGTAGATCCAGAAACCAGTAGGATCCCAGTAGTGCGGAGGACGTGCGAAGTAGCCCAGCGCACTGAAGTAGCCCTTGGAGCTGAGGCTGGAGAAGCCAGCCGCAGCCGCAGCCGCGCTGAACGTGTCCTCGTCCATGTAGTTCATCTCGATGAATCCGAGGAACTTCTCCGATGCAGGCGTACCGCTCGGCATCCAGCGACCCATGAGAGGCGTTACGGCGTCGTCGTAGCGCAGATGGCGAAGCGCCTGGACGAGATATTCCTGGAAGTTCTGCAGTCCGTCATGGTCGAAGTCGTAGTCGCGGCGCGTTCCCGTGCGGCTGTCCTGCTTGCCAGTGAATGCGTCATTGGCATCCGTCGCGTCCATGCCGGCTGTGATATAGTAGCCCGTAGCCTTGGTGGCGTTGCGGGCATCAGGCAATCCGTCACCCCTCCGGATCAGCGTCACAACCTCATCGCCGAACGGAAGTCCGTCGCCACTCTGACCTGGCTTGGCCACAAGACCGGCGTAGCACATTTCCCACGGATCGGGCAAGGCATCGCCGTCCGTATCCACCGAGCAGGGGTTCATGCCGCCGCCGCGAATGCACAGGAGCAACCCGTCGTCAGTCGGCTTCTCACCCGCCTTCGCATCGTACACGAAGGAGTATTTCTGCGTGCCTGAGCTGAACCCGCCGGCGGCGAAAGCATGGTTGTAGACGGGATTCGCGTTCCAGGTGCCACCCTCGGTGTCGTCGCGGATGTGGTCTCCGTCCGTGTCGCCGTTCCACGGGTTCGTGGGCCAGAACTTGTTGAACCAGCCAGTCTTCAGGCCCGGATGGTTCGTGTAGACCGACTGGACATCCTGATAGGCGTTGCAGGAATCAGTGCCTGCGTAGTTGCCGGCAAGACACAATCCCGTCTTGTCGTAATCGACGTTGACGGCGTTCTCGTACACGGCGGAATTCGGGTTGAAGCCGACATACAGCTCCCAGCCGTCAGGAACGCTGTCGCCGTCCGTGTCGGCGCCATGCGTATCGTCGCTCGACGTGGTCGCATACGTTTCGTCGCCGTATTCGGCCGTGAACGGCTTGTTCGGATTCGTCGTGCCGCAGAGGAAGATGTTGCCAAGCGTATCCGACTTGCTTTCCAGCGCCGCAAGGTCTCGGGCAAGGCTGAATGTATCGTCTCCGGCGTCCGTCGGGTTGTATTTGACGAATCCCGGCAACGTCGAGGCCGCATTGCCGCTCTGCTTCGCCGTCATGTAGCGATACTTCAGGAGCAGATACTCGTCGCGGTTGGAGAACCACCTGGTGTTGACCGCGACGCCGGCTTCTCCGACCTTCTCTGCATTTTCCGCATTGTTGTACGAATCCCAGCGGTCGCTCACGTATCCGTTGATGTTCATCCCCCACGCCGTGCGCGGATCGAACTCGAACTCGGCCATCACCTGGTCGTGCGCCACGCAGAGCGACTGCTTGAGAAGAACTGTCACGTTGTTCGTCAGCGCATCCTCGTCCCAGCCATCAGGGAATTCGATCGGTTTGGTTGCGGTCGGCTTCTCGGTGCAGTATGTTTCGGTCCATGGCAGCGACCGCAGTCCGGCCAGCCCGTGTCCCCAATCCTTCTTGGCCCACTTGCCGCGGCTTACAGGGAGGTATTCCGTCGAGCTCGAATCGCCGTAGCGGAACACCGGCGTGCCGACAGGGGAGTTTGCTGCGGCAGTCGCGATGATCTTCCCGTCCGCGTCGATCAGCCCGTCGCCGTTGTTGGCGAGCGCATACGTCAACCGGACGCCGCTCGCGTTCGTGAAGGAGATCACCGCGTAGTTCGATCCGATCGTCGCCCAGGCCATGTAGTCTTTGTCTGGATTGACCTCATCCTCCCAGGCCTCCGCCACCAGCGGATCAAGACCGCGCATGACCTCCCAGTAGTCGCTTACGCCGTCGGCGTCCGTGTCCCAGTGGATCGGGTTCGTGCCGAGCGCGAACTCCTCGATGTCGAGGAGACCGTCGTTGTCCGAGTCGCGCTCGCCGATAAGGAAGTCAGACTTGACGTTGGGGTTGAACAGGCGCGCAATCTCGTCCGACGAGATCGGCTCGCCCTCGGCGATGTCATCAAGCCTGAACCGTGAACCGATGATGCGCTGGCCCGTGTACGGATCGCCGATGTAGCCACGGTACCAGAAGTAGTACTCGTAGCCGTCGGGCAGGCCGTCGCCGTCAGTGTCGTCGACTGTCGGGTCGGTGCGGTTCTCCGGCGTCCAGTTCGCATCCGAACCGTAGATCGTCGCCCAGGCGTTCGACTCGACCTCGGTGAAGTCGCGCTCGGAAATCCATGCGCCGTCCGAGTTCACGCCCTGCGACCTGCTCGGGTCTTCCCTGTAGTTCAGGCCCTCGCCATATCCGCGAAGCTCAAGATAGGCTGTGAAGGGCTTGCCGTACTGCGCCCAGTCGGACTTGACGTTGGGGATTAGGCCGTTAGCGGAGCTGCGTCCGACGGGCAGATAGTCCTCGTCGCCGTTGTATGTGTCGAGCGACTTCAGGTCTCCGCCGACCTCGTCGAACAGCCTCCCGCTGCCTGATGTCGTCCCGTCGGCGTTGGCTACGGTCGAGGCACCGTCCCACTTCTTGACAGCATAGACGTCCGGAATGCCGTCTGCGTTTATGTCGCCGACGTTGTCCTTCGGGAAGTACTCCCTCGAGAAGATGGCTTCGATTATGTAAGTCGGATAAGAGATCGTCTCCTTGTCATATGCCGGCAAGGACACCGCCTGTTTGGCGAAGTCGGTAGCGTCTCTTCCGACCACCGGCTGGATCGAACCCTGGTACATCGACGTGTAGCCGCCATTGCTGCCGTTGCCGCTACCGCCGTTGTTGCTGTTGTTGCTGTTGTTGCCGTTGTTGCTGTTGTTGTCCTTGCCTCCTCCGCCACTTTCGTTTGGAACGCTCAGCACCCAGCAGTAGAAGAAGCTGTCGAGATTTCCGGGATACGCGTAAACGCTTGTCACCATGTTTGAAATCAGGTTGCCGTACGGGTCGAGCTTGTAGCTCGTACCGGGCGACAGAAGGCCGCTCGCCGTTTCGCCGACGCGATAGCCGTATGCGAACACGTTGACGCTGCTCACCTCCGGCGAGAACGTCCAGGTCTGCTCCCACGCGGAAATCGTGGGGGGGGCACCCTCGGACCACACGCGACCGGCACCAAGACCGTTAGCAGAAGCTGCGTAATCTGCGCTCAAGTCGGACTGGCCGTGCTTGTTCGGACCGGTCGGGATTACGCTTAGCTTCTTTGCCGGATCGACGCTGAAGTAGTATTGGCGCGTGTCGTAATCACCGTTCTTGTCTGTAACGGTGAGCGTCACTATCTTGAGTCCGGCGCCGCTGAACACGGGGCTGTAGGAGCCTTTGACCGAACCCAGCTTGGTGCCCGTGGCGTTGGTTGTCGTGATCGGCACGTCGACCGTCACTCCCTCGACCGTCCAGCTTGCGGTCATGCCCTCGCGGATATCGGGCAGGACGTCCTTCGCCTCCCACTGGATCGGCTTCGTCGGCACGCCGATGCCTGCGGGAATGGCGTTCGTGTCGGCAATGCCGGAAATCATCGGCTGCAGATTGTCCACCGTCATGGGATAGCCGTTCTCGTCTTCCAGATGGTAGTATTGGGCCCATGTCTTGTTCGGATCGACGCTCGGCGTTTCCGTGATCACCCTCGCGCTGACAATGAAGTTGGCGCCGCCGTCGAGCTCCTTGAAGTAGAAGTAGCGGCTTGTCGTACCACTTGTGAAAGTGAGCCGGTTCGTGCTCAGCACGGGGTCGCTCGTCAGGCCGTCATTCGCGCCGTCGCGCACCACCGTGATCTCAACCTCGATCGTCTCGGTAGGGGCGATGTTGAGCTTCACGTCGACGCGTCCATCGATCGACCCCACCTTATCCTCGGAGTAATAGAACGATCCGTTGTACGGCACCAGCGAGATCGTCGGCTCGTCGAGCGTCTCGACGAAGAACGTGAATCCGGCAGACTTATTGAACGCCTGTACCGTCATGTCCTTGTCCTTCACCTTCACCGTCACCTTGTTCGTGCCGGAGTTGTGGAAGGCGTATGGGATTTCCGCAAGATACGGATTGCCATAGACGTTGGTGGTGAAAAGCGCGGCCCCCCCCTCATAGAACGTCCACTCGGTCAGGAAGTTCGCGTCGTCAAGATCAACCGTCTCGCTCGGCTCGTTCACGCTCTTGACCTTGAATATCTTTGTTACGTCCTTCGCGGCCTTCGCTTCCATCGTGCCACCATTAGTGTAGAGCGGCGTCGCGCTCATCGATACGCCCTCCACCGTCGGCATCACGTTATCAACGTAAAGGGTTATCTCGCCGCTGGCGTATCCGTCGGTTCCTGTTCCGATGCGCATGGCGCCTGCTTCGGTCTTGGTGGGCGTGTTCCAGATTTCGAACTCGTAGCGCAGCTCCGTGTTGGCCGCGCCGTCGAGCAGCAGCAGCGATGCCTGCCGCTCAGTGGCCGACTGGCCGCGGACGATGCGGATGCCCTGCTCGAACGCAGTCGTGTCCACAAGGTTGGACGACGCCTCCGTCTGCGGCACCAGGAAGATGTAGCCTGCGTCGGCCAGAGCGAACGGCGTGCCGAGCGTGAAGGACAGCTTCGCGGTGTCGCCTTCGTTGTACGTGCGCGACGGGTTGCCGTCGGTGCCCACATGGTCGTACGGCGTTGCGCCTATGAGCGGCTTCGCGAATACCTCGACCGTAAGATGGATGGGGTCCGACACGTAGTTGTCCTGGTTCCTCACGCGGACCAGGATGTTCGACGAGGTTGTGTTGAATATGATGTTGGTGGTGAGGGTGTTGTCCGTCCCGCTAGGCACGCCGACATCGAGAGTCTTGGTGTTCATGGACGACCAGATGCCGGTGAGGGTGTACTCCAGCGTATAGCTGCCGGAAAGCTCGCCGACGGCGTCGTCCACGTCGAACGACATCTCGAACGCTTCGCCCGCAGGCACGTCGTAGTAGACCGTGTCCGTCGCAGGAGACGTGATCTTTGGCTTTGAAGGCTGGATGTGGAGCGTGCCAGGAATGATTCCGCCGGAGAAGTACGCGATGGCGGCAGCGTCCGTTATCTCCGCCTTGATGGAGATTCCCTTCGTGGAGGCGGAAGTGTCGTCGCTCGCGCGCTTGACGTACGCGTAGACGAAAGCGGACTGGGTACCTGCAGGGATCGTCGCCGTAGCGCTCGTGCCGTTGGGATCGCCGGACGCCAAGGACGATAGGCCGATGAAGTCCTTCCAATCGGCCGACGAGTTGATCATCTCCGCCGTGACGGTCACCTCGAGGTCGCTCGTGTAGCTGGCGACACCCTCGAGCTCAACGGTGATGGGCACTATCTCGGCAGGCGAGCCGGCCACGGCCGTCCAGTCCGAGGCGCCGCCGGGCTTCACGACGATCGACGGCGGCTCCGGCTGGCCGACGAGAACCGTCTTAGTGACGAAGTTCGTGATCATCACGCCAGCGCGGAAGATGTTCGTGGGGGTGGCGGAGAGGAATATCTTTGTCGTCTTGTTGGTCGCGTCACCCATGGCGAAAATCCCGCCGGGGATCTCCTTGATCTCGCCGTCCGCAGGCGCGATCGGAATGTGGACGACCTTGCGCGTGACGCCGCCGCCGAAGTCGTAGTCGACGCCGTCCTTCATGTACGCCACCGTCTCGTCCTCCGCCCAGGCATAGAGCGTCACGGTGTGCTCCGTGGCCACGGAGCCGGGAATGGAGAGCGCGGGCGCGCGCTTCGCGTTGCCGTTGTTCACGTAGGACGACGTGCCGTTGGCGGCGATCCGGCGCCATACATCGTCGTTGAACTTGTAGTCGTCGAAGTCGATCGTGCGGATGTAGATGCCAGCCTGGGACAGATCGCGATCCTGCACGAACTTCGGCTCGTCATCCGTCGGGAACGTCACGAACGAAGAAATTGCCCCCTGCGACTGGCTCGTCAACTTGAGGTTGCAGGCGTTCGTCGTGGTCAGCTTGTCGTAGATTCCCCAGTAGGCGCCGTTCTTCAAGCAGTAGGTGGTTGCCTCGTTGTCAGTCGACGCCTCCACGGGCGCGCTTTCTGAACCTGCGGCGAGCGTCAACAGGCCGAAGTCGCCAGGCTGCGCCGTGTAGGAGCAGATGAGGTCCGTGAAGTCGTAGTTGACCACCTCGCTTCCGCCAGACACGTACGAGACCGGCGCAAGGCTCTCGACATCGGCCCACTGGTAGCGCCCGCTCACCCACACGCCCACCTTTGGCGGATAGAGCGAGGCAGCCGATGCGGCCTCGTTCGTGCCGCCCGCGCCGACGTACTTGAAGTACCAGCGGTTGTCCCACGTGGTGGCCGACGCCGCACCGCCATGTGCAGTATAGTTCGCCGCAGGATCCCGGTTAAGGAGGCGGAGCTTGAACTTGACCGTCTGGCCCGCAGTGACGGGGTTGTCAGACATCGAAAGTACTTCAGTGCCATGGTCGCCGCCAGCCGCACGCCGGATGGACCATATGTCGCCATCCGCCGCCGTCGCAGTCACTGCAACCGTGCAAACGAGCGCGGCCCATGCGGTCGCCGCGATCCCGAACGTCTTGTATGTTTTCATTCTGCACCGCCTCTCTTGGAAAGGTCTTTCTGTTCCTTCATCATGCGCGTCGCCACGAGACGCCGCGCTTCGTCAAGCTCCTTGTTCGCAAGCGCGTTGCGCTCGCGCAGCATGCGCGAAAGCTCGCGCCAGCCCGGATACTTCCTGGGGTTGTTCAGCAGCTCGTTGCGGACCTGCTCTTCCGTCGCGCCCTCCGGCAGCGCCGCGCGTGCGCGCGCCACGAGCTTCTCCATCTGCTCCACGATCTCGTTGCGCTGCGCCGCGATCTGCTTGCGATGCGCCTGAACGTCCTTCAGCGACTTCATGTACGCAGGATCCTTCCCGCGCGGAACGAACGCCGAGGGCGCATTCGTGGCGGAGGACCCGCCAGACTGCTCCTTCCCCTTCTCGCAGCCGCTCATGGCCGCGAACATAAGCACCATCGCCGCAAGCAGCGGCGCGATGCGTCCTTGTCTCAGACGTCTCCTCATTGTCTTATTGCCTCTCGCAGATCCAGTCTCCTCAAAAGCACGCCCTCATTCTAGCACGATGCATCGATGCGGGCAAGCGTTAAATTACGGCTCGTCCTCCTCCACCGTCACCTTGTAGAAGCGCTTCTCGTCCGTCGGCACGAACGTCGTTCGCAGCTCCAGCGTTCCGTCGGCCTCGGCCAGCGCCGCGCACACGTCGCCAGCACCTTCCGGCTGCGCCGGCACGTATGTGCCCGTCAGCGTGTCGCAAGTCCTCAGCACGTACCACCAGCCCTCCACCGCGTTGCCGATGGTCGCCTCCACCGTGAAAGTCCCGTCCGGGTTCGCGTAGATCGTCAGCGGAGATGAAACGCCGTCCGCAGCCACGGGCACGTCGTCGGGATCCACCAGCGGGCGACGGGTGGTTCCGGCCGGCTCCCATACCCATGTCAAGACAGCGGCGCCTTCCGGCTTGAAGCCCGCCGTGTCAGTCGTGCCGCCCTGGATCGTCTGCTCGCTGTCCGCAACGTCAGGATCCGGTTCCAGCGTCCATCCGCAGCACTGCCACACCTTGCCATTGCTGTCCGTGAATGTAGCCGACTGCACGCGCATGGCCAGCATGACGTCCGGAAGCTCGATCGTTCCGCCCATGGCCACCGGATCCTTACCGGAAACGACCAGGGTTACAACATCCGGAAGGTTGGCGTCCGTCAGTCCATCCCCATCGGCGGTCACGGAAACGACGCGCACCAGGAAGTTCGTGGTGGCTGACGATTCGGTCGACGAACCGCCGCCATAGTAGGCGGTGAGGTTCAGCGGCTCCAGCGCAACAAACGACAGGACCGGCGAGTCTCTTCCCGGAATGTAGTCTGGCCAATAGCTGTTATTGCCGAGTCCCCACTCGCGGAAGCCGTTGTCGGGATCGTTGGGCGTGGCGGCAAACGTTACGCTCTCGCCATAAGGATACCATCCGCTGCCAGGCTCGGTGACGCCGTCGTCGTCACTGTCTACGACATTAATCTTGACCTGCTTGGGCTCAAGCAGCCACTCGAGCGTCGCCACGTCGTTGGACGCTAGCGAGAACGTAGCCTCCTTGCCGGTTCCGTCCAGCAAGGTCTCCGCACCACCAGCGACAGTGTTCGTCACCGTGAGTACCCAAGCGGCGAATTTTGACACGACAGTCTGCTCGGCGTTCGTGACCTCTCCGTCCGGCGCTATCGCAGTGATCGTCTGGCCGTTCGTGTAGACGTTCTCATGCATGCCGTACATCGGTTCCGGCGTTCCGACCTCGCCCGCCTTGGACGTCACCGTCAGCGATATGCCGTGCGTCTGGCGGCAGAACTCGTCCCATCCGCCGCCCAGCACGAGCTGAACCGCATCAAGAAGGCCATCCACCGAGAATGACAGGTTCGTGGAAACGTAGGTACCGGTATCCTCGCTGCCCCAGGACGCGACATACGCCTGGTTCGTAACGTTCTCCACGTAATTGTCAGGATCGTCTTCTGCCGAAGCCTCGGCGTACGCGTAGGCGTTCGTCGTAGCATCCAGAACGGAGGAATAGCCGTAGCCGTAGGCAAGGCGCCCGTTCTCGACCCTCCAGCGTCCGCTCTGCTCCGTATCGTCCGGAAGGAACACGCCGATCGACGGGTTCCCGTCGGCAAGGTCTGTGCTGGAATTCGCGGGAGTAAAGAAATAGACAAACTTGTCCTTGAACGTCGCGTCCTCCTCGTCGATAGCGCGAATCCGCTCCACGAGATTAGACGTGGCCTCCTCTTGCATCATGCCGCTCACGCGCAAAAGCGCCTTGTTCCCGTCTCGCGCGTATTCGAGCGCCTTGTCGAACGAATAGGCCACACTGCAGTTCATCGCCTCGAAGAATATCTCGTCCGGCAGCGCGGCACACAGCTCGCCCGGCTTGAGGCTGTCCTTTCCCATCAGGTCTACCAGGCTGGAAGAGAGCCGGATGGGAGCATTCCAGTTCGTGTTCGTCCCCACTAGTGAGATGTCAAGTGGCCTGCTCGCGACGCACAAGCCGAAATAGCCCTTGTCGGACACGGTTACGGAAGTTCCCGCCGGCTTCAGCGTCAAGGTATCGACTTTCTTCGGCTTCCCGACGCGCCCGACGAGCGGCACGCGGTTTTCATCCTCGTAGCCGATCAGCGTGACGACCTTGTTGACAACGTCGAAAAGGAAAGACCCCGCCTGCGAAGGCAGGCTCTTCGTGTCGATGTAGGGGAGCGAGTACCAGCCGTCGCCGGTGCCGCCCCATCCCGCGAAGATGCGCACGCGGGCGTTGCACTCGTCATCCCAGCCGAAGCCGACCGCCAGCACCGCATGGCCCACGGCCTCTCCGACCTGGTTAATGCCCAGCCCGACGGGTTTGCCCAGACGGCACGGAAAGTAAATCAGCTTCTCGTAGTGGCTTTCCGCCGGATTCATCACAGCGCAGGCGCGCAGGCCGGTACTGGACTCGGAGTCGATATCGGCCTTCTGAAAAGCCTTGAGTGCCTTGGCGATATCTGCCGTATTGGCGCCCGACCCGGCCGCGCTCCAGCTCATTGACAGCATCACGCCCGCGTCGTACGCCACGCGTCCCAGGAGGTCGCGTATGTCGTCGTTCATCTTCGAGTCATCGGCATAATCGGAGAGGCTGGTCATGTCGTCCAGAAGAGACCAGTCGTAGTATTCGAACCCCTCCGGAACGAGGTCGCCGCCGCCACTCATCGTCACGGCGTTGGTAGCCACGCCATCCACCGTGCAAACGCCACCCTCCGGAGACAAATCCGCTTTCGTGGCGTTCGCGCCGAAGAACTGCAGCATCGCCGCCATCGCCGTGGCCACGCAGCCGCACGGGTAGTTGTTGGGCGTGTAGAGGTTGTAGCATTTTTTGCCTAGCTTGTCCTTCTCTTGGTTCCAGTGCGTAAGCGGCCCGCCCTTCTCAAAGCCCTTCGCGACGCAGACGATCTCCGCCATGCCCGCATCGTCCACGCCGTTCGTCACCGCAGCCATGAGCTGAGTGCCGCCTGTTCCGCCCGCAAGACGCGCCCATTTTGCCTTGCCCTGCTCCGCCCATGCAGCCATGGCTGGATCCGCAGGCGCGGCCTGCGACGCGGCGGGCGTGGCACCCATGAGCGTAGGACCGGTCGAGGCAGACGTGTAAAGGCCGAGTTTCTTCAGGCGGTCCGCCATGTCGCGCTCCAGCATCGCGCGCACCGGGTGACCGGCAGGCAAGCCGTCCTTGGGCACGTTCTCGAGGCACGCGACGACAGGTTCCAGCTCCATCACGGGAGAAACGACGATGCACGAACCGTTCTTCATCGCCACGCGATACCAGAGCGTCACGCCATCCGCGTTCTTGACGGCCACGGCCGACGAACTGGCAACAATGGCATCCTCTCCGGCAAACGCCGCGTTCTTCTGCGCCCACGCGCGCGCAGCCTGCTTCGCCTGCGAAGATGTAACCGGCGTCGCGCCCGCGATCATCGCGAACGCTGCGACCAATATGCACAAAACGCTCTTCTTCATGTCCATCTCCGTTTGTTTGCAACACGGATCAGTTGCGGAAGTGTACACTTCCCCATCAAAATCTGTCCATAGTATACACTATTTGCAGTAGGAATGACAATTGGGAAAATAAAGAAAAAATTGTCCGACCTAGACCCGACCCAGTAGGCCCCTACGGCAACCATCGAAGGCGGCGCGGCGCTCGGCCACCGACCGGAGAAGCGCTTCGATACGCTCCACGTAGAAGCCCCAGTCGAGACCGGCAGTAGCCCCTGCGTGCGTCTTCGCGGCGACGGCCGCGTCGGGGTCTTCGGATGAAAGCGCCTCGAGGTTGTCGCGCACCTGGTGGTACGCCTCGCGCCACGGCGTGCCGGCCGCCACCTTGCGGAGCGCCACGTCCGTCGCGAACACGCCGGGGATGAAGCCGTGCCGGAGCGCGTCCTCGTCGATGGACATCCCAGCCACCACTTTCGCGAGGATGCGGAGCGTGGTGCGGACGATGGAGAGCCCCTTCATGTAGAGGCCCTTGCAGTCCTGCAGGTCGCGGTTGTATCCGCCTGGCATCGCGTGGAGGAGCGAGAGCGAGGCCGTCGCGAGGCCAAGCACCTGCGCCGTCTTTGAACGCACCAGCTCCAGCACGTCCGGGTTGTACTTCTGCGGCATGATCGAGCTGCCCGTGCAGTATGCGCGCGGCAGGCGGAAGTAGCCGAACTCGGGCATGGAGAAGAGGATCATGTCCTCAGCGAGGCGCGAGAGGACGGCCATCAGCTGCGCGAGCGCGGATAGGAGCGCCGCCTCGTCCTCGCCGCGCGCCATCGACGCGCCGAACACGTTGTGGAGCGGACGCGCGAAGCCGAGAAGGTCGCTCGTGCGCTTGCGGTCGAGCGGAAGCGGCACGCCGTATCCGGCCGCGGAGCCGAGCGGACAGAGGTCGTTCAGCCGGTATGCGGCCTCGAGGTTCTCGGTCTGGTCGAGTAGCATCTCAGCGTGCCCCGTCGCCCACACTCCCACCGACGACGGCATCGCGGGCTGCAGGTGCGTGCGCCCCACGAGCGGCACGCGGTCGTGCGCCTTGCCGAAATCCACGAGCGCCTTGGCGAGCGCGGCCAGCTCGTCCTCCAGGCCGAGCAGCTGGTCCTTGACGTGCAGGCGCACGTCCACCGCCACCTGGTCGTTGCGGCTGCGGCCCGTGTGGATCTTCTTCCCGAGATCGCCCAGCGTCTCGGTGAGGCGGCGTTCCACGGCCATGTGGACGTCCTGGTCGGACTCCTCGATCGTGAATTCGCCCGCCTGCGCGGCCGCAACCACCTTCGCCAGCTCCTCGCGAACGCGCGCCGCCTCGTCCTTCGTCACCACGGGCGGCTCGACCGGCATCTCAGAAAGCATCGTCACGTGCGCCGCCGTGCCCATGCAGTCCCACGTCGTCAGCTCCCTGTCCAGCACAGGGTCGTCGCCCACCGTGTAGGCGAGGATGTCGGGATCGACCGCCCGGTCGGTTATCGTCTCTTCCGTCTTCATTTCTTTTGCTCCTCCAGTATCGCGTTCATCTTCCCGTCCGCCGCCTCCAGGAGCGGCTTAAGCTCGTCGGCCGGCTTCCCCTGCGCCGCCGCCACAAGGAACGTCCTGTAGCTCATCGCCACGTCGGCCAGCGCGTCGCCGCGCCCGATGGCGCAGAACGGCATCTCGCGCGCCTTCTGCCAGGCCGCCTCCCGGACATTCTGCCGTTCGGCCGCCAAATCCACCGCCTCCCGGAACGTGTAGGAAAGTCCTTCCCGCTTGTTGAAGACCGGAGGATAAAGCATGAGGCGAGAAGTGAATACCGACAGATCCCAGTCGCTGGCACGGCCCGGAGACAACACCGCACGCGTCAGGCGCGCGAACCGCTCGTCTGAGGCGCGGTCCTGAAGAAAAGGCTCCGTCTCACCCGTCAGGGCCTCCGCGAGACGCCTGCCGTCCCACGGCTTGCCGGCCGCGAGGTTGTCCAAAGTCGGCTTCACTAGATGCTTCTCCTTCATCCAGGCAACGAGGTAGCCAGACAGCGCCGCACCCGCCCCATTCGCCTTGCGCATGTCGGTGCAGAGCGCCGGAAAGTACGGCAGTCGCGCCTGGCTCCACAGTCCAAGCACGAAACGCGTGTCGTCGTGCGCTGTCTCCGCGTTCGCCGCGCGAACCGCGCCCTGCACCACCCACTCCGGCAGCTCGTTCGTCGCCCCTCCGTTGCGGAATATCCACGCGCGGAAGTACGCCTGCGCCACGGCGAACCGCAACTCGTCGAGATCGGAGAAGCCCGGCGATGGCAGTACGATGCGCGTCTGCACGTCGCCGCCCGGGCGACGCGTCCTGCGCGCAATGACGCGCGTATCGTTAGTGCGGCCGTCGCCCACATTGACGAAGATGCCTATGCCCTCGCGCCTCGGCATCTGGAGCTTGTACGCGCGCTCCAGGTCGCGCACCTGGCTCGAGACGAACTGCAGGATCGGAAGACGGAACCCCACCGAATCGCCAGGCACGTCCGCCGCCAGCACGCCCACCAGCCCGTCGCACGCGGTCGCGAGCTTCGGCAGGCTCCGCAAGCGCTCCGCCGCCGACATCTTCCGCTCCCCTTCTTCCTGCGCAAACGCCGCCCCCGCCAGCATGGCGGCGACGGCGAACGCATGCAGGATGTGGGAGCGGCACGTCATCTGCACAATGTGTAGAGGACTCCGGCCACGACGGCCGAGCCGATCACGCCGGAGACGTTCGGCCCCATCGCCTGCATCAGGATGAAGTTCGTGGGGTCGTTGCCGAGCGACACCTTGTTCGAGACGCGCGCGGCCATCGGCACCGCAGAGACGCCTGCCGAGCCGATGAGCGGATTCACCTTCTCCTTGGAGACGAGGTTCATGATCTTCGCCATTACAACGCCCGCCGCCGTGCCCACGCAGAACGCGCAGAGGCCGAGCGCAAGGATCGCGAGCGTCGTGCCAGAGAGGAACTTCTCGCACGCGAGCTTCGAACCCACGGAGAGGCCGAGCATGATGGTGACGATATTGATGAGCGCGTTGGACATCGTGTCCGAGATGCGCGCCACGGAGGGGCCCGCCTCCTTCGCGAGGTTGCCAAGCATCAGCGCGCCGATGAGCGGCACGGCGCTCGGCAGCAGCGTCGCGCAGAGCAGGAGCACGATCAGCGGGAAGCAGATCTTCTCGATCTTCTTCACCTCGCGGAGCGGCGGCATCTTGATGAGACGCTCCTTCTGCGTGGTGAGCGCGTTCATGATCGGCGGCTGGATGATCGGAACGAGCGCCATGTAGCTGTACGCCGCCACCGCGATCGCGCCGAGGAGGTCGGGGGCGAGGCGCGACGTGAGCCAGATGGCCGTCGGGCCGTCCGCGCCGCCGATGATGCCGATGGACGCCGCCGCCTTGATCGGGTCCGCGCCCATGAAGAAGTCCGCGCCGAACAGGGCCGCCAAGCCGAGGGCCCCGAAGAGCGCGAAGAAGATGCCGAACTGCGCTGCGCCGCCGAGTAGCGCCATCTTCGGATTCGCGATGAGCGGACCGAAGTCGGTCATCGCGCCCACGCCCATGAAGATCATGATCGGGAACACGCCCGTGTCGATGCCGAACCTGAAGAAGTAGTAG
>Ga0310690_10001407_pt1 | contig 42641 bp, 32 predicted proteins | sample AusTroGonzalo_MG_2_FD_207661 | JGI IMG/M metagenome (GOLD analysis project Ga0310690, IMG submission 207661) | Bovine rumen microbial communities from tropical cattle in Woodstock, Queensland, Australia - Gonzalo_04 (v2) (version 2) | ecosystem: Host-associated > Mammals > Digestive system >... | reverse complement strand
TTGCAGTGTGGTCGAGGTTGCGTTTTCTCTTCTGGCTCTTCTTGGTCAGGATGTGGCCATGATAAGCATGCTTTCTCTTCAGCTTGCCGCTACCCGTTACTTGGAAACGCTTCTTGGCAGCGGACTTAGTCTTCATTTTCGGCATTTTACAAATAATTTAAAGGTATTAAGTTACTGTTTTTATCTCTTTTTTTGTTGGCTGTTAGCTATTAGCCGTTAGCTCTTAGCTTGGTAGCTTCATAGCTTATTGCTTACGGCTTATAGCTTACAGCTCTCACTTCTTCGTTGACTTAGGAGCTATCATCATCTGCATGCGCTTGCCCTCCAACTTGGGCATCATCTCCACCTTACCGTACTCTTCCAGCTCTTGTGCAAACTTCAGCAACATGATTTCACCTTGTTCCTTGTAGACGATCGAACGGCCTCTGAAAAAGACCTCCACCTTGACCTTGGAGCCTTCCTGCAAGAATTTCTTGGCGTGGTTCAGCTTGAACTCGAAGTCGTGGTCGTCGGTCTGGGGTCCGAGGCGGATTTCCTTGATGACGACCTTAGTGGCCTTGGCTTTCTGTTCCTTTTGGCGTTTCTTCTGGTCGAAGACGAACTTTTTGTAGTCCATGGCCTTGCAGACCGGCGGGTTGGCATCGGGTTGGATCTCGACGAGGTCGACGCCCAATTCCTCTACAATTCTCAAAGCCTCGCGCAAGGGGTAGATGTTCGGTTCGACACCCTCGCCCACAAGACGCACCATCGGGGCTTTCACCTCTTCATTGATGCGATGGTTGAAACCGTCCTTGTCTTTGTTCGGTCTCTGACCGGGTCTTCCTTTTTGTGGAATCTGTGCTATTGTCTTAGTCTCCTATATTAAGTTTATATTCAGTTAATTAGTTATCTCTTATTCTGTTCCTCCTCGACTTGCTTGCGAATCAAAGCGGCGAAGTCGTCGGTCGACATGGTGCCGAGGTCGACTTGACCGTGTTTTCTCACAGACACTTGATTTTCAGCCTCTTCCTTCTCGCCAACGATGAGCATATAAGGATATTTCTTCATTTCAGCGTCGCGAATCTTACGGCCGATCTTCTCGTTACGCTCGTCAATGAGGGCGCGAATATCGGACTTTTTCAGATACGATTGCAAATTTTTCGCAAAATCGAGGTATTTTTCGCTCACGGGGAGGATAATCACCTGGTCAGGAGCCAGCCACAGCGGGAACTCGCCGGCGCAGTGCTCGAGCAACACGGCCACGAAACGCTCCATGGAGCCGAAGGGTGCGCGGTGCACCATGACGGGACGGTGTTTCTCGTTGTCGGCGCCGATGTAGCTCAGGTCGAAACGCTCAGGCAGGTTGTAATCGACCTGGATGGTACCCAGCTGCCACTTACGGCCGAGGGCGTCCTTCACCATGAAGTCGAGCTTCGGACCGTAGAAAGCGGCCTCGCCGTATTCCACATGGGCGGGCAGACCCTTCTCGGCGCAGGCCTCCTGGATGGCGGCCTCAGCCTTGGCCCAGTTCTCGTCCGTACCCACATACTTCTCATGGTCGTTGGGGTCGCGGAGTGATATCTGTGCTTCAAAGTTCTTGAAGTCAAGCGCCTTGAAGATGATTTCGATGATTTCCATCACACGGATGAACTCTTCCTTCACCTGGTCGGGACGGCAGAAGATGTGGGCGTCATCTTGGGTGAACGAACGCACACGGGTCAAGCCGTGGAGTTCGCCGCTCTGCTCATAACGATACACCGTGCCGAACTCAGCGCAGCGGAGCGGCAGGTCCTTGTAGGAACGCGGCTTCCACTTGAAGATCATGCAGTGGTGAGGGCAGTTCATGGGCTTCAGCAGGTACTCCTCGCCTTCCTCCGGCGTGGTGATCGGGCGGAAGCTGTCTTCGCCATAGTGATCCCAGTGACCCGAGGTGACATACAGCTGCTTGCCACCGATATGGGGAGTGATGACTTGTTCATAACCATACTCCTTCTGGATCTTGGTCAGATACTCCTGCAGGCGAAGGCGCAACTCGGTGCCTTTGGGCAGCCAGATCGGCAGACCTTTACCAACGGTGTCGCTAAACATGAAGAGCTCCAACTCGCGGCCCAGCTTACGGTGGTCGCGCTTCTTGGCTTCTTCGAGCAGCACGAGGTACTCATCGAGTTCCTTCTGCTTCGGGAAGGTGATGCCATAGACGCGGGTCAACTGTTTGCGCTTCTCGTCGCCACGCCAGTAGGCGCCAGCCAGAGACGTCAGCTTCACAGCTTTGATGACGCTCGTGTTCGGGATGTGGGGACCACGGCAGAGGTCGGTGAAAGCGCCACATTTATAATAGGTGATGGTGCCGTCTTCCAGCTCGCTGATCAGCTCGACCTTGTATTCGTCGCCTTTTTCGTTGAAATACTTCAAGGCCTCGGCCTTGCTCACGTCGACGCGCTCGAAGGACTGCTTCTCGCGGGCCAGCTCAAGCATCTTCTTCTCGATGGCTACGAGGTCAGCCTCGGTCAGGGTGATGTCGCCCGTGTCGATGTCGTAGTAGAAACCGGCATCCACGGCGGGGCCGATGCCGAACTTCACGCCCTTGTAGAGAGCTTCGATGGCTTCGGCCATGAGGTGAGCCGAAGAGTGCCAGAACGTGGCCTTGCCTTCGGGGTCGTCCCAGGTGAAGAGCTGGATGGTGGCGTCCTCGTCGACGGGGCGCATGGCATCCCACATCGTGCCGTTCACCTTGGCGGACAGCACGTTACGTGCCAGACCCTCGCTCAGGCTCTTGGCGATATCCAACGGGGTTACACCCGATTCATATTGTCTGACACTATTGTCAGGGAAGGTTATATTGATCATAAAAAAGCGCTTTTTTTGAAAACGGCTGCAAAAGTACAACTTTTTTCCTTACGAAACGCAGATTCTCAGTCTTTCACAAGATTTTTTTCACCTTATTCATAAAAGTACTAAATTTGCCACCAAAATTCAAACCATGAAAAAATCCATCATCCTCATTCTCCTTACAACCATGTCAATCTTCGGTTATTCTCAGGACTGGTTCGGCTTCAACCGCTATCAAGCCGACAACGACAGCATCATCACCAGCGGCAATTTCCCAGAAGTGGTCTTTATGGGCAACTCCATCACCGACAACTGGGCCTATTTCCATTCTGAATTCTTCAGCGAAAACAGCTTCTGCGGACGGGGCATCAGCGGACAGACCTCAGCGCAGATGCTGGTGCGCTTCACTGCCGATGTCGTCAACCTCCACCCCAAAGCCGTGGTCATCATGGCGGGCACCAACGACGTGGCGCACAACGAGTATTGGGTGTCGCCAGTGAAGGTGGTCGAGAATATCATCGCCATGTGCAACATCGCCAAGGCCAACGGCATCGTGCCCATCATCAGCTCCATCCCACCCTGCTCGGAGTTCCCATGGCGTCCGGAAATCGAAAAACCAGGACAGACCATCGTCGACATCAACAAGAGCCTGAAAGTCTATGCAGAGGCGAACGACCTTGTTTATATCGATTACCATTCCGCCCTTACAAACGAGGATTTGGGACTCCCAAAAGAACTTAGCGAGGACGGCTGCCATCCCAACCCCGACACCTACTTCACCATGGAAGCATTGGCTTTAGAGGCCATTAGGGTGGCACTGAAAAAATAATTCTCTATTTTTGCAGACAAATCATACGACCCATGAAAAAACTGACCCTCATCTTATCGCTGCTATTTGCAACACTTTTCCATACTTTCGCGCAAAACGCGCAAAACGCGCAAAAAGTCGGCGAGGCAACGGCGCTCAAAACCGCACAAGCCTTCGTCCAAACCCAAATGACCTTGAAAGGCCAAGCATTAAGTCTTGTTTCAAGCGAGGGAAACTATATTTATAACATTGGAAGCCAAGGCTTTGTCATCATCTCAAGCAACACCGTCCTGCCACCCGTGCTGGCTTGGTCCGACCAAGGCAATTTCCCCGATTTGAGCGAGGCTCCCGAGAACTTCCGTTCCTGGATTGAGCATTACAGCGAGATGATTGACTTCGCCGTTGCCAATGGCATCCAGCCCGAGCCGCAGGTGCAACGCCAATGGGAAGAGGCCGCACAAGGCATCTTCGGCTCACGCGAGGCTAACTCCGTCAGCCCCTTGGTCGACACACGCTGGAACCAAGACTGCTACTACAACGAATACTGCCCTGAGGCTCCCGGTTACGGCTGGGGTGGCTGGGGCGGCGGTCCCTGCGGCCACGCCTATGCGGGCTGCGTGGCCTGCGCCATGGCCCAGGTGATGAAATACTGGAACTATCCCGAAACGGGTTTCGGCTCCCACAGCTACGTCCACAGCGAATATGGCGAACAGAGCGCGAACTTCGGCGCCACCACCTACCAATGGGCCAACATGCCCGATGAGGTATGGAACCACAATGATGCCGTGGCCACACTGATGTACCACTGCGGTGTGAGCGTCGACATGAACTACGGCCCCTCCGGCAGCGGCGCGATGTCGCAAGACGTGGAGACCGCCATGCGCTCCTATTTCGGCTATTGCGGTGCCAAATACCGACAAAAAGCCAGCTACCAAGAAGACGCATGGATCGCCATGCTGAAAGCCGAACTAGACCAAGCGCACCCCGTCTATTACTCAGGCGCCAACGGCGACAGCGGCCATGCCTTCGTTTGCGACGGCTACGACAACAACAACCGGATGCACTTCAACTTTGGCTGGAGCGGCAGCGGCGACGCCTACTACACAGTCAGCGACGTGAACGGCTTCAACCAAGGCCAGGCCGTGGTGGCCAACCTCTTCCCTGTCAGCATCCAAGCCGACGACAACGGCATTATATACGTCAGCGAGGACGGCACGGGCGACGGCTCGTCGTGGGACAACGCCACCAACAAACTACAGTTTGCCACAGCCCTCTCGAGCGGCGGCAGCACGAGAGTCTGGGTGAAAGCCGGCACCTATTACGGCGACACCACCGATGTGGAAGGCGCGTTCTATGTCTCGCCGAGCAACCGCATCTACGGCGGCTTTGAAGGCAACGAAGCCCCCGACTTCGACCTCACGCTCCGCGACTTCGACAAAAACACCACCATCCTCGACGGACAAGGAGCTCGGCGCGTGCTGCTGCAAGACCAGTCCTTCACCACGGCCTCACTCGCCATCTGGGACGGCTTCGTCATCCAAAATGGCAACATCGGCAGCGGCGCGGGGGCCTATCTGAACAACTACGTCACTTTGAACAACTGCACCATCATCAATAACACGGCCAGCATGTATGGCGGCGGCGTCTATATCAACTCGACGGGCGGCACGGCCCATGTCACGCTCCACAACTGCGTCGTCATGGACAACAACGCCTCGATGGGCGGCGGCGTGTGCGACCGCATCGGTGCCGACTACACCAACTGCCGTATCTGCAACAACATCGCCTCGACCAAAGGCGGCGGCATCTACCTTTATAATAATACCGAGCCGACCTTCAAAAACTGCATCATCAACAACAACACTGCCACCAGTGCTGGTGGCATGTACGCCCGTGGACAATTCACAGCCTACAACTGCGACTTCGTGATGAACCTCGCCACCGAGAGCGTCGGCGGCATCTATCACGAGAACAGCCACAACAAATACTACAACTGCATCGTTTGGGGCAATGTGGCCAACGGCTTGCCCAACCAATTTGCCGGTCTGAGCGACTTCGACCACTGCGCCGTCTGCGGCATCGTCAACGGCTCGGACAATTTCGACATCCCCAATGAAAACACTGGCCAAGAACCCGGCATATTCGTCCGCTTCAACCACCCGGCATCAGGTGCGGGTGCCAACTATCACAACGAAGACTGGAGCCTGAAACCGCGCAGCATCTGCCTCAATGCAGGCAAGCCCAACACCACGGGCTTGGGCAACACCGACATCGCAGGCAACCCACGCCTTCAGCAAGGCCGCGTGGAGATCGGTGCCTACGAGAGCTGCGCCTCACTCACGCTCATCGAAGACGATGTCTACGAAAGCGAATTCCCCTATTGGTTCTTCAGCATGCCGCTGACCGAGCCGGGCTACTACACCCATGTACTCGAAGGGCAAGACTGCGACAGCGTCATCGGTCTCACCTTGATGGTTTTGGAAGGCACAGAAGAAAACGGCCCTTCGACAGGCTCAGGGGCCTTCGCAGTCTGGCCCAATCCCACAACAGGACAAATCCACATCAATGCGGAGACGCCCTGTGACATTGAAGTTCGCAATGTTTTGGGACAGCTGGTTTTGCAAGCCAAAGAGACCGAGACCATTGACCTCTCAGACCTTGAAAACGGGATATATTTCCTGATGGTCAGCGACAACAGCGGCAGAAAGAGTGTAACCAAGATAATCAAAGGATGATGGCAAAAGCGTATTTCTCAGCCGGTTGCTTCTGGGGCGTAGAGTATTACTTCAAACGGCTCAAAGGCGTGACGAAGACCGCCGTCGGCTTCATGGGCGGCGACATGGAAAACCCGAGCTACAAACAAGTCAAGACGGGCACAACGGGGCATTTGGAGACCATCGAAGTCACCTACGACCCCGAACGGGTTTCCTACGAGGCCTTGGTGCGCTATTTCTTTGAGATCCATAACTTTGAGCAAGTCGACGGCCAAGGCATCGACATCGGGACGCAATACCTCTCCGCCATTTGGTTCAACAACACCGAGGAGCGCGACACGGCCATCAAGGTCTTCGGCGAGCTGATGCAGATGGGCTATCATCCCGCCACGCAGATCCGACAGACCATGATCTTCTACCCTGCCGAAGACTATCACCAAGACTACCTCGACCAGCGCAGCGAGACGCCGGAATGTCATGTTTGGAGGAAAATATTCTAAAAAAATGTAGAGACGCGCCATGGCACGTCTCTACAAATATAATCTGAAATCTCAGGGGTTATTTTACAACAAATTTCTTGGTAACACCCTCAAAGGTAATAAAATACATGCCTTGAGGCAGATTCGACACATCAATTCGTTGGGTCTCATCTGTGATTTGACCCGTCATTACGGTTTGTCCCATGGCGTTGGTGATACGGTATTCGTTTTGAGACGCAAGATTTTGCGTCTCTACAAACAGGATACCATGGGCAGGATTCGGATAGACATTGATGCTGTTTTCCTTTTCCATCACGCCATCGGTCTGCACCGTAACATAGTCGTGAATGCCGTCCGCAGCCATAGCAGGAGCCGACTCACAAGTACCACCAGTAATCGTATTGATGGCCGTCACCTGGTAATAGCAGGTCGAGCTGCTGGTGTCGTGGTCTTCATAACTTGTGGCATCGCCGTCGGCATAGCCAATCAGATGGTAGTCCGTTCCGTTGGTGGAGCGATAGACATGGTAATGCACCGTATGGCTGGTCGTGCCTGCCCACACCGCGTTGGTGACCGTGATATTGTCGATGCACAAGGCATAGTTAGACACCGTAGTAAAATGGCGGAAGCCCAAGAAAATCTCCTGACCTGCATAGGCCGACAAGTCGACGGAGAAAGCCTGATACGGGTTTCTGGAATCCCATTCTGCGATAGTAGCGACGTTTAACCCATCAGCCGAGGCCACGGCTACGCCGAAGTGCTCGGTAGGATAGCTGGGGTCAAAACCAGCCGCATAAAAAGTCATGCTGGCGTTTTCACACACCTTGATTTTGGGCATAAAAGCGTAGTTGTCAGGGCGAAGCGCACCGTAATCATTGCTATAAGAGAATGAAGCCAGCGAGGCATTGGTGCCCGACGTGTTCACGCTGCCATCAGGGTTCATGCCACCTGCGGCATAGATGCCGAAATTAAAACCGTCGCCATCGGCATCGAGGAAAGTCCAGCCTTGCGGGTCGTCCTCAAAGTCGATGAAGATTTCACGTTCCCATGAAACCACGACCTTGTCGCCGACATTCTCGGCTCTCAGGTTCTTCGGAGCAACACATTCCAACTCGACTTCAGCGCATTGCGGCGCGGCCAGAGCGTAATAGTCGCCCGTCTCACTGCCACCGTCCTGAATGATGCGGATGCAATAATCCGAAGTGTAACGGTTTACATAATGTGTGTATGTAGTCTCGCCATGATTGAGTGTGGCAAGCAGTTCACCATTGGCATAGACTAGCGTACCAATGGCAGGACGCATCACCTCAGCCTCAACGCCTTCCACCTTGATGTCGTCGACACAGAGGAAATAAGTCTCGCCCGTCGTGTTGAAATGACGGATGGCAATGTAAATCTGCTGTCCAGCGTAGGCCGAAAGGTCAACGGAGTATTCCGTGTAAGCCCCGACGCTATTCCATTCCTGCACCATCGTGAAATCGGCGGGATTGGTATTGCCCGAGGTGGAGACGGCCACTCCAAAATGCTCAGGGTCGGGGGCAATGCCAGGCATGTCGGCATCGCAGGCCTTGAAGGAAATGCGGGCATTGGCGGTGGCAGTCAAGCGAGGCGTGACGATGAAATTGTCAGGATTAAGAGCTCCTGCGCCACTCATCCACGACCATGAGCGCAAGCCGATGCCGCCATTATAGCCACCGTAGGGATACACGCGGAAGTTCTGCCCGTCGTGGTTGGCATCGATGAGGGTGAGGTCCATCAAAGTGCTGTCTGAGAAGTCATAAAACAGTTCATCGATGGGGAAAGGCGCCGACATCATGGGCAGGGTCCAAGAGAGTTGCACCGTCGAGCCATCGCTTTCCGCCTGAAGGCCGTTGGGCGAGCCTTGGAAATGGTCACCAGTGCGGAAAGTCCAATGGTATGTGTTTTCTAATGTCGCGCCGCCTTGATAATGGGCACGGATGGTAGTCGTGTGGCTTGAACCATCAGCAAAGCCATCGGTATTCAATAGATAATGCGTGCCGCGCTGATTCGTGGCCACCGTCTGGCCGTCGAGGATGATGTCACTGCCTGTCAATGAAGTAGCGTTTTCATCGCCGATAAAAATGTCGTCAACGCAGATAGCAAACATGTCGGTGATGTTGAAATGACGGATAGCAAGATAAACCTCCAGCCCAGCATAAGCGGAAAGGTCAACCGAATACTGGCGCCAGGTGCCTTGACGATTTCCTTCGCCTTTGGCGTTCAAAGTCCATTCCTGCAAGATGGTGAAAGCCATCGGGTCGTTGTTGACCGTCGTAGAAATGGACACCGCAAAATGCTCAGCAGCGTATGTCTCATCCATGGCACAAGCCCAGAAACTGATGATACCACCTACCGAAGGCAAGGTCACGCGAGGTGAAATCATGAAATTGTTGGGCGTAAGGGGCGAAGTGGTGGCGTTGTCATAGGAATACGACACCAGCATACCATCGGTGCCGCCGTGACCCATGCCGTTGGTCAAAGGCAGTTGCCAATTGTGGCCGTCGCCATCGGCGTCGATGAGGGTCCAGTCGAGGATGCGGCCTTCCTCGAAGTCCTCCTCGAAGTTCCAAAAGTAGGCTCCGTTTGGGGAATACATGCCTGGCGCATGGTAAATCACATAGCCAGAGGCGGATACATAGTTTTCAATGCTCGTTTGGGCCTTGGCCCCGAGGGGAGCAGTCATCAGTAGTGCCATTACGATGAATGACAGAATGCTTTTTCTCATTTGAATTATTTCGGTTAATGGGTTTAAATAGGGCGGCAAAAGTACGGAAAATAAACTTGCCCTTGGAACAAAATCCATTTTTCTGTTTTACCTATTAAAATAATCGTTACCTTTGCGCATCATTTAACCAAACATTTCAATTATGGCAAAAAACATCGAAGAAATCAAAGCCGCGTTGGCCGCCTACGGCATCACCGGCGTGAAGGACATTTACTATAACCCGAGTTACGAGCAACTCTTCAAGGACGAGATGGATCCCGCCCTGACGGGCTACGACAAAGGCGTTTTGACCGAACTCGACGCCGTCAACGTGATGACAGGCATCTACACCGGCCGCTCGCCCAAGGACAAATACATCGTCATGGACGCCAAGTCGAAGGACACCGTGTGGTGGACCACCGAGGGCTACAAGAACGACAACCACCCGATGAGCGAAGCAGTGTGGGGCCAAGTGAAAGACCTCGCCAAGAAGCAACTCAGCGGCAAGAACCTCTATGTGGTCGATGCCTTCTGCGGCGCCAACAAGGACACTCGCATGGCCGTCCGCTTCATCATGGAGGTGGCTTGGCAAGCTCATTTCGTGCTCAACATGTTCATCAAGCCCACGGCTGAGGAACTCGCTGAATTCAAGCCCAATTTCACTGTCTACACCGCCTCGAAAGCCAAGGTCGACAACTACAAGGAACTCGGCCTCAACAGCGACACCTGCGTGGCCTTCAACGTCAGCAGCCGCGAACAAGTGATTCTGAATACTTGGTACGGTGGCGAGATGAAGAAAGGCATGTTCTCGATGATGAACTACTACCTGCCCCTGCAAGGCATCGCTGCCATGCACTGCTCCGCCAACACCGACATGAAGGGCGAGAACACCGCCATCTTCTTCGGCCTCTCCGGCACCGGCAAGACCACCCTCTCCACCGACCCGAAGCGTCTGCTCATCGGTGATGACGAGCACGGCTGGGACGATGAAGGCGTCTTCAACTTCGAAGGCGGCTGCTATGCCAAGGTCATCAACCTCGACAAGGAGAGCGAGCCTGACATCTACAACGCCATCAAGCGCAACGCCCTGTTGGAAAACGTCACCGTCGATGCCGCTGGCAAGATTGACTTCAAGGACAAGAGCGTGACCGAGAACACCCGCGTCAGCTATCCCATCGAGCATATCGAGAAGATCGTGAAGAACGTGCGTCCCATCTCGGCCGGTCCCGCCGCCAAGAACGTCATCTTCCTCAGCGCCGATGCCTTCGGCGTGTTGCCTCCCGTCAGCATCCTGACCCCCGAACAGTGCAAATACTACTTCCTGAGCGGCTTCACCGCCAAGTTGGCCGGCACCGAGCGCGGCATTACCGAGCCTACGCCCACCTTCAGCGCCTGCTTTGGCCAAGCCTTCCTTGAGCTGCACCCGACCAAGTATGCCGAAGAGCTGGTGAAACGCATGGAACAGAGCGGCGCCAAGGCTTATTTGGTGAACACCGGCTGGAACGGCACAGGCAAGCGTATCTCCATTAAGGACACGCGCGGCATCATCGACGCCATACTTGACGGCAGCATCGAGAAAGCCCCGACCAAGATGATCCCGTACTTCAACTTCGAGGTGCCCACCGCATTGCCTGGCGTTGACCCGAACATCCTCGACCCGCGCGACACCTACGCCGACAAGAACGCTTGGGAAGAGAAAGCCAAAGACCTCTCCTCGCGCTTCATCAAGAACTTCGAGAAGTTCACTACGAACGCCGCTGGCAAGGCTTTGGTCGCCGCTGGACCGAAACTATAAATTGGAACAATCTTTGTAGAGACGGTGTGCACACCGTCTCTACGTCACATCACCCCAAAACAAAACGAGCCGCCCCGATAGGGCGGCTTTGTTATATTATCGCATTATTCGGAGCGAAAATTTGTGGATTACTGCAATTTTTGACAGAAAAAATTTGTGGATTACTGCAAATTTAGACAGAAAAAATTTGTGGATTACTGCAAATTTAGACATAAAAAATTTGTGGATTACTGCAAAATATCATATTTTTGCAGCGATTTTCAATAAGTTAGGTGTTTATGATATTCAAGCGGAAACTATACGACAAAATGCTGGAATGGAAACAGCAATGGAACGGGCAGTACGCACTTCTGATTAAGGGGGCAAGACGAGTCGGCAAGTCCACTTTGGTTGAGGAATTTGCCAAACGCGAGTACAAATCCTACATCCTTATCGATTTCTCGAAGCCGTCAAAGCAAATCAACGAACTGTTTGAGGACATGATGGACTTGGACTACTTCTTCGTGCGCCTGCAAACACTTATGAAAGTGAACCTTTATGAGCGGGAATCTGTCATCGTGTTTGATGAGGTGCAAAACCAACCATTGGCTCGACAAGCCATCAAGCATTTGGTCAAGGATGGGCGATACGACTATTTGGAAACGGGTTCTCTCATTTCCATTCGGAAAAACATCCAAAACATCGTCATACCCAGCGAGGAAATGAGCATGACTTTGTATCCAATGGATTGGGAGGAGTTTTATTGGGCGACAGGCAATGAAGTCAGCCCCGACCAGCTCAGGCAAGTTTTTGCCATGCACCGCCCAATGGGTCAGGCAGTTCATCTACGCTGGATGCGCGACTTGCGGCTTTACATGCTTGTCGGCGGAATGCCCCAAGCCGTGGACGCCTACCTGCAATACAACAATCTGCAAAAGGTGGACGACATGAAACGGGAAATCCTGAAACTGTATGATGTCGATTTCAACAAGATTGACCCTTCGGGACGGGCATCGAAGATGTTCAAGGACATTCCAGCGCAACTTTCGGGCAACGCTTCCCGATACATGATTGAAACTGCCATCGATGAGCGTCGTTCGGAAAACACGGAAATCATTGTTTCGGAGATGCGTGAGAGCATGGTCATCAATCTTGCGCACCATGTCACCGACCCCAATGTGGGCATGGGACTGACCAAATCCTTGTTTTCCTACAAAATGTTTCTTGCCGACACAGGCCTGTTTGTGACTTTGGCGTTTTGGGACAAAAACTTCACCGAAAACATTATCTATCAAAAACTTCTATCCGACAAGTTGAAGGCTAATCTAGGTTATGTTTATGAGAATCTGATTGCGCAGATGCTCCGAACGGCAGGCAACGAATTGTATTATTACACTTTCCCCACGGGCAATGGAAACAAAAACTACGAGGTGGACTTTCTGCTTTCGCGGGGCAACAAAATTGTTCCCATTGAGGTGAAGTCATCGGGGTATAAGACGCACAAGTCATTGGACGAGTTCTGCAAGAAATATCCTTCTCGAATAGGAGAACGCATCCTACTTTACACCAAGGACTATCAGAAAGACGGCGTTGTTACTTGTTTGCCAGTTTATTTTACGGCGTTGCTGTAAGTTTAGCAGATTTTATTTCACGCAGAATCCGCAGAAATCGCAGAATTATGAGAATAGCGAGCCGCCCCGATTGGGGTGGCTCGCTGATAGTATTACTATGGTATTAGTTGGCTTTTGCCCAAACATGAAAGCCTCCTGCGGGACATTTAGTCGGAAGTTTGACAGGTGAAGGTAGCCCGCATTTTGTGCAATAATAAATTGACAATCCTACAATTTTCATTCCGCTTTGGCCATTGAAACCATTTGTTTTCATGCCACTGTGATTCATTCCATTTTGGCTTTTGAAATCGTTGGCTTTCGTGCCATTTTGATTCATTTCATTTTGTTTTTTGAAATCATTAATGTGCATTACTTTATCCCTAAATACGTGCCGGGCGCAACTTCTTTCGCCTATAGTTCCCCCGATTCGGCACAACATACTACAAAAAGGCTAGGAAACTTGAAATGTACCTATTCTAGAAATACAGGCTCTGGAAAACACCCTTGAAGTAAAACAGATACGTTTACCTAGCCTATATGCTTCAACAGAAAAACTGATTGAATACAAAGTAGGCTAGCAAATTCGCATCTCATATCCACTTCAAAATTTTCCAGATTTTGTATTTCAGGATACAAGCACAAATTGCCTTCAATCATTCGGATTTCTCCCCGAACAATCAGCGGCAAATATACAACTTTTTCATCATAGCAAGAAAAACAAACCGATTTTTCAAGTTTGTCTCGTAAGAAAATTGTACTTTTGCGCCTATAGAACTGACAAAACATCAATCAACAATAAATTACAACAAAATCTCACAACAATGAAACACAGACACATTACAGCAGTATCGCTCATCCTCATTGGATTGGCAATGATTTCATTCACCGCCAAAGACGGCGTCACACTCAGGCTGAAGCCCCAGCAAGGCAAGACCTATAACGTCACTTCGAAGGCCAATATGATGACCATGATGGAGGTGCAAGGCCAGACCATGAACATGTCGCAAAACATGGAAACCCGTCAGTCTTTCACCCCAACCAAAGTCACCGATGCACAAAGCGACATCGAGACGCAGGTCGAAGCCATCAAGATGAGCATCTCGCAAATGGGCATGAAATTCGAGTACGACTCCGAGAACCCGGAGAAAACCAGTCCCATGCTCGCCGGACAGACCAAAGAACTTGAAAAAACCCTCAAAAAGCCCGTCAACGTCTCTTATGATGCCTTAGGCAAACTCGTTGGCGACTCCATCAAGCTGGAAAATAGCCAATTGGGCAATGTCATCGTTGAATTCCCGGAAAAGGAACTGACTGTGGGCAGCAAATGGAACAACAACAAGACCCAGGAAATCAGCGGCAATGAAGTCAAAATCAACATGGAATACACCGTCACGGCCATTTCCAAGAAGAGCGTCGACGTGAGTTTCGTCGGGAACATGGAATCCGCTGATGTTACAGGCACCTACAACGGCACAGCCAGCATCGACCCACAGACGGGTTTGACGATGAGCAGCACCACGAAGACCAACATCTCGATGACCGTCACCGAACAGGGCATGAGCATCCCGATTACCGTAGTCGGCACCACGACTGTTGAAGTGAAATAACCCTAAAACCGACATGAGATGAAGAACTTTATTGCTTTCTTTGCTTTGTTGCTGATGGCATTCACTGCTACGGCGCAGACCCCGAAGCCAACACCTCTGACGCAAGAGGAGTTTGAAGCCCTATGCCCCACCCCACCCATGGGTTGGAACAGCTGGAACAAGTTCGGCTGCAACGTCAGCGAGCAACTGCTGATGGAAGCCGCCGACGCCATGGTCGCCTCAGGCATGAAAGACGCAGGCTATGAATACATCGTCGTGGACGACTGCTGGCAGATCGACCGCGATGCTGACGGCAATATCGTTTGTGACCCTGAGCGTTTCCCGCACGGCATGAAGTATGTGGCCGATTACATCCACTCTAAAGGGCTGAAGTTCGGGCTTTACTCCTGCGTCGGCACCCACACCTGTGCAGGCCGTCCGGGCAGCATGGGACACGAGTACCAAGATGCCCTCTACTATGCCCGCAACGGCGTCGACTACCTGAAGTACGACTTCTGCAACAACCGTGGCACCAACTCCAAGACCGCTTATACCATCATGCGCGAAGCCTTGAAAGAGGCTGGCCGTCCCATTGTGTTCAGTATCTGCGAATGGGGCAGCACTCAGCCTTGGGAATGGGCGCAAGGCATCGGCCACCTATGGAGAGCCACGGGCGACATCATCAACAACTGGGACGGACGTGAAGACTGGGGCGGCCACGGCATGGTCAACATCATTGACTTGGTGCAAGACCTCTACCCCTACAACGGCCCTGGCCATTGGAACGACCCCGACATGCTTGAAGTCGGCAACGGCGGCATGACGACCATCGAAGACCAGAGTCACTTCTCGATGTGGTGCATGTTTTCCGCTCCGCTGATGGCTGGTAATGACTTGAGCAACATGAGTGAGGACACCAAGCGCATCCTCACCAACAAAGACGTCATCGCCATCGACCAAGACCCATTGGGCATCCAGGCGCATCTATCAGTCGCAATGGGCGACCGCCAGATTTGGGTGAAGCAACTCGCCAACGACGAATGGGCAGTCTGTTTCTTCAACCGTGGAGACGATGCTTGGAACCTCAACTTCAACTGGAGCGACATCCCCGAGCTGCGCAAGGCGGGCGGAAACTACAGCGTCTACGACCTGTGGCAGCATAAGACCATCGCCAAATCAACAGCAAAGAATGTGGTCTCAAGCATTCCTTCGCATGGTGTGCTGATGGTGAGATTGTCCCAAAACTAATTTCAAAAAAGCAATCACTATGAGGACAAATGAAAGCCCAACACCTTTTGTTATCGGCATTGGGGAGCTTCTTTGGGACTGCTTCCCTACAGGACGTCGCATGGGTGGTGCCCCAGCCAATTTCGCCTACCACGCCTCCCAATTCGGATACAACACATTGGTAGTCAGTGCTATAGGAAACGACGAGCTTGGCGAAGAATTAATTAAAGAACTAAAAGCGCACAAACTCAATGCTTATATCGAGCAAACAGCACTTCCGACTGGCACCGTTACCGTCGACATTTCCGATGAAAACGACCCTCAATACACCATCAATACCGAGGTGGCATGGAGTATCATCCCGTTTACCGACAAGCTGGCCATCATTGCGAAGGATTGTTGCGCCGTTTGCTTCGGCACCCTTGCCCAATACGGCCCGGAAACCCGAAAGACCATCGGATTGTTGCTTGATGCCGTTCCCAAAACATGCTACAAGATCTATGACGTCAATTTAAGGAAAAGCAAAGGCAAAGCCTTGTACACCAACGAGACCATCATCACATCCATCTCAAAATGCAATGTCCTGAAGGTAAACGCCGATGAACTTGACTACCTTTCCGAACTATACAAACTTGACGAGAAGGCCGATGTTGAAACCAGAGCGAAGGCACTCTTGGACAACTTCTCCAACGTCAAGATTCTGATTGTGACCATGGGGACAAACGGCAGTTGGGTTTTCAAAGTCAACGAAGCGCCTTCGTTTGAGGAAACGCCGAAGGTAGAAGTGGTGGATGCCGTTGGCGCCGGAGATGCGTTTACGGGAGCTTTCATCGGCAGCATCTTGGATGGCAAGTCCATCAAGGAAGCCCACCGAACAGCCGTCAAAGTGGCGGCTTTCGTATGCACCCAATCCGGGGCCATGCCTGATTATTCCCTGATGGTGCCATGAAGAGCGAAAGAGCAGCCCTTTGTTGATACAATAAAAGCCCGCTGAAACACTTCGGCGGGCTTCTTCGTTTTCGCGGTTAGCCTTTTTAGTTCAGCATGACCGGCATGAGGAGCATGAGCAGGTCTTCGGCCTCGTTCTCGTTCTCGACGGGCGTGATGATGCCAGCGCGATTGGGGGCCGACATCTCAATCTTCACTGTCTCCGAGTCGAAGTTGCCGAGCATCTCCTGCAGGAAGCGGGAGTTGAATCCAATCTCCATATCGTCGCCCTCATAGCTACACGTGAGGCGTTCCTTGGCTTCGTTGTAAAAGTCGATGTCCTCGGCGGTCAGCGTGAGTTCTTGACCCGCGATGCGAAAACGTACCTGGTGCGTGGCCTTGCTGGAGAACACAGCCACACGGCGGATGGCCGACAGGAACGTCTGACGGTCAATGGTCAGCTGGTTGGGGTTCTGCTTCGGGATGACGGCGTCATAGTTGGGATAGCGGCCTTCAATGAGGCGGCAGATCAGCATGTAGTCGCCGAACACAAACGAAGCATTGGTCTTGTTGAACTCGATGCGCACCGGCTCGTCGGCCAAAGTGGCAAGGATGCTCTTTAATTGGTTGATGGGCTTCTTCGGCATGATGAACGAAGCCACATTCTCCGACTTGACGTCCATCCTTCTGTAACGCACCAGCTTATGCGCGTCGGTGGCCACGAAAGTCAGGCAGCTGTCAGTCATCTCCATCAGCACGCCCGACATGATGGGACGAATCTCATCCATGCCCGTGGCGAAGACGGTCTTCTCGAAGCCTCTGGCCAGCACATCGGCGGGAATCTCCCACACCGCGGTATCGGCCATCACAGGCAACTGCGGGAACTCGTCGCTCTTATGGCCAGCGAGTTTGTAGCGGCCTTCACCGGCAATCAGCTCGACCGCCAGCGTGTTGTTGTCGACCGAAACCGTAATCGGCACATCGGGGAAGTTCTTCATGATCTCGAGCAACAGACGTGCAGGGATGGTCACCTCACCCGTGCCTTCCACCATGTCAGGTACCAGGGTGACCGTCATGGTCACATCGAGGTCCGACGAAGTGATTTTCAGTTGGTTTTCGTCCAGATGGAACAGGAAGTCGTCCAAGATGGGCAAAGTATTCTTCGAGCCGATGACGCCGCTCAAGGCTTGCAGGCTCTTCAAGAGTTTTAGGCTTGATACTATGAATTTCATTGCGTTATGTTTTATTATTTCATTCCGATTTGAAGTGGTAAAATTACAAAACTTTGGAATATCAAGGGCAATTTATCGAAAAAAAAGCTCATTTTTTAATAACCGCCCACGCTCAACCCTGCATATTTCAGCCGGTTCAGGAAGTCAAGCATCGACTCATAGGGTACCGCGACATACTGGAAACGCTTTTCGTCCTTTGTGCGGGTACGGGCTTTCTCCTTTGTGTCGGCCAATCGTTGGTTGATGTCGGAGAAGGTGCAATGCACTTGGAGCTGTCCGTCGCCCGCGTTGTAGTTGAGATAGGCCTGGAACATGTCTTCCTGGAAGTAATAGGTGATATTGCCCAGACGACGGTCGAAGACCACGCAGCCGTCCACATACTTGTTGACGACATGGTTGCCGAAGTTGCCCAAACCTATTTTCCCTACCGAGACGAAGGCGTGCATCTTGTCATTCCATACCATCTTCAAGTCGGGAATCACAATGGTATTGCTATAGAAATCAGACGATTCCATCTGTGGATAGCCACCAGACAACTCAATATTCATGCGTAGCTCTTCCGTCTTCTCCGCCGAGTTTTCCGAGCGGAAATAAGGTAAGAAGCTGGTCTGCGTCAGGTCAATGGACTCGCCTGGAATGTTAGCGAACACCTCTGCCATCGCTTCCAACGCCTTGTCGTCGAACACTGGCGCGTTGAAGATATTGAGACCCTGCAAGGTGATGCTGTCGTTGGGGTATTGGGTATAATCGCCATGGACGATGAATTTGGCCAAAGGCGTTTCAAAGCCGAGGTCGGTAGTGCAGTGTCCGTCGATGATGCCACGTGAATTAAGCGTGAGATATGTATCGTATTGCGTCGTGTCAGTGATTACAAAGCGCAGGCTGTCGGCATCATACCACAGCATACCGTTGGAGGGTGCGGCCTCGTCGGTGTCGACTCGACTCGTCCGTGGCGTGAGGAAAGCCCCGTAATAGCCGCCGTCGATGGCCAGCTCATAATACAGGCCGTTGCACATGCCAGACTCCGTTTCCTGGATTTCATTAATATTAATAGGTATGCGGATGTCCTGCGGATTGATTGTGGCCGCCGAGGGGAACCAATGCCGTAAGGCCTCAATCTCGATGGGTGCAGGAACGTTGTCAGCATCAGACTGTATGGCCTCAACCATCTCAGGAACAACAGAATCGAGCGGCTGCTCTGTCACCTCCATCCCCAACGAATCCAAAGGCAATTCTTCGAAGCCAACTACTTCAGGATAGCTATCCTCGAATGCCAGCAGGGCAAACTGTCCGTCATAATAGCCCAAAGGCTCCGAAGCATCCAACTCCAATCGGCCTTGGAACCCGAATTGTGTGCTCAGCTTGAACTCGTCGGTCTCGCCCAGATGCGCATAGCCATGCGTCACGCCCTCAACGGGCACGATGGTATCCATCCTGACGGGTGTGTTTTGTCCGTTGGCACTAGCATAGTCCCAAACGCCTTGGGCTTCATAGTAATTCCTACTGTGGATGTTCACTACGGCATCCTTGTAGAGGTGGTAGCCGTTTAAAGTGTCGGCCAACAGGTCGCCGTGCACCGGCTCCAGCTTCGACTCGGCATTGATGTCCACATCGTGCATATAGGGGAACACCGCCGCATCGGCTACGCGGATAATCTTCACGTCGTGGGCATGGATGATATAGTTGGTCATGTCGTATTCCGCGCTCATGCAATAGAACTGCAAAGAGTCCTGCTCGGGCACGAGGGAAATGAACTTGGAGGCATCGTTATGCACAGCCAGAAGCTCCTCGCGGGTCGTGGCCGTGGCATAGTCACCGAAGCTCTCCACAGGGTTGTACAAATGCAGGCTGTTGCTTGCCATGTCCCATTCGGCTTCCTTCAGCGAGCAGACATACTGGTTCATTGGGAAGTCGAGGTTACTGGTCAGGTCAAGGTAATCATATTTCACCTTTTGCGCATCAAAATTGACGTTGGCGCGGTAGTTGGTGGCTGCAAAAGCGACATTGGCGGTGTCGGCGGAATAGAGCATGAAGTTGGCCGAGTCAGCCACGAAGGTACGGGCATCCAAGGCGAAATGGTCGGAATCGAACTCAGTCAAACCGAAACGCAGCTTGCCGTCAGCCGAATAGCCATCGGGTGATAGAATGGTCTTACCCCTGAAATAGGTGTCGCCATACATGCAGATAGGCTGGTCGATGGTCTCCGTGGTCAGCTCCGGCTTTTGGATGTCCCACTTCAGCCGCAAGGCATCAGCCGAAGCCATGGGAAAGCCCGTCCCGTCGTCGAGCGGCACCATCTTAAACTGGTTCGTGATGGCCGTGACCGAGTCGAGATAGAACATGAACTGGTCCGAACGGAAGGCGGCTGTCTGATAGTCGAGCTTACCCTCACCGAAGAAGCCGCTTGACGAGAGGAAGACCTTGTTGTGGAAGCGGCCCAAGTCGCCATAGAGCGGATAGGAGGCATTCTCATCCTCGCCAATCTGGTGGATGAAGCCCAAGGAGAAGTCATCCATCACCACCAACGGCTCAAGGATGTTGGGCATGATGCCGCCCGACACCAGCTCGCCGTCGAAACGCACATTCTTCATCGAGAGGTCGTTCAGGCTGTCGATGACGAAGGGATAGACGCTGTAATAGAACTTGCCCTCCAGGTCGTCGGCGGTCATCACCGAGTCCACATTGCCCGGGTTGAACACGCCGCCGTTGATTTTCCTGTAGAACTTGAAGCCCTCAGCCTCACTGCGGAAGATAGGATATTCCGGTGTCTCGTAACGGCTCGACTTGTTGTCGCCATGGTCGATTTCCAAACGGCCTTTCAACTTTTCAAGTGTGCCGTCGACAGGGATAATGTGATTGTCGTAGCGCGCATAGAAACGCAAGGAGTCGATTTTTTCCATCTTGACGGCGAAGTTCTCATAGTCGAACTCGCTGTCCTTGGTGAAGAATTCGAACATGCCCGCCAGGATGCCACCCGAGAACTGGAAATTCTGCTTCTTCTTGAAGACAACACGGCCAAAATCAGGCAAGATGACCACGCGTTTGCGGTCGCTCAGCGAGATGGCCGAGCCATCGAAGCCGTCAATCTGGCTCGTGATGCCATATACCAACAAGTCATTGGTATGCAAGTCCAGACGGATATTGGGTTGACGGTTGGTGGTCAAGGTATGCAGCTTGATGACATCGTAATCGATGTTTTCGCGATACGACTCCAGCACATCGAAGAAACGCGGCAAGGCCGTAGCCCATTTCGTCTCCGAGTCATATTCCACATAGCCCTCGGCTTGCAGCTTGAACAGAAGCGAGATCACCTGCTCGATGGGATAGCCAAGGAAGGAAGCCAAGTCACCGACCGCAAAATGCACCTGCCGGTCGACGTTGTCGAAGCCCTTCAGGAACTTCTCGATGCGGACCATGGGATGCGTACCGTCGAGGCCTTGCAGCCGCTTGAAGTCGTCGTGGCGGAAGTAATTCACCGACACCACATCGCCCTCGCTCGTCGGGTTGACGCCCTCCATCCTCCTAAAGTCCACTTGGTTGTCGTCGATGTTCCAATACAAAGCCTCCAAAAAGATATCCAAGCCGTGGTAATAATCGTGGAACGGCCCGTCGCCGTATGCTTTTTCCGAACGATAGGCCATCATCTTACGGGTCTTGTTGTCGTAGCGGAAGCCTAAGCCGTTATGATAGATGGAGTCCATCTCGTAGCCCGACAAGGAATCCACAATATACAGACGCAAGGCCGCATGGTCGGAGACCAGCAGCTCGTCCATCGACATCACGAAACGCGGTGCTTCCACCCTAACGACCTCCTTGCCGCTCTGACGGAAATGAAACACAGCCTTGTTCTTCACACCGCCAAACACATCCACCTGGTTACCCATCATGCCGATGCCGCCCTCAAAGTCGATATTGCGCATCAAGTCGGTAATCTCGTAGTCGGAACGATACGACTTCACACGGGGATACATGGTCTTCTCGTTGGGTGAATTCACCAGCACCTTGTCTTCGTATAGGCAAAGAATGTCTTGGTCAAAATGCTGCCTCTCGTGGAAAATCACCGAGTCGATGGCGTATTCCGAACGGCTCAGGTCGAGAACATAATAGTCAGGAAGGGTGACATACACCTTGTCGGAAGGAATGTCGAATCGCGACCAGTCGGCCCGACCGCCCGTACCTTCCCAGCTGTTGTTTTCCAAATAATACACGCCCTTCGTGTCCTTGAGCATCGACTCGTCCTTCTGCGAGGCCAGCACCAGGGTGCCATCCACCGTCAGCTCAAAGCGTTCTTTCGACGGGAACCCTATCAGGGCGTCGCGGAGCGTCCATTTGGAGTTGCCTTTGGCCGACAGCACCTTGTCGACAAAGATGTCGCGGCAGGATGCTAAGTATTTGTCTATTCCATTCAATGACTTCTGCGCCTTGGCATCGGTGAAACACAGCCAGTTGTTTACGTCTTGATGCGTCAATCCGGCCGTTGGAATCCTTTGCACAGTCTCAATGTAATTGAAAATGTTGGCGTAGGCCTTGCCCCCGCTCTTTGCGTGCAGACGCTCGCAGAGCTGCATCACCATATTGGCCTCTGTGTCATAATAATAGCTCTCCCAAACGCCTTGGAAGCCCTGCATGATGGTCGCGGCCTCATCACGGTCCTTCTTCGAGGTGGACGAGTTCAGATAGGCCGAAAGTTGTTCATAAAACGCCTGTTTCTCCGTGGGAAAATACGCCTGCGCAAACGAGACATTGACGCTCACAAAGAGCATAAAAACGACAACAAGAATCCCTTTCTTCATTAAATTATCACTTGTAAATTCTCAATTATCAATTACTTACAAAACTCAGCAGCCACCCAGTTGTTACGACTCAGATGACGGCAGTAACGCAAACCTAGCCGCTCCGCCTCCATCTTGATGCTCTCCAAGTCTTCGGTATAGAAGCCGCTGAAGAAAATGTGGGCATCGGGACGCATGGCCGCCACATAATAGTGCATGTCGCGCAAAAGAATGTTGCGGTTGATGTTGGCTAGCACCACGTCATATTGGCCTTGGATGGCCAAGGCATCGCCGAGCACGATTTCGATGTCAGAGATGCCGTTCAACTCACAGTTGGTGAAGGCGTTGCGATAGGCCCACTCGTCGTTGTCGATAGCTACGGTACGTGCCGCGCCTAACTTTTTGGCGAGGATGGCCAACACCGCAGTGCCGCTGCCCATGTCAAGGACGTCTTTTCCTTGAAAGTCAGTCTCCAGCATCAGCTGGATGATCTGGGCCGTCGTCTCGTGGTTGGCCGTGCCAAACGACATCTTAGGCTCGATGACGAGATCGAACTCGAAGCTCGGGTCAGGAGCATGGAATGGTGCCCTCACCCGACAGCGCTCGTTGACCACCACCGGCTGATAGGAAGCCTCCCACACCTCGTTCCAGTCCTTATCTGGCATCTCCGCAACATTCAGCAGTTGAATGTCATGGAAAGCGGGGACCGTCAACAATTGCGCCACAGCCTCGTCATCACGAGCATCAGCAGAACAATAGGCCTTCAACAGATGTCCTTCGTCCATGAAGGAGTCGAAACCCATGTCGGCCAGCATCGTCACCAACATATCGTGCTTAATGTCTGAACTAGGGGACGTAAATGTATACTCGAATGTCCTCATTCACTATTTCTTTTGCACGAATTGCCACAAATATGTCATGAATTATCAAAAATTAAATTTTTGGGTAATTCGTGAATAATTCCTGGTCATTCGTGTTAATAATCAACAATTTATTCTTCTCCAATGTGTGAGGCCTGGTTGCAGATCGACACAAAGTCATCTGCCTTGAGCGAGGCACCGCCGATGAGGCCTCCGTCGACGTCAGGCTGCGAGAACAGCTCTGTGGCGTTCTTGTCGTTGCAGCTGCCGCCGTAGAGGATGCGGATGTCGTCAGCCGTGGCTTCGTCGTAATGTTCCTTGACCAGCGAGCGGATGTAGGCATGCATCTCCTGTGCCTGATCGGGAGTGGCAGTTTTGCCCGTGCCGATGGCCCAGACGGGTTCGTAGGCGATGATGGCATCCAAAATGGCGTCACCATCGAGGTGGAACAAGCCTTTCTCCAATTGTTCCTTAACAACCTCGAAATGGCGACCCGCCTCACGTTCCTCCAGCACCTCGCCAACACAATAGATAGGTGACATGTTGTTCTCAATCAGACGGTTGATCTTCTCGGCAAGGATTTCGTTGGTCTCGCCGAAGTATTTCCTGCGCTCGCTGTGACCGACGATGCAATAGTCCACATCGATGGACTTCAGCATCTTGGCCGACACCTCACCCGTGTAGGCGCCCTTGTCGAAAGCACTGCAATTCTGTGCGCCCACGTTGAAACGCTGCTCGTCGAACTCATAGTCCGTCAGCATCTCCAAATACGGGAACGGCGGGCAAATGATGACTTCGCAATTCAGCTCGTCCTGTTCGTCAAGGCGATCAAGAATGTCGTCGACCAAAGTTTCGGCCTCATCAAAAGTGAGGTTCATTTTCCAGTTTCCTGCTACGATTTTGCTTCTCATGGTATTTCGATTTTAGATTAAGATTCAAATTATTGTTAATGGCACAAAGATATAAAAAAGTTAGAAAATTACTCTACAACGGCATACCTCGACCTCTTTGCCCGTTTTTTGTTCAATCTTGGTCAAGCGTATACAATACTCATTATCAGTAATTTTCTCACGATAAAAACTTAATTTGGCACCTTGATGCGCCTCGGCTACGTATGCAATCTCGAAACGCTTCAACCGATGCTCACGATACCAAGCGATGTCCCAAAGGTCAAGCACATGCTCAATATACTTCACCGAGTTGACATGCCCGTTGATGTCGATGTCGTTGTAGTTGACGGTTATGCTGGACACAATGGTCTCGTTTCCCGACATCTTCACCCGCCCGCCTTGTGCAATGGGGCAAGGCTTGTCGGCCACAATCCAGTTGTTGATGGCACCATTGTCGATGGAAAAGATGTCGGTGGGCTGACGTGTCTCGGTGTCGATCATCGCCCAAATGGAGCGACCATAGCCGTATACGCGGCCGTCATTGCCCGTAACGCAGAAATTACGGCTGGTAAAGTATTTCATCGCGCTTTCCACCCAGGTCTCCACGGCATATCGCTCATGTTGCGTCGGCATCTCCGTCATCTCGATGGCCAGCCGCGACAGCACCCACGAGCGCTTGATGGTCATCAGATATTTCATCCCGAAGCCTCGGTCCGTGGAATGGAAGTCGGCGGCGTTGAGCATCTGGTTGCCCAAATGTCCCAGGAACATCCGCCCCGAAAAGTCGCAATGGAACGGCTCTGCCGTGAATTCGTATTTACCTGTTTTCTGCATTCAAAAATTCAATGATTTAAAATTCAAAATTCCCAACTACCCACTGAACAACTGAACAACTGTTAACTAATCCTTACGCGTGGGTCAATAATCCCATAAACAATATCCACCAAAACATTGACGATGATCAGCATGACCGCAATCAACAATACCGCGCCCATGATGACCGGGAAATCGTATTTGTCGAGCGCATCAACCACCACCACGCCGATACCTTTCCAGTCGAAGACATACTCCACGAAGACCGCACCCGCCAGCAGCGAGGCAAACCAGCCTGAAACCGCCGTCACCACAGGGTTCAAGGCATTGCGCAGGGCATGGACGCAGATGACACGCCATGGCTTCAAGCCTTTGGCACGCGCGGTGCGCACATAGTCCATCGACATGGCCTCGAGCAAGGAGGTACGCGTCAGCTCCGTCACCACGGCCAAGGGACGCATGCCCAAGGTCAGCGCAGGCAAGATAAGGTTGCGCAGGCTCAAGAACTCTCCCCTACCGTATTCGTCGACGGTGTAAAGGCTGCCCGTCATGCTCAGGCCTGTATAATGCTCCAATAGGAAGCCGAAGACCCATGCCATAAGGATAGCCGCGAAGAACGAGGGCAACGACATGCCTATAGTGGTGATGAACAGCGTCAACTTGTTGAGGAACTTGGTGTTGATAACCGCAGTCAAAATGCCTATTAGCAAACCAAGTATCATGGCGATAGAAATGGACACCACTGCCAACAGCAAAGTATTCGGGAAGGCCTCACCCAAGATATCGGAGACCTTGCGCTTGCTTTGGTACGACATCCGCAGATAAGGGCCTTTCAACACAATGGCTGTTGAGCCTATGGTCGCAATTTTGGCATAACGGCCGATTTTATCCAGTTTCTGCGTACCCTCTGAAACATCATAAAACGAAAGCGGGACCAAGTCGTTAAGGTAGTCCACATATTGTTTGCCCAGGCTTTGGTTCATGCCCAATTCTTCGCGGATGGCATTGACCGCAGACTCATCAGCACGCTGGCCGAGCATCATCTGGGCCGGGTCGCCAGGAAGGATGTTGAAGAGGAAAAACACAAGCGTCGCGACACCCCAAAGCACCGCGATACCGTATAGCAACTTCCTGATAATATAGCTACCCATAACATTGACGCGAGACTACGAGACACGAGACTGCGAGACGAGGATAGTCCCGCGTCCCGAAGTCCCGTGTCCCGTGTCGATGATGTTTTGCACGTTTTGTGATTATTTAAACAATTTATCCAGTTTCTCTTTTTGAGGAAAATCCACAGCGCTCCACTTGTCCTTCACCAAGCCGTTGTCGAGCCAGATGAGTCCGGGATTGGAACGCACTATCGGCTTGATTTCCAGTTCGTCAGCATAATACACCTCATATATGAAATCATATTGTTCACGCAGCCGTTCTATTACCTCTGGCTCGTTGGCGACCGTCCAAATCACGGTATAGCCTTTTTGTTCGGCAGCTTCTGTAATCGCACGAGCCTTCTCCCAGTCCTTTTCCGTCACCTCAAAAACATCATGCGAAGTGAACATCAGCAGGTTTTCGGTGGAGAGTATCATGTCAGTGACATCGTTACCGTCCTCGTCCAAGGCACTGAAACCAAGGAAATTGGCTCCGCCTTCGGTTCTCTGGTCGACAAACTCCCATTGGCTCATCCAAACCGAGTCGTTCCAAGGATAGTTCGGTGAAAGGTATTCCTGAATCTCGCCCGTGGCTTTGTTCCTATAAATCAGATAGACTTTAGTTTCTTCCTCCGTCTCGGTCGTCAGCTGCTTTCCCACCTTCCAGTTCATAAAATCGACCACAGGCAGATGGCGGTAGTTGTAGATCTCGAAGCCCAAGAACGCCAAGGCGTATGCACAGCCGATGGCAAACTGGGTGCCTAATTTCAGCTTGTTTCCAATCCGTTTATTATTCATTATCAGCGGGATAAGCACCGCATCAATGACAAGGTTCTTGTAGAAAGTCTGCCAGTTGCTCATCTTGATGGCCGTACCGAAACAGCCGCAGTCGGGCACGAGGTCAAACAAGGCGTCAAACAAGGTGGTGAAGGTGAAGAACAGCATCAGCAAGGTAGCACCCAGCACCGCCAATCGCGGAAAGACTTTGGTGAGCAAGCAGATGCCGACAATGAACTCAGCCAAGATCATCAGCATGGCCAAGACCAAAGCGAAGTCGTTGAGCCACGTTATGCCATAGACAGCGAAGTAGTCCAGCATCTTGTACTTCGTGCCCAGCGGGTCCACGCCCTTGGTGAAACTGCTGAAGATGAACAACGCACCGACAAGAAGCCGGCACACGGTCAAGGCGGACATGCGGTAGCTTTTGCTGAAAACCAAAGGCACCAGCAAGTTAAGCAGCAGGATAGCCAGGAACCAAAGATGGTATTCCGGAAGGAAATAGATACCCACCGCCGAGGCCAAGGCCACACCGATGCTGACCCAAGGAATGATTTTATTCTTTCTCATCTTTCTCGCTCAACAGAATCAAGGCAAATACCGCGTAGTTGATCATATCGTAGTAGTTGGCATCTAGACCTTCGGAGACTAGTGTCTTGCCGCCATGGTCCTCGATGCTCTTGGTGCGCAGCACCTTGCTCATGATGAGGTCGGTGATGGAGCTGACGCGCATGTCGCGCCAAGCTTCGGAGTAGTCGTGGTTCTTGCGGGTCATCAATTCGTAGGCCTCAGTGGTGACCTTGTCGTACAAGGCCGTGGCCTCTTCCGCCGTCAGGTCAGGCTGGTCGACCACACCCAGTTGCAGCTGGATGATGCCCATGGCCGCATAGTTGACGATGCCGATGAACTCAGGCTCGATGCCTTCGTCCACAAGATGCTCCGCAGCCGTCTGCAAAGTCCTGATTCTCTTGACTTTGATAAAAATCTGGTCCGTTATGGAAGGCGTGCGCAGGATGCGCCAGGCCGGGCCGTAGTCCTTCATCTTGTTGACGAACAGCTTACGGCACTGCGCCAAAACACCATGAAATTGGGTTTTTGTATCTTTCTTTGACATAATTGATAGCTTTGTTATTAGGCAACTTTAAGTAAATCAAGAACGGAATACACACGACTCATGTGTTCGAATGTGAAGTATTGGTCATCCAGAATCATCCATTCGTTGCGTTCCTTGAGCGACATCTGCTTAATATCAGGGAACATCGAAACAGGCACAACAATCTCACGTCCGTCCGTCAGTCGCACAATGAACATGCCTCGACGAGTTGTAAAATCCATATCCTTAATTCCTATGTTTACGTTTGGAATCTTACACATATCTATATTCTCCTATCATTTTAATTCTCAATATTAATTGGTTTTGTTTTCTCGCCACGGAATGTAATCGTAATCTGTTCGTTGATATAATCCCAATGGCGATCGATGGCATCCACCAACATTTTGTTCTCCTTAGCCGATAGGGATGATTCGTCTATTTCAATGCATTTTTCACCATTTGACTCAATCCATATCTTAGCTACAGACTTCAAGTGACGTTGTCCTTTTTGAAACACATGCACATGTCGTCGGTTGTCATTAGCGTCAATCGACATAGCTACTAGGATGAAAGTCTTTAGAAATGCCAGCTGTCCCATAGGTGTTTTATATCGCCTGCAAATATAATGAAAATCCGACAAACACCGTATTATTTTTCCTGAAAACACAAAAATGCCCATCGCATGTCAATTTCAAAAAAATATGTACTTTTGCAAGAAAAGCACCATGTTAAAACTCAAAGCACAAAATAAGGTTTTTTCTTTCTCCCGCCCCGCCCTCATGGGCATTCTCAACGTGACGCCGGACTCCTTCTCCGACGGTGGCCGTTTCAACCAAATGGACAAGGCCCTGCAACACTGTGAGCAAATGCTTGCCGATGGCGCGGACTTCATCGACCTCGGTGGTTGCTCCACACGGCCCAACAACGCCATCGCCACAGAACAAGAGGAGCTTGAGCGTGTCGTCCCCATCCTGAAAGCCATCCGAAAAGCCTTCCCTGACACCTTGATTTCCATCGACACCTTCCGCAAAAACGTCGCCGAGGCCTGTATTAACGAAGGTGCCGACCTCATCAATGACATCTCGGGCGGACTTTTTGACGAGGCAATGCTGCCATACATCGGCCAAAACCATATCCCTTACGTGATGATGCACTGTGTGGGCACGCCCGAGACCATGCACCAATACACCCTCGGTGGTGACATCCGCCAGACCGTACTAGACTTCTTCAAAAAACAGTGTGTAGCCCTTGAAGCCTTCGGCGAGCAACAAATCATCCTCGACCCAGGCATCGGCTTCGGCAAGAGCCTTGAGGCCAACTATCAGCTGCTCAGCGACTTGAACCGCTATCGCTACAACAACCTTCCTGTCCTCATCGGCATATCGAGGAAGTCTTTGATTAACAAGGTGCTGCACACCACACCCGACACGGCAGAGAACGGCACAACGGTGCTCAACACCCTCGCCCTGCTTAACGGTGCCGACATCCTGCGCGTCCACGATGTGAAAAATGCGCGCGAAGCCGTCGAATTGGTCAGCACTTTTTGTAATTTTGCCGCCAAATCATAACCTATGCTCGACCTCTTCATCCAAGTCCGCGTCTTCGACATCATCGACATATTTCTCGTGGCCCTGCTTTTCTACTGGTTCTACCGCATCCTGAAAGGCACCTCGGCCATCAGCATCTTTTTGGGCATCGTGGCCATCTTCCTTATCTGGCAGGTGGTCAAGGCCTTGCAGATGGAGCTGCTGAGTTCTATCCTTGGCGCGTTCGTCAGTGTGGGCTTCATCGCGCTCATCATCATTTTCCAGCCTGAGATACGCCGCTTCCTATTCACCATCGGCACGCAGGCCCAGGAAGGCAAGCTGGTGCAGCGGTTCAAGTTCCTGAGAGTCAGTGGCAACGCTGGCCTCGATGTGGATGCCATCACCAAGGCCTGCCAAAACATGTCGTACATCAAGCAAGGTGCGCTCATCCTCATCGCGAAGAAAAACAACCTCGACGACATCATTTCCACGGGTGTAGTGGTCAATGCCGACATCAGCAACCCGCTGATCGAGAACATCTTCTTCAAAAACAGCCCCTTGCACGACGGTGCCATGATTATCCGCAACAACCGCATCACCGCCGCGCGTTGCATCTTGCCTGTGTCGAACAAGACCAGCATCCCAGGGCATTATGGTCTGCGCCACCGCGCCGCCATCGGTGTAACCGAAGTCAACGACTGCCTCGCTTTGGTCGTCTCCGAGGAAACGGGCACCATCAGCATGGTCGACAACGGCAACATTCGATCTGTCAACGCTTCGGAACTAAAGGAACTGATTGAGAAAGAGCTGAATGTTTAAAGAAACAAATCTTTCACGAATTGTAAGCAAATCTTTCACCTGCAACGGCATGTTTTAATCGAACTGCCGTTGAGCAATTCCATTGCATTGCGACAAACCGATAAGGTTTAGTCGCAAACTAAAAGGCATTTATGAAGGATTTACGAAAGATTCGCTTCCCCAAAAATGCTACTCATTAATTTCCACAAACCCGTCATCCTCTTCCGCATACCGAAGCTGCTTCTTATACGGGTCGTAACGCAGCATAATTTGGTAGCCATAGCCTTTCTTCTTGAGTTCCGCACCCACATAACTATTCATCATGTAGTCGTAGGTGTAGCCGGCATAGAGCTTTCCAAGATATACGGCATAGTTGTAGACATCCTGAAGTTTCAGTGTGTCAATGGTGTAGGTATAGTCTAAATTATGCGTCCAAAATGAATAGTCTGTATAGGAGTCGAAACCGTCCATGAGGTTGTGCTCACAAAACAGCACGGGTCTCCAGTCTCCATCGTTGACCTCGAACCATGAAGCCACGTTGACCGTGTTCAGGGGATGCTTGTAGCTGAACTCGTCCGTGTCGCTGAAGAGATAGTCCTCATACTCCGTTATACGGCCCGAGATCTCCATGCGTGAGAGCATCACCAGCCAATGCGTGGAGTCGACAGCCACCTGGTTGACATCCTCGGGCACATAAACCATGACGCCATAGTCACCCATGGTCTCGGCGTAGACATTGTACATCACATCAAGAAACAAGTCCTGACTGAAGCCATCCAGAACCTCCGTCTTCTTGCCGTATTGGGTGTTATACTCCACTTTGACATCGGCCTGCTCGGGGAAATAGACCGCCGCCGCGATATTGGGGCGTTCAGCCACATACTGCTTGGCCAGCTTAAGTTCCGCTTGACATCCCGTCAAGGCCAGAACAAACAATAATCCTATGAGAATTAGCTTCTTCATCACAAATCATCTCCAAATAAATCCATTTGCACGCCGTCGCCCTTAGGCTCTACAATCTCCAACGGCACGTCGTCGGGGTTGACTTCAATCTTCTCTACTGAGGTTTCGCCATCAGCAGGTGTGTCATTGGCTTCGTCGGCAGGTGATTCTGGTTCCTCATCGGAAGGCTCGGGCTGAAAAGGCTCCAAGAATTGCCATGTGTCGACCTCGCGCGTCGAGAGGCGCTTGCCCTTGGCCTTGTAGCTCTTGATGCCAATGAATTCCTCCACATTGATTTCGTCGTCGGGGAAGCTGTTGCCCGCATCGCTGACCTTATAACTGAGCAACAGACGCGGCATGTCGTCGATGCTCATGCCTAAGTATTTCGCCTCGGGATGCTCGCCGATGAAGGAGACACGGGCATTCAGCTTGGTGTCGGCCTCGATGCAGAAACGCTTCAGATAGTGCTTCTGCGTCTCTCCTTCAATATAAATCACAGAGAAAATCTCCTCGGGGTCAAACTTGCGGATTTCCACCATATCGTCGTCAAAGTGAGTATTGAGGTCGTAACCTGAAATCTTGAACTCACCGTTGGCAAAAATCTGCAGAATCTTATCCTCGCCTTGGAAAGCGCCGAGATACTGTCCGCGCTTGTCGGCGTTGAGGCGGCGCACCGTGTCGTCGTACCACAGCTCACGCGCATTGAGGGTGGAAATGCCTTCCCCACTCTTCTTGATCTCCTTGACTTCGTATCTGGTGAGCAGATTGCCGCGCACGCCACGGCCTTTCACGGCCAAGTCGGCGAAGTCGTAGTCCACGGTCTTCTGTTTCTTGCTGAACAGCACCAGCGTCACCTTGATGACCTCGGCCTCACCGTTGGGATTCGACGAGAAATAGCGCACCTTCGAGCCGGGCTTGCCCTGCGTGAGGTCGTATTCCTTGTCGCGGGTGACGCCCATCACCGCAAAACGCTTCACATAATGCGGCGCACCGTTCTTGCCATCGCGGTAGACGACGTTGTAAGTCGTGCGGTCGTCGTTCTTGTGGAACACATCCACATGGATGACTTTCTGACCCACAAAGAGTTTCGGCTGCAGCTTCACCACCGAGTATTTGCCATCCTCGTGGAAGACGATGATGTCGTCCATGTCAGAGCAATCGCACACATACTCGTAGGCTTCCTTGTTTTTCTCGCGTTTCAGACCCTCGCCCGTGCAGACGAAGCCCTCTTCCCTGTTGACATAGAGTTTTTCGTTGTTAGCAGCCACTGCCACAGCGGAGATGTTGTCAAAGTTGCGGATCTCGGTCTTGCGCTCGCGGCCTTCACCGTATTTCTCCTTGATATGCAGGAAATATTTGATGGTGTAGTCCACAATATGGTCGAGGTTGAAGTGTGCCTCTTCCATGCGTTGCTCGAGGTCAGCCAACTGCTCGTCTGCTTTTTTGATATCGAACCGCGAAATCTTGCGGACGGGTTTCTCGCATAGCTTCTCCACATCTTCACGCGTCACCTCGCGTTTCAGCAGTTTGCGGTACTTGTCGAAGCGGCGCTCGATGCCCTCATACATGGCATCCCAATCCGCGTATTCCTTGCTTTCCAGTTCCTTGTAGATGCCTTTCTCAAAGAAGATCTTCTCCAACGATACCCAATGCCAGCTGTTCTCCAACTCCTCGATAAGGATACGGAGTTCGAGGCTAAGGAGTTCCATGGTGCGGTCGGTGCTGAGTTTCAGGATCTCGCTCACGCCCAAGAAGGCCGGATGCTGGTTGACGATGACGCAGGCGTTAGGCGAAATCGAGACCTCACAATCCGTAAAGGCATAGAGCGCGTCGATGGTCTGGTCAGGCGAAACGCCAGGATTCAGATAAATCACGATTTCGCACTGCTCGGCGGTGTTGTCGTCGATTTTCTTGATTTTGATTTTGCCCTTGTCGTTGCACTTCACGATGCTCTCGATGATGCCTCCCGTGGTGGTGCCGTATGGTATCTCTGTGATAACGAGGGTCTTCTTATCTTGTTGGCTAATACGCGCACGAATGCGCACCTTGCCACCGCGCAGGCCGTCGTTATAGTTGGTCACATCCATCAGGCCGCCCGTCGGGAAGTCGGGATACAAGGTGAAAGGCTCATCGCGCAGATAGGCCACGGAAGCATCAATTAACTCATTAAAATTGTGCGGCAAGAACTTGGAGGCCAGGCCCACAGCGATGCCTTCGGTGCCTTGTGCCAGCAGCAGCGGAAACTTCACCGGCAGCGACACTGGCTCAGCGTTACGGTTGTCGTAGGAACGGGTCCAATCAGTAGTCTTATGGTTGAATACGACTTCTTTGGCGAATTTGGAGAGTCGCGCCTCAATGTAACGCGAGGCAGCGGCATCGTCGCCCGTTAGGATGTTGCCGAAGTTACCCTGCGTGTCCATGAGCAGGTCTTTCTGCGCCAGTTGCACTAGGGCATCGGCGATGGAAGCATCACCATGCGGGTGGTATTTCATCGTGTTACCCACGATGTTGGCCACCTTGTTGAAACGTCCGTCGTCAAGTTCGTCCATAGAATGCAGGATGCGGCGTTGCACAGGCTTCAGGCCGTCCTCGATGGCGGGCACGGCGCGTTCCAAAATGACATACGAGGCATAGTCGAGAAACCAGTTCTCGAACATGCCTTTCAGCGGTATGACATGGTATTCATCTTCCTGAGCCTGAGCATCTTCCACGCCCTCATAGGTCTCATCAACAGACTGTTCTTCCAAAGGCTCGTTTTCCAGGTTTTCGTCGTTGTCCATAAGCGTTTTCTACTGCTTGCAAAAATAGTAAAAAAAATCATTCAGACAGATAAAACCTGCGAAACCTTTTCGCCCGGAGTTTACCCGACTCAATAGGCATGCACCCCGCCAAGAATCAGGTTCACGCCGAAATAGGTGATGACGACGCTAAGGATGGCAAGGATGCCATAGATATGGAAAAACAGCGGCTTCTGGAACGTTTTCCAAACTTTTTCATGCAATGGCGCGGCATAGATGAGCAAGGCAATCAAAGCCCAAACCTCCTTCGGGTCCCACGACCAGTAATTGCCCCAAGAGACATTAGCCCATATCGCCCCGATGAAGATGCCGATGGCCAATAAAGCCACTGCTGGATAAAGCATCGCCGTGCTGAGGCTTTTCAACCGCTCCAGACGCGCCTTGTCTTTCGGCTTGATGAGGGCAATGATGCCAACCACCATAATGCCCAGCAGCAAGGCGTAGGCCGTGACGATGGTCGAGATGTGGAGGCTGAAGAAAGGCGAACGCAAAACAGGAAGCAAAGGATGAGTGAGCATCCTGATGTAGAGAAACACGAGCAAAACGACGAGCACCCCTATCCATGACCAAGTGACAGCGCGGAAGACCTTTCTGCGCTCGATAAGGATTGCCACCAAAGCAGCGAAGAGCAGCGCATAGCCCACGTATGTCACGCCGATGCCCCAAGGGTCGCGGGCGACATCGAGGATGGAGTTGCCCTGCTCGTCGTAGTCGCTTTGGTAGAAACGGTAATGCTTGTGCCTCAAGATATGGTTCATCGAGATGACGATGTCCTCTTGGGTTTCACCGTCTTTGAGTTGAAGGTAGCTCACATAGTCTTTCGGCTTGTTGCTATTAGGATATTTCTCAATCTCGAAGCGGTCCAAGGTGAGGCTGAAAGGCAGTGATTCTTTCGTTATCTCCTCTCCGTGTTTGTTGAAGAAGTGGCTGTTGGGACGGTTGGGTTCGAGTTTCATCCTGCCGTGCTGTCCCGTGAGCATGGTGAGCAAGGCACCCAACAGGATGAATAGGATGGCGGCGTGCAAGGCGCAGACCGCCATCCTTTTCCACATGCGGCATTTCACCGCTATATAGACCATGAGCCCCGCCACCAAAGCCCACAAGCCCACAAACCACCATGTGCCATACACATGGCTCAGTGCGAACTCCGAGCCGTGTAGCTTCTCGACGATGGTGCCCGCGGCGAGGACGGCAATCAAAATGATAATCAAGACCGATATGATATGACGAACGTATTTCATAGCTCAATAAGATGTTGCAAAAATAATAAAGATGCGGGACAAAGGATTTTGCCCCGCATCGAAAACTAACTCAAAACTCATTCTATTTACATAAGGCAAAAATCTGCTGCAAAGTAACGACGGTTTTGAGAACCGTGAAATCCCCACCTGTGGCGATTTTCAGGTGGTGATGTCCCCATTATGGGGGATTTGTTGGGGAAAAAGTAAATAATGATAAGAAAAAACGTCTCATTTCGATTGTTGAATCAAAGTTTTATTGACCGAAAAAGAAACTTCAACTTGAAGTAAGCCCCAAATAAGAGATGTTAACCGAAAAAGGATCTAATGAAAAAGAATCCCGCCATTACTGACAGGATTCTTTGGATTTAACACTATAGATACGCGCCATGGCACGTCTCTACAAAGGATGATTATATTGCATCAATGAATTTCACGACGGCGTCGCGGTCTTCTTTCGACAGCTCGCGGAATTTCTCCACCGAACGGCGGGCGTCGCTTTGGGCGTTGCCGTGCCACATGATGGCCTCAATAACGGTCTGGGCGCGGCAGTCGTGCAAACGGTCGCTGCGGCCCGTGCAGATGGCCGACAAGCCACGGCCCCAAAGCGGGGTGGTACGGCACCAGCCCGTGCGGATGTCGTTCTCCATGTGGAGCTTGTGCTGGATGTAGTCGCTGTAAGGCCAAATCTTCTGGTTGGGATAGCGCGGCAAACGCGGGTCACCGTCAGCGAAGAAGCCGGTCGGGTCGGTGAACATGTCGTCGCCGGTCTGCCATGAGGGACGGTGGCAATAGGCACAGCCCATGCTCTTGAAGAGTTCCTTGCCGTGTTGCACTTCGGGGTCGTCGATGTTGCGTGCGGCAGGCACGGCCAGGCCACGGTGCCACACCATGAAGTCGACATAGTCCTGGTCCTTCATCTCGGGTACTTTCAGCGACTCGGGAATCTGGTCGTTCATCATCAGGTAGTTGTAGATGTCGGTCTCCACATTGCCCGTGAGGTTGTACTGCGGGAAATAGTTGTAGAATTCGGCCTGCACCTCGGGGTCTTTCGAAGCCTTGATGGCATAGGCGGCGGTCATGTAGTGACCCATCTTGGTGCGATGTGTCACGTTGGTGATGTTCCAGATGGCATTGGCACCAGGGGCGTCTTGCAGAGGACCACGGGTGAGGGCGTAGGTGTATTTTTTCGGGTGCGTGGTGTTGCCATAGAGGCCCGTAGGCGCCCAGTCACCACCCGCCCACATGGCAGGATTGATGCCGTTTTGCATGTAGCCGTCGTTGTATTCCTTTTGGTATTGTGCCTTCAACGAATCGTCGGGGATGGCGTCGATGAGCCCCGTGCCGTAGATGCCGATGGTGGATTCTAGACGCACCACCACATCGCTGTAAGGAATGTCGTTGCCGCCCACCTGCAGCGGAACATAGTAGGCCTCTTCAGGGATGTACACCTCGGGATAAGAGAGGTTGTAGGTCTCGCCGTCAGGGAACTGGTTGCCCCATTCGTCAACATAGCTGAGCCAGTTGATTTGGATTTGGGTCTCGTCGATGGGTGCCTTGAAGGGTGCCACAGCCTTGGTCTGCGGCATACCAGTCAGGGAGCTAAGGTAAGTGTCGTTGCGGTCGGTGACGACGAGCAGGTAGCCGTTGCCCCAGTCGTCGGCGCGGTAGCGGTCCATCTTCATGCCGTGGCCATAGCCGGGATGGCAGGCGATGCAGCTGCTACGGATGTAGAGGGGTCCTAAGCCCTTGAAAGGCTCGGTACCCTGCGTATAGGTGCGCTCAAAGAAGGCCTCGCCGTTCTTGAAGGCTTGAGTCAAGCCCGCCTGCTCAGTGGCAGGTGTGGGGTCTTCGTAGGCCGTGCCCGAATGATTGAAGGTGGTGCCTAACTCACCGCCGGCGTAGGTCTCCTCGCTGATGACCTCCGGGATGGGATCCTTGTGGTTGCAGGAGAACATGAACATGAGGCCTGCAAGAGCCAGGATGCTAAAGTGTTTGTTTGTAAACATGGTATTGTGTTTTTTAATTGTTCTTGTTTGTTCTGCCGCTTTGTGTCATTGCGAGGAGGAACGACGAAGCAATCCAGGGATTAGGCTTTTTGTCTAGACAGCTTCGTTCCTCGCAGTGACGTTAAACGTCTTTATTTGTTATCAATCTTCGCGAACTCAGCCTTCACCTCGGCCATCACATCGGAGAGGTCTTGGCAGGCTGCCATGGCTTCGCCAGCGCTAGCATCAGCATAGAATTGGACAAAAGGAGCTTTCATAGCGTTAATCTTCGTCAAAGCATTATCGATAGCCTCCACAGCCTTGGCATCAAGCTCTGCGTTGTACTCCTTAATATAGGTGTGCAGCGACATGCTCTCGTCTCTCTGGCCTTCCATGCCGCCCATGTAGGCATTCTTCACGCTTGTCATGTTGTCGTAGAAGTCCTTGATGGACTTTTGGCTGTAAGGCGACTCCACATAGGTCACGTCCTCGCCGGTGTGGGGCTTGCCGATCTTGGAGGTGCCCACCTCGTCGGCGATGTCGATGCAGCCGTCGGCGATGGCTTCGAGGGCGTTGGTAAGGGTGGCGTAGGTGCTGCCCGCCTGACCGCTTTGCAGCATATTCTCACCATAGGTGCTGTCTCTGCCATTGACGGTAGTGTTGAGTTCCAGTTCCTCCATCAGGTCTTGATGGTCTTGGGGAGCATCGGCGTTCCAGCTTACTTCGAGTTGGAAGCAACGATTGCGGAGGTCGCGCGACACGGCCACCACATAGGTGAGCATATCGTCGTTGATTTCATCCACATTGCGGGGGCGGCCTTCGCGGAAGAGGATGTACTCAATGCCGTGGAAGCCCAGCAAGGCGTTGCCGAGCTGTTCGCCGGCCACGGTGCCGTCTTCATCGTTGGCAAGGGCAGCAATCATATTGGGGCTACCTAGCAGGTTGTTGAAGGCATCTTCGTCGAGGGGCCATGAGTCGATGTGCGGGTCGATGCCGAAGTCGGAAGCGGCGCCAAAGAGGAAGGCCTCGCTCATCTCCCACCAGTGGCGGGCTTCAAGGAAAGTGGCCGCGGCGGCATCGACGTTGGCTTGGGTTGGGTTGGCTTTCAGGGCCTCCAAGCGTTCAACGAGGTTTTGGGCTTCGTTGGCCAGACTGGCATAGGTGGGATACACCGTGTGGTTGAGGTACTGCTTCACGACAGCCTCTTTGGTGGCTTTGTTAGGCTCTTCGGTGTTGTCTTGAGGGTCTTTGTTGCATGAGCTGAAGTTCACTGTCAACAGGATGGATGCAGCAATTAGGGCTGCTGATTTCAGGAATTTGTTCATTTGATTATGTTTTAAAAGTTGTTTCTTGATTTATGGAGTTTGACTTCGTCGAACGCAGAGCGTTTCCCTTCGGGAATGGAGTGCTGTTTGTGTATTATACAGCGGCGGCCTCAGACATCTACTGACTTGAAAAACCTCAAGCCGCCGCAGAAAACAACGAGCTCTGACCTCCATTCCCCGCAGGGGAATCTATTTCATAAAAAACCCGCTATACGCCACGCACAATGAGAACGAAGGCTCGTCGTTGTATTGCTCCTTCAGGAAGCGTTTGGCGTATTGCGCTTTGATGACGACCTGCTTGATGGGATAATAGTTCACGCCGAAGGTCATCACATGGCGGTCGGTCCACTGGTAGTCGGTGAGGGCATTGGCGGTGGGGATGTAGCTGTCGTAGTAGTCGTAGCGACCGAAGACGTAGAGCTGATGGTCGCCTTTGTGCTTGATGCTATGCAGGATGTCGTAGGCGACCTCGCCGCCAGCGGCCATGGCGGCCTCGCCGACCAAGGAACGCGGATAGGGCGAGAAGCTCTGGTGGTTCTGGTTCTTGTTCCAGGCCGAGATAAGGTTGGCATCGCTGAGATGACCGTAGTCGAAGTTGCCGCGCACCACGAGGCCGTGACCCTTGTAGTCGAATTCGGCCGTGCCGATGAGGACGGTGCCTTTCACGTCTTTGTACTGGCTGGTCTCGCTGAATTCGTTGGTGACGACATCATTATTAAAGGTGTTGCCGACATAGCCGCTCAAACCCCAGTGAAAGTTCTTGATGCTGTAGTTGTCGATGCGCAAGGCACCAGCGATGTGGTTGGCCACACGAAACTCATAGCCCGAGGCCGACCCGTTCTTCACCCAGTTGGCATTGTTGAACATATCTGAGTTGAGGGAAGGCACCACGACGGCCTCGTAACGCCAGTTGCCGAGCTTTCCCCACAGGCTGATGCCGGTCTCGTGCCAGGTGTTAGGCATGATGGTGAACTCGCCTTCGGGACGGTAGCAAGTGAAGAACTGCGTGGGCAGGTGGGCGTTGTTGGTCTGTCCGACGGGCACGATGATGTGGCCCACGCGGATGTTGAAGCCTTTGCCGAACGACTTCTGGAGCCAGAACTGCTCCAAGGCGACCTCTCCCCCACGCTCAATCTCGTGTTCGAACTCGCCCGTCTCTTCAGCTTCGATCTCCACGGCCACTTCGTTGCCGCCGTGCTCAAATTCGATTTCCGTACCCATGCTCCAGCCCTTGCCGAAGTCGTAGCCCAGGTTGATGACCACATGGGGCAGGTCGACACGGCCGTGACCCTTAGCGTCGCGGTAACGCTCGGCATGGGAGTAGCGGAACATATTGTCGCTATAGAAATTACGGGTGTAGACGGCCTCGCCGTAGCCGCCCACGGTGAGCCGCGACAAAGAAAAGAATTTGGTCGAGTCGTTGACCTTGTCTTGCGCCTGCAAAGGCAAGACACTCAGTGCCAGCCCTAATGCCGCGCATTTTGCAATCGTAATCAGTTTCATAGTGAACACATTTATTCAATTACGACTGCAAAAATCCGAAATGCAGAAAAGCGATGTCATCCCCAATAATTGGGGTTTTTGAAAGTGTGATTAGTAAGAAATGAGGATGCCTTATCCCAGCCTCCCGAAGTCGCTCCAGCCGGATTGAAGCTTGCCCGCGTGGCAGTCTTCGACGAACTTTTTCAGCATTTTAAAGGCGTAATCCTCGCGTTTGGTGTGGTAATAATGCTGGATGCGGTCGACCTTGATGCGGCGGTAGTTTTCAGGGAATGAAAGGTAATGTTTCCATGCCTGTTCATCGGCTTTGATGGCGTCGATCACCCAATCCTCATAGACGAAATGGGATGGGTCGATGTCGGGGATGACGGCGAGTCCGGCGGGGGTCATCTCACCTGTCTCGACGAGGCGGCGGCAGCGCACGAGGTTCTGCTCACACCAGTTGCCCCCTTTGCGTCGTGGGGTAAAATGTTGGATGGGCTTCCCGTCGTCGATGCGTTTCATAGTGCTGTCGATCCACCCGAAACACAAGGCCACCTCCACGGCGTCGACATAGCGGATCACGCCGGGACAATCTGCCTCGGCTCTATTGATGCGCAGCCAAAAGTCGGAGGCTTTATCGTGGTTTTCAAGATACCACTGATAAAGCTCTTCGCGGGTATGAATGTCAAGCAGGGTGGAGATTTCCATGTTTTAAATTGTCATAAATTATAATGTTACTGCAACAACCATTCCAATACCGAAACGATGTGTATCGTTTTTCCCTCTACCACAACATCACGCGTTGGTGAAAATGCCACGAGGGTCAGACGATTACACGAAAGTGCTTCAGAAGCCTTGACCAGTGACGAGGTCTCACGGTCATACGCCCGCTGACTGTCTATCTCATAAGCCACCTGTATCAGTTCAACGGCCTTGCCCTTGTCACACACCACAAAGTCTATCTCTTTTGCTCTTGCAGTTGGTTTATAGTAATAGATATCCAAAAAATCGTGGGCGCAACGTCTCAGCAACTCTATATAGACAGCATTCTCCAGTCGCCATCCCAAATTCTCGGGTGCCAGAGCGTTGTCTCTGTTACTCTGCATACCCGTGTCAACGATGTAGGCTTTCTGATTACGGATGCGTTCCTGGCTCTTGAAAGAATGGCGTGTCAACAGCTGAATCAAAAAAGCCTGGCTGAGATAGTCGACATATTTCTTCGCCGTCTTGTCCGCTATGCCCAGCATATCCGACAAGTCATCATAGTTGATCTCTTGACATGCATTGTTGATGAGATGGTGTGCAAGCTTGCGCAGTGCCTCAATATTGCGTATCTTGAAACGCTTCTGGATGTCTTTTCGCAGGATGGCCTCTATCAAACTCTGCACATACGCCCTCTTATTGCGGAGGCCTTGCATCTCAGGAAAGCCACCATCGTGGATGTAATCTATGAAAGCACGCTTACGGTCGGCATCCGCTTTGGTGGTGATGCTTTGTATGTCAATCTGATGATACTGGCAATATTCAGAGAACGAGAATGGATATAGATGAATCTCATTGTAACGTCCCGTCAGATGGGTGGCCAACTCACCGCTGAGCAGCTTGGCATTACTGCCCGTTATGAAGATGTGAAGACTTGTCCGCATCAGTCGGTTTACAAAGAGATACCATCCGTCCACATCCTGTATCTCGTCAAGCACAAGATAGGAGATGTCCGTGCCGTACAGCTGATAGACGCAAGAGAGCACCGTGTTCAAGTCTTTAACCTGCATATCAGCCAGACGGTCATCGTCAAGGTTGACATAGCCGTATCTGATGCCTCGTTCCAGCAAAACCTTATGGCAAATCGTGGATTTGCCGCTCCGACGCACACCAATAACCACTTGAGCCATCGTGGTGTTAAACTCGAAGAGAGCCTCTTCTTTACGAGCCACCCACTTTTGCGGCTTGTAGCTTTTGATTTCCTCCTGTTGCTCGGCAAGCACCTGCAGTATTACCTTTTCATCTATCATGGCTTTCACATTTTAGCTGCAAAGATAAGGAAATAAGTATTCAGATTACGCTAAAATGCAAAAAATTATCTCTTGAAATACGCTAAAATGCAAAATTTCGCTTCGTGAATTACGCTAAAACGCATCAATAAATCCCCAAAACAAAGACGCCATATGCATTATGTACTGCTTACGGAAAGTAGACACGGAAAATAATTTTTATAGGTTGTTATTTTCCAAAGTAGACACGGGCGATTTTTTGTGCCCGAATCGGTTTACAAAAGTAGACATATTTTTGTTTTTTGTC